>Ga0078894_10001796_pt1 | contig 16108 bp, 15 predicted proteins | sample LauGreSu1BDMLBSD_2_FD_67506 | JGI IMG/M metagenome (GOLD analysis project Ga0078894, IMG submission 67506) | Freshwater lake microbial communities from Lake Michigan, USA - Su13.BD.MLB.SD (version 4) (version 4) | ecosystem: Environmental > Aquatic > Freshwater > Lake | place: Lake Michigan... | reverse complement strand
CCGCCGAATGCCTGTGACGGGCATTGCCATGTTTTTGGTCCGGCAGCGAAGTTTCCTTATGCCGCCAACCGCAGCTATACCCCTGAAGATGCGGGGCGCGAGCGGCTGTCAGCGCTGCACAAACACCTTGGTTTTTCTCGTGCGGTCATTGTGCAGGCGAGTTGTCATGGCACTGACAACAGCGCCATGATGGATGCGCTGGCGCATTCGAACGGCGCGTGGCGCGGCGTGGCGATGGTCAAGCCCGATGTCAGTGAAAAGGAACTGGAGCGTCTGCATGCCGGTGGCGTGCGCGGCGCGCGTATCAATTTTGTTGCCCATCTCGGCGGTGCGCCGGACATGAACGCGGTCAATGCCGTGGTCGAGCGTATCACGCCCTTCGGCTGGCATCTGCAGTTGCATCTGGATGCGCAGGACATCCGCCAATACCGCAGTTTCCTTGACGGTCTGAAAATTCCCTTCATTGTCGATCACATGGGCCGTCCCGAAGCGAAGCTCGGCGTCAAGCAGGATGCTTTCCTGCAAATGCTCGACCTGATGCGCAATCCGCTGGCCTGGACTAAGGTCAGCGGTCCGGAGCGTATTTCATCCACGGGTAAACCCTTTCACGATGCCGAGCCCTTTGTGCGCGAGCTCATTGCGGTGGCGCCGGACCGTATCCTGTGGGGAACGGATTTTCCGCATCCGAACGTCAAGATCATGCCCAACGACGGCGAACTGGTGGATCTGTTCGCGAAGTTCTGCGATGACGAGGCAATGCGCAAAAAGATACTGGTGGACAATCCGGTTACGCTTTACGGGTTTGAGTGAAACAAAGGCTCGACGCGCAGAAATCCTGAGGAGGAGGTGCCGGCACAGGACACCGTGCCGGCGGTGTTGGATCAACAAGAAAGGATAAAATATGGTCAGCAATAGTTTCGGGTACCGCTTCTTTTCTGTTTGCCGCTTCATCATGGCTGTGGCACTGGCTTCGGCTGCGGCAGGTGCCGGGGCGCAGACGCCCTGGAAGCCTCAGCGTCCGGTCGAACTGATCGTCGGCTCCGCGGCAGGCAACAGCAATGACCTGATGCTGCGTTTGATCGCGCAGGTCACGCAGGAGAAGCGTCTGCTCGATGTGCCGATGAACGTGATGAACAAACCCGGTGGCGGCAATACCATTGCCTGGAGCTATCTGAACCAGCATGCCAGTGACGGTCATTATCTGATGATGGCCAACCTGAACCTGTCGGTGGGGCATCTGACGGGGACCACGACTTTCAGCTACCGCGATTTCACTCCGGTCAGCCTGCTCTACGATGAATACGTGGTGTTTGTGGTGCGCAATGAATCGCCGATCAAGACCGGTCGCGATCTGCTGGAGCGGCTGAAAAAGGATCCTGCTTCGCTGAGCGTATCCTTTTCATCGGTCGCCGGCGGCGCCAATCACATTGCGGCGGGGCTGGTGTTCAAGGCCGCTGGCATCGACATCAAGAAGGTGCGCGCCGTGGTGTTTGATTCCGCCGGCAAGGCCATCACCGCTGCACTGGGCGGCCATGTTGACTTCGTCTCCGCCAGCGCGTCATCGGCGGTGTCGCACCTTAAGGCGGGCACGGTGCGCGTTATTGGCATCACTTCACCCAAGCGTATCGGCGGGGTTTTTGCCGAAGTGCCGACGTTCAAGGAGCAAGGCGCCAACACCACATTCTCGAATTACCGCGGTCTGATTGCCGGCAAGACCATCCCGGCTAACCAGCTGGCCTATTGGGAACAATACTTTGCCAATCTCGACAAGGATGCCAGCTGGCGAGCCCATCTCGACAAGAATGAATGGGAGCCGAATTACACCAACAGCCGCGACACCCGCAAATACTGGGACGAGCTGGATTCGCAGATGCGCAGCACGCTGGATGATCTTGGACTTCTGAAAAAGGGCGGTTGATTCATGGACCTTCGCATCAAGGGAAAAACGGCGCTGATCACCGGCGGCTCGCGGGGTATCGGACTGGGTGTTGCCAAACTGCTGGCCGAGGAAGGCTGCAATTTGCATCTGGCGGCACGCAAACCTGAAAATCTGGATGCTGCGCGCAAAGCGATTCTTGCCGAACACAAGGTCGAGGTGACCTGTCATGCGGTGGACCTGTCCGATGCGGCGGCGGCTTCGCAGCTGTCGCGTGAGTTGAAGGGTGTCGACATCCTGATCAACAATGCCGGCTCAATTCCGCAGGGCGCTCTGGCGAAAATGGATCAGGCGGCGCTGGAGGCTTCCTGGTCGTTGAAGCTGTTCGGCTTTCTCAATGTCGCTCGCGAGGTTTACACCGCAATGTGTGGGCGGCGCTCCGGTGTGATCATCAATGTCATCGGCGCATCGGGTGAGCGGCCGCGCGCGGATTACATTGCCGGCAGCATGGCCAATGCGGCGCTAATTTCGATGTCGCGGGCGCTTGGTGCCGAAAGTCCTGCTTATGGCGTGCGGGTGGTGGGCCTGAATCCGGCGGCGACCGAAACCGAGCGCCAGACGGTTCGCTGGGAAGCAAGGGCGCAGAAGGAACTCGGTGACGCCAAGCGCTGGCATGAACTGACCAAGGGTTACCCCTTCGGACGGCTTGCTTCGGTGGACGAGATTGCCAGCACCATCGTGTTTCTCGCGTCGGGCAGGGCGTCCTATATCAGCGGCACGATAGTGACCGTCGACGGCGGTCGGTCGTTCCGCGACAAATAAGCGGCATGCTATTTCCGTATTCCTACCATGCGGACCCGTATTACCGGTAAGGCTTTTGTTTCATGGGTTTAAAGCGCTCACATCGTGAACAAGGCCAGTGGATACGGCGGGGCCTGGGGTAAAATTTCCGCCTTCGCCGCTCAGTCTGAACTTGCGGCGCTTTCCATCAGGAGATACCCCTTTGGGTCACACCATTGCCGAGAAAATTCTCGGTCAACATGCCGGCGGCCGGCCGGCCAATGCCGGTGAGATCGTTGTTGCCGACGTCGATTTTGCGATGATCCATGATGCGCGTGCGGGCAACGCGCTGAAGATGATTGAAAAGCTTGGCGCGAAATCGCTGCCGCATGTCAAACGCGTTGCGCTGGTGCTGGACCATTATTCGCCGCCGCCGAACATGGAGGCAGCGAACACGCATGTCGCAATGCGTGCATTCGCAGACAAATACGGGTCGCCGCTGTATGACGTCGGTGATGGCATCTGTCATCAGGTGCTCCCCGAAGGCGGGCACCTGACCTGCGGTGATCTCGTGGTCGGCACCGATACCCATTCGACGACCTATGGAGCATTCAATGCGTTCGGTACCGGTGTCGAAGGTACGGACGTGTCGGCCGTGATGATGACCGGCAAGCTGTGGTTCCGTGTTCCGGAGACCATCCGCATTGAACTGAACGGTCCTTTGCAGCCGGGCGTCTGGGCCAAGGATGTCACACTGACCATGCTCGGCAAACTTGGCGCTGAGGGCGCGAACTACCGCGCGCTGGAATACTGCGGCAGCGGGGTTTCGGCGATGGCCATCGACGATCGTATGACTTTGTCCAATCACGCCGCCGAACTGGGCGCCAAGGCGGCGTTGCTCGAAGCCGACGAAAAAACCTTCGCCTGGCTGAAGGCGCACGGCGCAGCGGCACCGAAACCGGTCAAGGCGGACGCGGACGCAGTTTACGCACAACGCATTGTGATCGACACCGCGACGCTGGCGCCGCAGGTCGCGCGTCAGCACAACATCGATGATGTGGTTCCGGTTCCCGATGTTGCCGGCAAGAAAATCCAGGTTGCGCTGATCGGCACCTGCACCAACGGCCGGCTCGACGACATCCGTCAGGCGGCGGCGATCCTCAAGGGCAAAAAGCTGGCGAAGGGCGTGCGCATGATCATCACGCCCGCGTCACGTGCGATTTATCTATCCGCGATGCGCGAGGGGCTGTTCGAAATTCTGACCGCGGCGGGCGCGTCGGTGGAGGCGGCGGGCTGCGGTACCTGCGTCAACATCACCGGCCATTACATTGCCGCAGATGATCAAGTGGTGATTTCCAGCGCCAACCGCAACTTCAAGGGGCGGCTCGGCAATCCGAAATCGGAAATCTGGATCGGCTCAGCCGCCACTGTGGCTGCTTCAGCATTGACCGGCGTAGTCACCGATGCCCGCACCGTCGCCGGTGGCGACTGGCGCGCGGCAGCCTGAGGACAACCATGAATATCATCAAAGGCTGTGCGCGGATCATTGGTGACGAGGTAAGCACCGACATCCATTGTTCGAGCAAATACCTCCCGGGCAAGGATGCCGCTTATATCGCGACGGTGGCATTTGAGCAGGTTGCACCGGGATTCGCCAAAGCGTTCAACAAGGGCGATGTCATCGTCGCCGGCAAAAACTTCGGCATCAATTCTTCGCGTGAGCAGGCGGTGCATGTGATGCACCGGATGGGCGTTGCCGCGATCATTGCGCCAAGTTTCGGCCGTCAGTTCTACCGCAATGCCATCAATAACGGCATGCCGGTGATCGAATGTGACATCAGCGGCATTGTTGCCGGTGATCCACTGGAGATTGATCTGGCCGCGGGGCGAATCGCCGTGCCAGCTAAAAATATCACTCGCGCCGTGCCGCCGTTGCCGGCAACGGTGAGAACGTTACTGGAGGCGGGCGGACTGATTCCGTTTCTGCAGAAACATCCTGACTGGAATGTTGGAGGAGAAGCCGCATGAAGATAAAACAGATTACCGCATCGCTGGTGCTGGCCGGATTTGCCGGTCTGGCACAGGCGCAGGCCTATCCGTCCAAGCAGATCACCATCCTGTGTTGGTCGGCTGCAGGGTCGCCGGTTGACGTCTACGCCCGTACGCTGGCCAAGTTGCTGATTCCTGAACTGGGTCAGAACGTCGTGGTCGAGAACCGCACAGGCGGTTCCGGCATTGTCATGGTGAACATGCTGGTGCGCGGTCCCGCCGACGGTTACACCATCGCCGCTAACACGCTGTCGCTTGCGACGCTGTTCAGCGAAAAGACCGCGCAGTTCAAGGTCGAAGACCTGCAGATGGTCGCGCGTTCGCAGATCGATCCCTACGGTCTGATCGTGCACACGTCGACGCCGTTTAAGAATCTGGAGCAGTTCGTCGCCTTCGCGCGTAAGAAGCCGGAATACCTGAATGTCGGCGGCCCGTTTGCGATCAGTTCGCACCGCGTGGCCTGGGAAGTGTTCTCGGATGTGGCCAAGTTCAAGACCGCCTGGGTTCCGTATCCCGGCGGCGGTCCGGCGCTGACGGCGATCGCCGGCGGACACATTGACGCGGCTGCGACCAATCCCGGCAACGTCAAGCCGATGATCGATGCCGGCAAGGTGCGTGTGCTGGCGGTGTCCTCCGAGAAACGTCTTGAGGATTTTCCGGATGTGCCGACCTATAAGGAAAAAGGCTGGGATGTCGTGCGTTACCAGTGGCGCGGCATCATGGCGAAAACCGGCACGCCGAAACCCGTTATTGACCGGCTGGCTTCAGCAATCCAGAAAGCGCAGCAGACCCAGGAATGGAAGACTTACCTGACTCGCGTGTCCCAGCTCGACGGCTATCAGGGGCCGGACGCTTTCCGCGCCCAGCTGGCGCAGGACATCAAGGAAACCGAGGCGGTGAAGAAGAAGCTCGGTCTGACCGATTCACAGTAATCATTCAATATAGAAAGAATCAAACGTGGCGGCAAATCTCACGGTAAGACAGCAGTTGCGCAAGCGGCTGACCGAAGGCGGCATGATCGTGGCGCCCGGTATTTACGATGCTTACGGCGCACGGATGGTGCAGCAGGCCGGATTCGAAGCGGTGTACATGACCGGCAACGGTGTATCCGCCTGTCTGCTCGGTCAACCGGACGTCGGTCTGGTCGATCTGACATTGTTTGCGGCTCACGCGCACCGCGCGGCGGCCTGCGTGAACATTCCGCTGATCTGCGACGCTGATACCGGTTACGGCAATGCCGTGAACGTCTGGCATACCGTGCGTGAGTACGAAAGTGCGGGCGTTGCCGCCATTCATATCGAAGACCAGGTTGCGCCGAAACGCTGCGGTCATTTGCCGGGCTCGCGTCCGGTAGTGGCAATGGAAGAGCATGTCGGCAAGATCGAAGCAGCCGTGGCGGCGCGCCGGGATCCGGACTTCATCATCATTGCGCGCACCGATGCGGCGGGCGGTCTCGGGCTGGATGAGGCGATCCGTCGCGGTCAGGCCTACCGCAAGGCCGGCGCCGATGTGGTGTTTGTCGAGTTGAAGAACAGCCCGACCATCCTTGACGATCTGAAGCGTGTGACGTCGGAGACTGATGCCCCTTGTCTGGTCAATATCGACGGCGGCGGCAAGCTCGGTGAACTCACGGTGCCGGAAATCGAGGCGCTCGGATTCCGCCTCGCCATTTTCCCGGGCCTCGCGCGGAATGCAGCCGGATTTGCGATCAAGAATGCGCTGGGAACGCTGAAGCGTGACGGCAATACTGCGGCGGTGCGTGATCGCATGCTGACATCCAAGGAATACAACGAAGTGCTGGGGCTGGATGGTGTGGAGCAGTGGGAAAAGCGCTTCCTGTTGAATCGGCAATAAATTGCATGAATTTATAAGTAATTGTTTTTTATTATTAAAATAACCATAAATCTCAGCAAGACTTACTGCAGGAAGGACTATTGAAATGGCCGTTGCTCGCAAGAAAACCACAGTCAAAAAATCCCTGAGTAAAGCTACGGGCAAAAAAGCTGTAGCCCGTAAACCGGCGTCAAAGAACGCCAGTGCGGCGAAAGTCTCCAAAAAAACATCCAATCCGCTGGGGCTGGAAAAAAAGGCGCCGGGTCAGTTCGACACCCTGCAGGAAATCGCACTCGCCGCTCACCGCAAGCTGCCGGCCCCGGTATGGGATCACCTGATGGGCGGCGCGGATTCGGAAATGACCCTGCGCCGCAACCGCGCGGGTCTTGATGCGCTGGCACTGCGCCAGCGTGTGCTGGTCGATGTCCGCCATATTGACCTCAGTACCACGCTGCTCGGTCAGGATCTGGCCTTCCCGGTATTTCCGGCGCCGGTCGGCGGTTTCCTCGGCAAGGTGCACCATGAAGGCGGTCCGGCCGTGGCGCGTGCTGCCGACTCCCGCGGCACCACGGCATTTATCGCAACCGCCGCCAAGCCCAGTCTTGAAGCCGCGCAGGAAGCCGTCAAACGCAAACTGATATTCCAGTTGTATGTGCGCGGTGACCGGAGCTGGATCGAAGGCATTCTCGATCGCGTACGCAAAGCTGAATACGGCGCGCTGTGCGTGACTGTGGATCGCAATTTTTACGGCCGTCGCGAGCGCGATATTGTCAGTGGCCTGCCGGTCAAGGAAGGTTTCGGTGACCAGTCTTATCAGGCGAGCCTGAACTGGAAAGATCTGGTGTGGATGAAAGAACGCGTCGGACTGCCGCTGATCGCCAAGGGCATTGCCACTGCGGAAGATGCGGTGTTGGCGGTCGAGCACGGCGCGGATGTGGTTTATGTTTCGAACCACGGCGGCCGTCAGTTGGATCATGCGCAGGGCAGCATCGAAGTGCTGGCTGAAGTGGTCAAGGCAGTGGCCGGCCGCGCCGAAGTACTCGCAGACGGCGGCGTGCAACGTGGAACTGATGTGGTGAAGATGCTTTGTCTGGGTGCAAAGGCAGTAGGCGTCGGCAAGCTGCTCGGTCTTGCATTGAGCGCGGGCGGCGAAGCCGGAGTCGCGCGAATGCTCGAGCTGATGGAGCTGGAAGTGCGCACCGTAATGGGACTGATGGGGGTGACTTCGATCAAGCAGTTGGGGCCGCAGTGGCTTCGAGAAGTGCCGATTCTGGGGACACCCAGCTCGGTCAGCGCATATCCGTTGCTTGAGGATGCAGTTCGCAGGAACGCACGCTGATTGTTCTATAAAACAATTAACAGGATGAACAGGATGAACAGGAAAGCAGCATTGGCAATGGGCGCGCTGGCATTTGCAGCCGCACTACCGGCACAGGCCGCGGATGTTTATCCGGTACGCGCTGTGCGCATGATCGTGCCGTTTGCACCGGGTGGCGCTTCGGATCTGGTGGGGCGTCTGATGCAGCCGAAGCTGCAGCAGGAACTCGGCCAGCAGATTCTGATCGACAACCGTGCCGGTGCCTCTGGCAATATCGGAGTTGAGGTCGCGGCGAAGGCGCCGGCCGATGGCTATACCTTCCTGCTCGGCAATATCGGCACGATGGCGATCAACCCGAGCATTTATCCGAAATTCCCGGTGCGTCCGGTGCGTGATTTCACCGCGGTGACTCAGGTGGTTGATGTTCCGGTGGGCCTTGCCGCGCACCCGTCGGTACCGGTGAAAAACATGAAGGAGTTCATCGCCTTCGCCAAACTGCAGAAGGGCAAGCTCAATTACGGTTCCGCCGGCGCCGGCAGCAACGGTCGTCTGGAGATGGAGCAGTTCATGAAGCTGGCCGGTATCGACCTGGTGCATATTCCTTACAAAGGCGGTGCCGGTGCCGCAGCGACCGCGCTGCTGACCGGTGAAGTCGGTGTTGCCTTTGTCAGCATTGCTTCGGTGATGCCGCATGTGCGCAACGGTAAGATGAAAATCCTCGGCGTTTCCGCTATCCGGCGCGTCAAGGCCTTGCCCGATGTGCCGACGATGCCTGAACTGGGCTATAAGGACATGAAGACAGGTTCCTGGCAAGGCGTGTATTTCCCGACAGGCACGCCACGTGCCATCATCGACCGGATGTTCGCTGCCGCCGTTAAGACAATGGCTGATCCTGAGGTGATCAGGCGCGTCAACGACAGCGGTGCCGAAGTCATCGTCAGTAACTCCCCAGAAGATTTCACGACTTTCATGCGCGAGCAGAACGAACGTTTCGTGCAGGTGGTCAAGCAGATCGGCGACATTACGGAATAAGCGGCAGAACAACACGATGCCGGATAACGGCGCAAAATAAAGCGGATTACCAAGAGGAGCAGGTCAAGTGTACAAACTGGGAATTCTCGAAGGCGACGACATCGGACTGGAAGTGGTGCCGGAGTGCGTCAAGGTGATGAAGGCGGCTGCGGCAAAGGCAGGCCTGCAGATCGAGTGGCTTCCGCTGCCGATAGGCAGGAAGGGGCACGAATCCCATGGCCATACCATGCCGGAGATCACGGTTGAAACACTGAAAACTGTTGATGGCTGGGTTCAGGGCCCCATTGGCCACAACGCCTATCCGCGCACCGACAACACCTGGATCAATCCACCGCTGCGCAAGAAGTTCGAACTGTTCGCCAACGTCAAGCCGGTGAAGTCCTATCCCAACCTGCCGTCGCTGCACAAAAACGTTGACATAGTGTTCCTGCGCGAAACCACCGAGGGCATGCAATCAAGCAGCGTGGTATTTGCCGGCGCCGGTGAATTCCAGCCCAATGACGAAATAGCCGTCGGCATGCGTGTGGTTACCCGCAAGGGCGCAAGCCGCGTCGCGCGTGAAGCCTTCGAGATTGCGCGCACGCGCAAACGCAAGAAGGTCACCGCGCTGCACAAGGAGCCGGTCTATCGTCTGGTCTGCGGCATGTTCGCGCGCGAATGCCGTGCGATGGCAAAAAATTATCCGGACGTCGAGTTCGAAGAAGTGCTGATCGACGGCTTTGCGATGAAGGCGGTGATGAAGCCGCAACAATATGATGTGGTAGTCACTACCAACCAGTTCGGCGACATCATGACCGATCTCGGTGCGGGTCTTGTCGGCGGTCTCGGCCTCGCGCCCGGACTGGTGGTCGGCGAGAAGCAGGCGATGGCGCAGGCCACCCATGGTTCGGCGCCGGATATCGCCGGCAAGAATATCGCCAATCCTTACGCAATGATCATGTCGGGCATGATGCTGTTCGAATGGCTGGGGCGCACGCGCAATGATCCGAAAGCTACGGCCGCAGCGAAACTGATTGATGTGGCGGTCGACAAGGTGGTTGCCGAAGGTAAAAATCTGACCGGTGATCTGGGCGGCAAGGCGGGCACCAAAGAAATGGGTGATGCCATCGTGGCAGCTATTTAATGCCGTTGTTTTTTAATGATGACAATGAAATATTTATCATTTAAAACAATAATTTATATTTTTTTATCGGCTGGACTGGCTGCTTCTGCTGCTGCCCAGCAGGCTGAGCCGTGTTGCGCCAAGCCACAGTCGAGGCCGGCGGGCACTGTGTTGAAGGGCAAGCCGGAGACGCTGGTCTGCAAACTCGGCACCGAGGACCGTCATGCGCGTATCGCTGTTGAACTGATCGGCGGCCGCACCAAGAGCATTGCCTATTATTCGAAGTGGAAGCCCAGAACCTGTTCGGTGCATATCGTGCGCGATGACGCCTACAGCAAATGGGAGGACACAGGGCATGTCACCATCGTCACGCTCAAGGAAGAGAAGGGTTCTTTCCTGATTGATCACGAAAAGCAGTTCGTGAAATTTCTGTTCCGTGACATCGACCGCGAACGCTTCTGCGGTATGCCCGGCAAGATCACTGGCAGCCTGACGGTGACCCGCGGTCGCGATAAGTGCGAACTGGAAGGTGTGATGGATGAATACGTTCCGGAACCCGCGCCGGCTGCAGTAACGGAAGCGGCGGCACCCGCGGCGGAGAAGTAGTCCCGCAAGCGGCTTCAACTGCTGCTTGAGGCGAGCTTCAATCCGAATATTCCGGCAACGATAAGCCCTATGCAGACGATGCGGGCTGCAGTGGCGGCTTCGTTGAACAGGATGATGCCGAGGATGGCGGTGCCCACGGCGCCGATCCCCGTCCACACTGCATAGCCGGTGCCGACCGGAATCGACTTTAGTGCCATGGCCAACAGCCAGACGCTGGCGATCATGGCTGCGATGGTGATTACGCTGGGCACCAGCCGGGAAAACCCTTCGGTGTATTTCAGGCCGATCGCCCACACCACTTCCAGCAGTCCCGCGGCAATCAGCAGCAACCAGGCATTGGACATGGGGCCTCCTCAGGCGGCAGATGTGCCGCGGTATTTATCGTAGAGCACGCCATCGGTAAACAGTGTTTCAATGTCGCTGTCAGCCATGCCGATGCTGCGTGCGGTTTCCGCAGAATGTTGGCCGAGCCAGGGCGCGGGCTGGCGGACGGACGTCAGTTCGCCGCTGGATTTAACCGGGATACCGATGGATTTCATGCGGCCGATTTTCGGATGGTCGTATTCGATGACCATGTCGCGCGCTTTAATGTGCGCGTCGGAAAGAATCTGCTTGTAGGTATAGACCGGGCCGCCGGGCACCTGCGCTGCATCGAGTTTTTCAACCCAATGGGCAGTCGGCTGGGTGGCGAATACCTTCTCTATTTCCACTTCCAGTGCATCGATGTTTTTCAGGCGTGAAGGCAGATCGACAAAACGCGGATCGGTCAGCCATTCCGGTTTGTTGCAGGTAATGTTGCAGAAGTTCGACCACAACTTATTGTTGTTGGCGCCGACGGTGACGTAACCGTCCTGAGTCTTGTAGGCCTGATAAGGCGTGGAGCGGCGGTGCCGCGTGCCGGTGGCCAGTGGCTCTTCGCCGCCGCCGAAAAACGCGCCCGATTCCCAGTGCGTCCAGGCCAGCCCGGCTTCGAGCAGCGAGGTTTCGAGATACTGGCCTTTGCCGTGACGCAGCTTGCCGATAAAGGCGCCGAGGATGGAGTAAAGCGCGGTGACCCCGCTGGCGATGTCGTTCATCGCGATGCCGACCTTGGCAGGACGGCCGCCGGGGTGGCCGGTCATCATCATGACGCCAGACATGCCCTGGGCGACGATGTCGAAGCCGCCTTTATGGCCGTAAGGGCCCGTCTGGCCGAAGCCCGACATTGATGCGTAAATAACGCCGGGATTGATGGCGCTGACTGCGGCGTAATCGATGCCCAGTTTCTTGACCACACCGGGACGGAAGTTCTCGGTAATGATGTCGGCCTTGGCAGCCAGTTTCATGAAGATTGCCTTGCCGCGCGGATCCTTCATGTTGATGCCGATGCTTTTTTTGTTGCGGTTCAGTACGGCAAAGCAGTAGGACTCGCCATTGACCTTGGGTTCAAAGCGTCGCGAGCCGTCGCCCTCTGGGAAGTTCTCGACCTTGATCACCGTGGCGCCCATATCTCCCAAAACCATGGTGCAATAGGGGCCGGCCATCACGGTGGTCAGGTCGAGGATGGTTACACCTTCAAGCGGTAAGGGCATATGCAGGCTCCGGAATGCGGCAATGCCGCACCGGGCATTGCACGTAAATCATCGTAAAAAGCAATTTTATCCTGCGTCGCTGCTCAGGGGTAAATGCGGTTGATCGGGCGGGAGATTTGCGTCGATAATGCCGATCCCGCATGCCATAAAACAACCCGGAGGAAATCATGCGCAAAACATCCGCATTGCTGCTGTTGCCGATGGCCGCGCTGATGGCGCTGTCATCTGCAGTATTGGCGCAGAACTTTCCGGCGAAAACCGTCCGCGTCATCGTGCCGTGGCCTCCCGGCGGCTCCAATGACATTGTCGCCCGTCTGGTCGCGCAGAAGCTGACCGAAAACACCGGACAGCAGTTCATCATCGACAACCGCGGCGGCGCCTCGGGCATCGTCGGTTCGGACGTCGTGGCTAAGAGTCCCGCTGACGGTTATACCTTCATGATTCATTCGACGACGCATGTGTCGAATCCGCATCTGTATAGTAAGATCCCCTACGACACGATGAAGGACATCATCGGCATTGCGCCGCTGGCGCGGCAAGTCGGCATTCTTGTCGTGCATCCGTCGCTGCCGGCGAGTACGGTCAAGGAATTCGTTGACCTTGGGCGCAAGCGTCCTAACCAGATCACCTATTCGTCATCGGGCAACGGAAGCTTTGTCCATCTTGGCATGGCGCTGCTGGCTTCGATGAGCAACACCAAGCTGGTGCATGTGCCGTATAAAGGCGGCGGTCCGGCCGCGGTGGCGATTTCATCGGGAGAAGTGCAGGCGATGATGGCGACGGTGGGTTCGGTGATCCCGCATATCAATGCCAAACGCCTGCGCGCAGTGGCGGTGACTTCCGATGAGCGGATCACGCAATACCCGCAGATCCAGACTATCGCTGAAGGCGGCGTCAAGGGTTACGAATTTACCGCCTGGATCGGCGCGCTGGGGCCGGCTGGTATGCCGAAGCCCGTTCTTGATCGCCTGAACAGCGAAATGCATAAGGCACTGCGCGACAAGAATGTTGCCGAAAAGCTCAGCTCGCAGACGCTGGACCCGATGTTCATGACGCCGGAGCAGTTCGCGGTGCGACTGAAGTCGGACTACGACAAATACGCCAAGGTCATCAAGGAGACCGGTGCGCGTATTGATTGAGTAATGATACCCGGCGAATACGATTCCGCCGGAACGATATATAGGAGAGAAGACTTTGACTATTACCCGAACACTGATGTTGTGCGTGCCCGCCGTGCTGGCTTCGCTGCTGTCGCCAGCCGTGCAGGCTCAGGCCTATCCGGTCAAGCCGGTGCGGATGATCATTGCCTGGCCGCCGGGCGGCGCCAATGACATTGCCGGCCGAATCGTCGCTCAGAAACTGACCGAGACCACGGGTCAGCAGTTCATCGTTGATAACCGCGGCGGTGCGTCGGGCATCCTCGGTTCAGATGTCGTGGCAAAAAGTCCACCCGACGGCTATACCATCCTCGTGCATTCCGCTGCGCATGTCTCGAATCCACATCTTTACAGCAAGGTGCCCTATGACACGCTGAAGGATTTTGTCGGCATTTCCCCTCTGGGCAGGCAGGTCGGCATGCTGGTTGTACATCCCTCGCTGCCGGCGAAGACGGTCAAGGAGTTGCTTGATCTGGCGCGCAAGCAACCCAACGCGATCACCTATGCGTCATCCGGATCGGGCAGCTTCGTCCATTTGGCGATGGCGCTGCTCAATTCGATGGGCGGCGTGAAAATGGTCCATGTGCCTTACAAAGGTGGTGGTCCCGCCGCTGTGGCGATTTCATCGGGCGAGGTGCAGGCGATGACGGCGACCGTCGGTTCGGTGATCCCGCATGTTTCGTCGAAGCGTCTGCGCCCGGTGGCAGTGACTTCCGAGGATCGCATTCCTCAGTTCCCGGAGGTGCCGGCCATCGCCGAGACTGTGAAGGGTTATGAATTTACCGCTTGGGTCGGTGTGCTCGGACCTGCGGCCATGCCGAAGCCGATCGTGGACCGCCTCAATGCCGAGATTCAGAAAGCACTGAAAGACAAGGGCACCTCCGACAAGCTGATTTCGCAGACTCTGGATCCGATGTTGATGAGCCCGGATCAGTTCGCTGCCCGGCTGAAGTCGGACTTTGATAAATACGCCCGACTGATCAAAGAGACCGGGGCGAAGGCGGAGTAGAATCGCTGAGACTTATTGTTATTGGACAATTTGACGCCCGGAACAGGGCGCACTCGGAGGAGTTGTTGATGAACAAGACAGCAGCAGCACTTGCGGTCCTCGCCGTTATGGCGGCCGTTCCGGTGTCGGCTATGGCACAGGCCTATCCGGCAAAAACCGTCCGTGTGGTGATTCCTTGGCCAGCAGGTGGTTCGAACGACGTTGTAGGCCGTATCGTGATGCAGAAACTGTCCGAGGCACTTGGTCAACAGTTTGTCGTCGACAATCGCGGCGGTGCGGCCGGTTCTATCGGCGCCGATATCGTGGCGAAGGCACCCGGCGATGGCTACACAATCATGGTGCATTCGACCACGCATGTCGGTAATGCGCATCTCTACGGCAAAAAGCTGACCTATGACACGCTGAAGGATTTCACCGGCATTGGCATGCTGTCGGCTCAGCCCGGCGTGCTGACGGTACATCCCTCTTTACCAGTAAAAACGCCGAAAGAATTCATTGCGCTGGCAAAATCCCGTCCGGGACAGATCAACTATTCATCATCGGGCAACGGCAGTGCGCCGCATCTGCAGATGGCGTTGCTGATTTCGATGACGGGCATCGACATTACGCATGTCCCATACAAGGGCGGCGCGCCGCAGGTGACCGCACTGCTGGCCGGTGAGACCCAGGCGTCCTTTGCCACAGTCGGTACAGTGATCAACCATATCCGCGGCGGTAAGCTGCGTCCGCTGGGACTGGGTTCGACCAAGGCCAGCAAAGCGTTGCCCGGTGTGCCGACGCTGGCCGAAGCAGGGGTTCCAGGTTATGACATGAGCCCGTGGATCGGCGTATTTGCGCCGGTGGGTACGCCGAAGCCGATCATCGACAAACTCAATGCCGAGATCAACAAGGCGCTGGCCTTGCCGGATGTAGTCAAAAGTCTCGAGAATCAGGCGCTTGACCCCGCACCCAGCACCGTCGACCAGTTCAATACGGCGCTGAAGGTGGATTTTGAAAAATACGGCAAGCTGATTAAGCTGACCGGAGCCAAAATCGAGTAAGTTCAAGCTTGAGCAAGGTTCAAGGATTCCGGGCAACCGGAAGCATTTAAACCGGGAACGCGGCGTGCCATGGTGGATGCGCCGGCTCCCGGTGTTTATTTTCAGGAGTCATTCAAGATGGATCTGGGTATCAAGGGCGAAACCGCGTTGGTGGTCGGCGCCAGTGAGGGCATCGGTTACGAAAGCGCGAAGGGCCTGCTCGAAGAGGGCGTAAACGTGATGATCTGTTCACGCAATGCGGAAAAGCTCAAGGCTGCAGCTGCGCAACTGGAGAAAGCCACCGGCCGTACGGTACGCTGGTTCGCCGCAGACGTCACCAAAAAGGAAGAAGTTGCCGGTCTCAAGAGCTGGATTGCGAAAGAGGCGCCGGTGCTGGATATCCTTGTTTCAGCGGTCGGCGGCAGCCAGCGCGCCCTATTCGAGGAGCTTGATGACGACGCCTGGTATGCCAATTACGAGTTCAACGTGATGGGCGCTGTCAGAACCATCCGCGCGGCGCTGGAGCCCTTGAAGCAATCAAAGACCGGCGGTCGCATCGTCATTCTCGGCGCTGCCGGACCGCGCATGCCTTATCCGCATCAGCTGGTGTCGAATGTGCACAAGGCCGGTTTGATTGCGATGGTAAAGACGCTGGGCGTCGAATTCCGTCCTTTCAATATCCGCGTCAATTCGGTGTCGCCGGGACGGACGATGACCGGACTGTGGACTACTCGCATCGACAAACTGTCGAAGGAG
>Ga0078894_10001795_pt1 | contig 16108 bp, 16 predicted proteins | sample LauGreSu1BDMLBSD_2_FD_67506 | JGI IMG/M metagenome (GOLD analysis project Ga0078894, IMG submission 67506) | Freshwater lake microbial communities from Lake Michigan, USA - Su13.BD.MLB.SD (version 4) (version 4) | ecosystem: Environmental > Aquatic > Freshwater > Lake | place: Lake Michigan... | reverse complement strand
CCAAAACAGATTATTACTTCCGGACAACGAGTTGGTACCGCTCCAGAACGTGACCTGTCCATTAGCCCCCGTTCCGGTTCCAGTAGTCGAGGTCACCCATCTGAGTGTGGCAATCCCAGAGGCAATGGTATTTACGGCCAGTAGTTGATTGGCCGCCGGAAGGGTAGAGGGCAGCACCATTGTGTAAGATTGCGTTCCGCTTGCCACCCGTAAACCAATATTGCCATTGGCAGGATTTATTGGATCAAAGACCCTGATCTCCTTTTGAGTACTTGGTCTGAAGGTTTGCGCAGATAGATAAGATGAAAAACCTGCTGGCCCGAACAGTGCGGCCAGCAGGAGAGTTACAATTGAATTGTTGATCTTGGTATACATCGGTTATTTATTGGTTGATGATACTCCAGTTACAGCTTCCGGTAAAAGGGGCAGAGAAGTAAATGGTAAACCCTGTGCCGGCATTTCTGGCTACATAGTAAGAAGGAATGGGCATGTCGGCTCCGGTACCTTCTAGTGTTACATTTATGGCATCGTCAACATCTATACTGGAGGCTGCCACGTTGATAGATTCGTTGGCACTTACGCTTACCAGTCCTCTTCCTTTTACATAAGCATTGCTCCAAGTTGGCGCAGCACCAGGTCCATTAGACTGTAAGATCTCGCCTGCATTTCCGCCATTGCCATTTAGTTGTAAAGGGCTGCTTCCTATCAAATTCAGGGTCCCGGAAATTGTACCCCCATTGTTAGCTGTGAATAATCCATTCACGGTAAGTGGGCCTCCGACAATCACACCGCTTGTGCTGGCCAGTAATCCAGTGGTGACTAGCGAGCTATAACTGGCTTTTGATAATTGTCCATTGGCATTGGCGATCACTACTCCTTCGTCGGTGGTCGTGGAGGCTGTTCCCGTTACGCCAGCAAGGGAGTTCATGGTAATAGATCCGGTAGCGCCGATAGTCATGCGCGTACTGTTATCGGTTTTGATCACCAAGGGTTGTGCATCGAGCGTTCCTAGAAAGCTGGATTCGTTCGTACCCGCATTACCCGTAAGAGACCAGCCGGTGGCATCTGGGGAATTCCAGGTTAAACTAACGGATCCACCGCTGATGCTGGAAACGGTCAGTACCTGATTCGCTGTAGGGGCTGCGGCAGGTAGCGATAACGTGTAGGTAGAGGTCCCCGGGGCAGCTTTCAATCCAACATATCCACTGCCGGAGGCTGGGTTGACCAGTCGTAGCTCCTTTTGAATGTTTGGTGATTGTGCCATGGCATTAAAGCCCATTCCTGTCAGTAGCAGCACGGCTGCTGCTAGCATTTTGTTTTGTTTCATGGATGTTTGTTTATTTGGTTTTGAGTTAAAAGATGCTATTGATTATTATTCGGCAATGACCCAGGTGACGTAACCGTTAAAAGCAGCGGTAAAATGAACCCTGATCTTGCTGTTGACTATGTCTCTCACGATATAATAACTTGGAATGGGGTTGGGAGTGGCGCTCGCTTCGAGCACCACCGAGATGCCATCATCGTTGTCGAGACTGGCAACGAATATTTCATACAGCTCTGCTCCATTCAGTAATACACTTCGGTTCTTTGATTTTATCCCAGCAGCTTGTCTTGTATTGACCCAAATAGGGGTAGCTCCGGGTCCCTGTGAGACTAGGATGTCTCCGAGATTCCCACTATTTCCGCCGACTAATAAGGGGGTGGTATTACCACTCAGTGATAGGTTGTTTTGAACTGTAAGCCCGCCTGCTGATGTCAACGGTTGCTCAAAGGTTTTAGCTCCTCCAACAGATTGGACGGTGGTTAGATCTACAAAATTTTTAATGGTAGAGCCTGTACCACCATTGGCGATATTCAACACTCCGCCTAGTGTTACTTGGCCGCTGGTAGGTGTTGCTGGGGTCAGGCCGGTGGTCCCGCCATTAAAACTGATCACTGCGGCACTCTGTGCGACATTGTCTGCGGTCAGGGCGGCACCGGCATAGGGGACAATACCAAAGGGGGTCGTCCCCAGGTCGATCCATTCATTTTGATAATTCCAGTTGGTTACATTTGCGATCGGTTCAATGGCAATTCGGATCCTGACGGAATAGTTCAAGCTTCTCCAGGGAATATCTAGTATGCTATTGTAGGTGCCTCCTTGACGTGTTCCTTTTCCTACGGCAATCTGAAAAATGCCGGCTTCGTTCGTGCGTGTCACGTGTTCTTCCGTAAAGACCGGCACCGCACCTCCATTGGCTGCGATTATATCGACCCTTACATATATACGGCGGTCTTTAGCCGGGTTATTGTTCCGGTCCTTGGCGATGGCTTCGATGTTGATGCCGGGTTGTTGGGCCTTAGCCACTACGGTGCTTAGCAAAAAAGAGACTAGTATTCCGTAAAAGAGGCGTATAGAATTTTTCACGATCAGTTTACTTTTATGAATTGTATAACCTGTTGAATGGAGGGGCCTTCGATCTTCAAGAAGTAATTCCCGGAAGACAACATACCTAGAAAAAGACTGTTTCCGGCATACAACTGGGCATTGCTTACACTGCGCCGAAATACGACCCGTCCCGCTGCATCCGTGATCCATAGTTGAAGGGTAGGATTAGCGGTCAATAGCGTCGTACTTTGTATTCTTGTATAGTTAACGACAGGGTTCGGAAAGAGTCGGATCTCCGAATTGTTACTGGGATTTAACGTAGCACAATCCAAGTTGAATAAGCTAGTTCCCTCTATTCCGTAGAAAGCAAGTAGACCTGATTGGACTTGTAAGCAGGTCGTACTTTTATTGAGGCTGGTAGGGTAGCTGCCTATGTTGTTTGTATCGCTTACACGATCTACAGCACTCATGCTAAAAAATATCCGGCTTTGAGCCACTCCAGTGAGTGAGATGCAGCAAAGAAGCATCATGATAATATGGCGTAGTAAAAGTTTCAAGGTCTTGTAGAGAAATAAAAGGTGTTCAATACATTATTTTTTGTGTACTCCATTATGAGATATTCCTTTTCCAGTAGCGTTATTTCGTAGAAGTCGATCTGTCTTGTCGAAGAGCTGATACGTAAAATGATAGAGGAGGGTTGTAGGGTTATAGTATAGCTTCCGTCTATTCCGTCCGAATCGATATAATTCTTATTGTCTTTCGTCAGGCGAAATGAAAAGGTGGAAACTCTTTCGTATGCATACGCTTGTTGCCCCACTATCTTTTTTTCAAGGAACCAAACCTTATCGGCCAGTTTATCCTCTGTAGAGGGAAGCGGGGTTTGTTTTTGGCAGCTCCAAAGTGTAACTATCGACACAATAAAAAGTATAAAGTCTTGCTTTCTCATTTTCTAAATCTGGTCAAGGGTGTGCTGATATTCTTTTGCAATCTACCTTCTCGTAGTAAGGGTTTCAATGACCAACATCAAGCGAAAAATGATTTTTGTATATATCTTTAAGTATGTCAATCAAGAATTATCAGCAGTCCATCGAACGGTTAGTCACTATTATGGATGAGCTCCGTACAAAATGTCCATGGGATCGTAAGCAAACGATCGAATCACTTCGTTCCCTTACTATAGAAGAGACATTCGAATTGGCCGACGCCATCACTGATGGAGATTATGCCCTGATCAAAGAAGAGCTTGGTGATCTATTACTTCATATTGTTTTCTATGCCAAGTTGGGAGCGGAGCAAGGTCAGTTTGAACTGCACGATGTGATCGAAGGTATCTGTGATAAACTGGTTCACCGACATCCGCATATTTATGGTGATGTAGTGGTCAATAGCGAAGAAGAGGTTAAGCGTAATTGGGAACAGCTTAAGCTAAAGGAGGGTAAAACCTCCGTATTACAAGGCGTGCCTCGCTCTTTACCAGCCACCGTTAAGGCCTTACGCTTACAAGAAAAAGCAAAGCAAGTTGGTTTTGAATGGGATCATCGCGAGCAGGTATGGGATAAGGTGCAAGAGGAGATGGTCGAATTAAAAGAAGCGGAGTCACTGAAAGAGGGGGAGAGTCGTCAGCAGCGAGTAGAGGAGGAATTCGGGGACCTGATCTTTTCGTTGATCAACTATGCGCGATTTTTAGGTATCGATCCCGAAAATGCCTTGGAGCGGACCAATAAGAAATTTACCAGGCGTTTTATGTTGCTCGAGGCTGAGGCCGCACGAATGGGGCGCTCACTCTCTGATATGACGTTGGATGAGATGGATGCCATTTGGAACCAAATCAAGCACAAGACGGACAATTGATCGGGGTAAAAGACCTACCTTTGCGGAGCCGAAAAATGAAGGGTTCGCTCCATGAAGAATATTAGGAATTTCTGCATCATTGCACATATTGACCACGGAAAATCAACATTGGCTGACCGCCTGTTGCAGGTCACCAATACCATTAGTGAACGTGACATGATGGACCAGGTGCTGGACGACATGGACCTGGAGCGTGAAAAGGGCATTACCATTAAAAGTCATGCCATTCAGATCAATTACCGACATACTAATGGGCAGGAATATATCCTGAATCTGATTGATACCCCCGGACACGTGGATTTTAGTTATGAGGTGAGTCGGGCCTTAGCAGCCTGCGAGGGGTGTTTACTTTTAGTGGATGCCACGCAAGGGATTCAAGCACAGACAATCAGCAACTTATATCTCGCAATTGAAAATAATCTTGAAATAATTCCCGTCATCAATAAGATCGATATGGATGGCGCAATGATCGAAGAAGTCGAGGACCAGATCGTTGATTTGATCGGCTGCAAAAGAGAAGATATCCTTCATGCCAGCGGGCGCACCGGCCTGGGGGTAGAGAAGGTTCTTGCTGCCATCGTGGAGCGTATTCCCGGTCCAAAGGGTAATCCTGAAGCCCCCTTGCAAGCCCTGATCTTTGACTCCGTATTCAATTCGTTTCGTGGCATTATAGTTTACTATCGTATTATAAATGGAACGATCAAAAAGGGCGATATCGTCAAATTTGTTTCTACCGGGCAAGAGTATGGAGCCGATGAAGTGGGTATACTCAAGCTCAAGATGACCGAGAAAAATCAGGTCAGTACCGGTGATGTAGGGTATATTATCACCGGGATCAAAAATGCCAAGGAGGTAAAGGTAGGCGATACCATTACTTTGGCCAGTAACCCGCATCCCGAGCAGATCAAGGGATTTGAGGAAGTGAAACCCATGGTCTTTGCCGGAATCTTTCCGGTGGTTACCGATGAGTTCGAAGAGCTCCGCGATTGCATGGATAAACTACAGCTCAATGATGCCTCGCTAACTTTTGAACTCGAAACTTCTCAGGCCCTTGGTTTTGGATTTCGCTGCGGATTCTTAGGTATGCTCCATATGGAGATCATTCAGGAGCGTTTAGAGCGAGAGTTCAATCAAACGGTTATAACCACGGTTCCCAACGTAAGCTTTATTGCCACAACTACTAAGGGGGAGACCATCATCGTCAATAACCCCACTGAGTTTCCAGACCCGGTTAAGACCGACCATATCGATGAGCCCTATATCAAGGCACAGATCATCACCAAGCCTGAATACATTGGCAATATCATGACGCTCTGCCTTGGCAAGCGGGGTATCTTGATCAATCAAAGTTATCTCACGCCAACACGCGTAGAATTGATCTTTGAGATGCCACTGACCGAGATCGTATTTGATTTTTACGATAAGCTAAAATCACAAACCCGCGGATACGCCTCTTTCGATTATCATCCTATTGGATACAGACAAAGTGATATCGTTAAGATGGATATCTTGCTCAATGGGGATAAGGTCGATGCTCTCTCTGCCTTGATACACCGCGGGCGCGCCCAGGAATTTGGCCGAAAGCTTTGTGAGAAATTAAAGGAGTTGCTACCCCGTCAGCAGTTTCAGATCGCTATACAGGCCGCTATTGGTGCTAAAGTGGTAGCCCGAGAAAATATATCGGCCATGCGAAAAGATGTTACCGCCAAATGTTATGGGGGTGATATCAGCCGTAAGCGTAAGCTCCTCGAAAAACAAAAAGAGGGTAAAAAAAGAATGCGGCAGATCGGTAACGTAGAGGTGCCACAAGAGGCCTTCTTAGCTGTACTGAAATTAGACGAATAACCAACAAATCGTTATCCCTTTCCTTTGCCCGGTGCTGTTGCGGGTAGTTTGCCAGGCTGTGGCTTGTCAAATAAAGGCTTTTCTCTGGGGGCTTGCCCATCTTGTAACTTTTGAGTAAAGACCTTGTTGATGTGTATCCATTTTCCATTTTGCCACTTGAACCCTTCTTGATCTCCGTCCGGTATATAGGTAAATTTATTCTCTGGGTCGTTATTTTCGGAGATCAGATGATCGACCAAGATCATGTCCAGGTCCACGATATAATCCATTAGTACGCGTGCCCCTTTTTTAAATTCCAGTCCTACCCGATGACGGGCCGGCGTGGGGACGCTATCTTTTTCATAGCTGAAAAGGGGACCGCCAAAGAGCGGTTCTCCCTTGCTGTTGAACTGTAAGACCTCCAGCCATTTTATACTGCTTCTAATATTGTTAGGGTCAAATCCAAAAAGGGTATAATAATTTTTATTCTGATACTTTGTTTGAATGATATTGTAATAGATGGCTCCGATCCATTGGCTGGCTGGTCGCAGTGAATCAGCCGGGTCATCCGTAAATTCAGAGACGTCCCGTAGCGGGTAAAGCGCTAGTGAACCATCTGCGGTTTGACGTTGAATAGCGCCACGTTGTCTGCTGTAGTATTCATCGTACTGTAGATTCCAGGTAAAGATCCGAAAACTGGAATCAGGGGCGTAACGACAAGAGATCCCAATGACAGAATCAAATTCAAACCAAAAAGAATGCGGAATCCGCAGTGCTCTTACCAGGGTTCTGGTAAAGATGCTGTCCGAAACCATTCTATCTTCTTGTAAACTATCGGTCACCAGGTATTCGGCATACTGCTTTAGGGTGTCCTCTCTTTGCAAAAGCATTTTTAGATCCTGTGGTTGGATCTTTTTAGAGAAAGTCCTTTCTTGCGAAAACGCTTGCTTATTTTCTCCGGCCAAAAGCAAGAGTAGGATCAACGATAACGCTATTGAGCTATGTAGTTTCATCATTAATAAGGCCGGCCAGCGACAAGGTGGTCTGCACCAATCGCTCCCAGCTTAGTTTCTTTTTTTGAATACGGATCCCTTCGGAAAAATAAGCCTCACCCCGCTCATAAAAACGCAAAATAGCATCGGCTATTGCGTGACTTTCGGGTTCGCAGACTAGTCCGGCCTTTTCGTCGGGAACCCCATCGGCCAGTCCACCTACATTTGTAACGATCATGGGTCGTTCAAAGTGATAGGCCAGTGGGCTTACACCACTTTGTGTGGCATGCCGGTAGGGTTGTACCACGGCATCGGCGGCGCATAGATAATAGCGAACGTCCGGGTCAGCTATAAAATGAGTATGGCAGACTACCCGGTCAGTTAGTGCCAACCGATCTATTAGCTCTTGATAGGGTTTCGCATTTTCGTAGAACTCTCCGGCAATCAGTAATTTGATCTTTTGTTGAGCCACTCGCTGATCGGCCATGGCCTCTAGTAACAGGTCAAGTCCTTTATACTTTCTTATGAATCCAAAGAATAAGATCATTTTTTCATTGGATTCTAAACCTAGTTTTTCTCTGGCGATCGACTTGGATACGATCTCTCCGAAGTGATCATAGAGCGGGTGGGGTACTTGTCGGTAAGGTTTTGCGTTCGAGAAAAGCTGCAGATCGCGGCTTACCTGATCGCTCATGGTTACCACGGCATCGCAGAAGCGTAAAAAATAACGGGTAAACAGGCGGTCACCCGGTCTTTTTTCATGCGGAATAATGTTATCAGCGATACACACGATACGTGTGTGTTCATTTCTTTTGATTATCGATAGGATAGTGCCCAGCGCAGGGCCCATTAGGGGTAGCCAAAAGCGCACGACGACCAGATCAGGTCTTGTTCTTTTAATTTTTTTTCCTACCGCAATCCAATTTAGCGGGTTGATGGAGTTGATCGCACGATGAATGGTAAGATCCGCGGGAGGGGGTTGGTCTGAGTATTGCGTTTTTCCCGGAAAGAGAAAAGAGGGATACTGTAGCGAAAAGGACCATATTTCGCAAGCGTGCCCATTTTCTTTAAAGGCAAGAGCGAGTCGGTGATTAAAACTTACGATTCCTCCTTCCCGCAGAGGGTGTGCAGGACCTATGATGGCAACACTAGCCATTACAAGCCTATTTTTGATTCAATCAGATAGTGGTTGCGCCCGGGTGCATTCCTTGCCACTAATTCGGCGATATAACCTGCCAAGAACAATTGCATGCCAAGTATCAAAAAGGTAAGGGCAAAAAAGAAAGCAGGACGATTGGTAAGAGCAAATTCACTTGATACTAATTTGGCAACCACCAGGTAGATGGCCATAATAAGACCTCCTAAAAAGCAAAGAGAGCCCCAAAGTCCAAAAAAGTGCATAGGGCGTTTTGAAAATCGACCTACAAATGTAATCGATAGTAAATCCAAAAACCCATTCACAAAGCGATCCCAACCGAATTTAGAATGGCCATGTTTTCTGGGACGATGCTCCACTACTTTCTCTCCGATTCTTTTAAAACCCGCCCATTTGGCCAGTACCGGTATGTAGCGGTGCATCTCGCCATATACCTCTATGCTTTTGACCACTTGTTTACGGTAGGCCTTTAATCCACAATTAAAATCATGCAAGGAAATGCCCGATACTTTTCTGGTAACGGCATTAAAAAACTTGGAAGGGATATTTTTGGTCAGGGTATTATCATAGCGTACTTTTTTCCAACCGCTGACCAGATCGAGCTTTTCCTCTAGTAGTTGTTGGCGTAGGGCCGGTATTTCTTCCGGAGAGTCTTGCAGATCGGCATCCATGGTAATGATCACCTCGCCACGGGCATGGGTAAATCCCACTTGTAAGGCGGCCGATTTGCCGTAATTACGCTGAAATTTGATACCGCTGATACACGTATTTTCAAGTTGTAATTTCTCTATTACCTGCCACGAATCATCGGTGCTGCCATCATCAATAAAAAGGATCTCGTAGCTCAGTTGGTGACGTTGCATGACCTCCGCGATCCATCGACTTAGCTCGGGTAAAGATTCCGCTTCATTCAACAGGGGTATGACGATCGAAAGGTGCATCAGGATTTTCTTAGCATTTGCAAAACCGAACCCACTGCGGTTACTACCGCTCCGAATACCAAATATCCGAAAATTGAACGGGAAACGACCATGGTGGCAAACCCATCTCGGAACAATTTAACTTCTTTTTCTATTTCATCGGGCGTCCTGTTCTTTGCCATCTGTAATGAGACTCTGTACAGTTCGGCTGCCTGCTGGGCGGTTTCGGGATGCAGGGCATTGAACACATAGGTGAAAACGACCATGATCAGCGTAATGACAATAAAACAGCGAAAGCCCGCGGAAAAGTTAGTTCCAAATCCGTTGGATGGACCACCATGCAAAAGCAAAGTAGCTCCTACACCCAGCGTATACAGCCCATAGGCTAGTAGTTGAGCCGTCTCTGCCGATAATAAAGATTGATTATAGCCCGCCAGCAGGGTAGCGACCATCAATACAGCAATGATCGATCCTATTAAGGCAGGGTGAATTTTTTTAACAGCCAAGCGTAAGAATATTTTTATTGAATATGCCGATCACTTTTCCTTGCAGTGTCTTTCCTAAAAAAGGTGAATTCGAAGAACGCGAGCGAAGACTTTCTTCGGTAACCGTCCAGTGGGCGGCAGGATCAAAAAAGGTCAGACAAGCACATTGTCCCTCTTGAATGCTAGCAGCGGGCAGCCCAAAGATCTTACGTGGGTTTAGTGAGAGCAACTCGACCGTTCTTTCTGCGGAAATTCCTTGCACACTCGTACGCAGTGCTCCATAAGCCGTTTCTAGTCCGATCATACCGTGTTGGGCATATTCAAATTCAATCACTTTGCTGTCTTTTTCGTGCGGCAGGTGGTGTGTTGCCAAACAATCGATTACGCCATTGATCACTGCCTTCTGCAAAGCTTGTTGATCCGCTTTTGTTCTTAGCGGGGGATTAACCTTTAGGTTTGTATTATACGTAGACAGGTCTTCTTCGCAAAAGAAAAGATGATAGGGTGTAGCAGAGCAGCTGATATGCTGACTTGTTTTTTTGGCCTCGCTTATTTTTTTGACCGAGCCACTGGTGGAGATGGCTGTCAAGTGAAGTTTTGATTCGGCATAGCTGTTGAGTGCTATATCACGACTAACCATCAGCTCTTCGCCAATAGCAGGCTTACCCGGAAGGCCTAATTGGGTCGATAAGATCCCCTCATTGATCAATCCTTGCGGGTTGATGCTTTTGTCATCGGGCAACTGTATCAGCACCCCTTCAAAGGCCTTGATGTATTGCAGGGCCTTGATGAGCAGTCCGGACGATTGAATACAATGGATCCCGTCAGTGAATGCTACCGCTCCATTACTTTTCATATCGTACATCTCTGCCAGCTCTTTTCCCTCGGTGTTTCTGGTAACCGCTCCCATAGGATGGATCGTAACGGGTAAACTGCGTGATTTATGTAAGATGTACTCGATAGACGCTTTATTGTGAAGGGTCGGAGCTGTGTTTGGAATGATCATCACATCGGTAAAGCCACCGGCACTGGCCGCAGCGGCGCCTGTCTCGAGGGTTTCTTTTTGTTCAAAACCTGGATCGGCAAAATGGGCAAAACAATCTACCCAGCCCGGAGAGACATGCAGTCCAGATTGGTCAATGACTTGGTCGGCTTTTACGTTGATGTTGGGGGAGATGGTCGTTATAATTCCGTTTTCGATCAACAGGTCAGCCATTTGACCGTTGAAAGAAGAGGCCGGATCGATGATCCTGGCTTGCTTAATGAGGAGCTTCATTAAGGGACGAAGATAAGGCATGCCGACCGTATCAAGAAATTGTCAAATTTGCCCTACCTTTGCCCTCCCCGCGAAGAATTCTTCGCTTGTTCGGGACGTAGCGCAGCCCGGTAGCGCACTTGCATGGGGTGCAAGGGGTCGCTAGTTCGAATCTAGTCGTCCCGACCAAGAAATCAGGCCCTGACAAACGTCAGGGCTTTTTTTAATTTGCTACTAATGAGGTACTTTTTGATTTGCCAGTTTTTGTTGTTAGTGTTGGTGGGTCCAATGTCTTTACTGGGGCAAGGCGATAGCGTAAACACCCGAGGTATAAAAGAAGTAAGGGCTCAATGGCCACGGGATCGCAAAGGAAAAATGACTCGTGCTGTTATGATCAGTATGCTCAATTATCACGGCGCTCTTGTTAGAAAAGATTGGCGAGTACTTTCATTGGCCAGCTCAAAAGAACTACAGTATCAGCATAGCAATGGCTGGATCGAAACCCAGGAAGAGCAGTTTCGAAATTTGGAAACGGGCTACCTGGTGTATCACCGGTTTCTGGAGGATAGTGTAGTGGTGGATATTCGGCATAATAAATTGGCCACTGTTCGTTTTAAGGCTACGATCGATGTAAGCTTACAAGGAAAGAGAAATACCTACCATCTTTATGTAGAGGAAGACTGGAGTAGGCAGTCGAAGAAATCTAATCACTGGTTAATTTTTGCTCGAAGGGCTACCAAATTATCCCCCTAAGGTCAAGCTTCTTTCTAATCTTTATTAAACCTTTTTAGCTTATCCAGGTCTGTATTAATTAACGTTTTTCTGCCTAATGAACCTTAGTAATACGACCAAGACACTTCTTTGGGGCGCCAATATCTGGTATTTTGGAGAAGGTATGCTAGGTCCTCTTTATGCTATTTTTTCTGAGAGAGTGGGTGGTGATATTTTAGATCTTACTTGGGCCTGGTCGGCCTATTTGGTCTGCACAGGATTTTGTTACATTGTGGTGGGTAAGGTTTTCAATAAAAGGGGATTCAAGGTGCAAATGATGGTAGCCGGATACACCCTTAATGCCCTGCTGACGTTTGGTTATTTGTTTGTATCCAACCCGCTGCAACTATTTTTTATACAAGTTGGGTTGGGTATCGCAGAGGCTATTGGTACGCCGCTGTGGGATTCACTATATGCCGCCAGTTTGCACCGCGAACACGAAACCTATGCCTGGGGATTATCCTCAGGACAATCTCAAATTGTCTCCGGTCTCGCCTTTGCGTTGGGAGGGGTGCTGGTATATTATTTCTCTTTCGAATTACTATTTATAATAATGGGCGGAGTGCAGTTAGTGGCAGCGTTAGTAACTGCGCAGTTGTTACGAAATAAGCCCACTACTGGCTCGCTTTAAGCGGTCGTTAATGGCACGCCCAATACCCTCATCGGGTAATTTTTTACATACGATCTGGGCATATGATTTCTTATCCAGCTCATGCAATAGATCATACAAGCGGGCAGCAGCCTCGTTAAGGTCCCCCTTATCACTAAGTAAATATTGATGCTCTTGCGGTAGGGCCGGGTCTTTAGTAGAAAATAAGATATAGGCTTTGTTAAGGGGATCATGCTGAAACGAATCGAGGTTGTCAAAAAGAAAGGTTGGCGTCTTAGGAGCATAGTGCTTAATAGACATGCCTGGCGCTGCTTGTATTGTTCCGCTATCTTCTTTGATCACCACCTTACCTACCAATGTTTGAATCTGTTCTGCGGTGATCATGCCTAGACGATAAATGACTACTGTATCATCCTCCATGCCTACTACCGTCGATTCCAAACCTTGTTGGCAGGGACCTCCATCCAATATCAAGGGAATTGACGAACCAAAATAGTCCTTGACATGCTTTGCAGTGGTGGGGCTAATGGCATTATAGGGATTTGCGCTGGGAGCAACGAGTGGAAATTCGAGTTGTTGTAGAAGAGAAAGGGTTAGGGGATGATTAGGCATACGCACGCCCACGCGGTGTCCACCAGCAGTAACAGAAAGAGGAATTCGGTCAGCTTTATCTACTAAAACGGTAAGGGGGCCCGGCCAGAATCTATCGATCAGCTTTTGTAGAGGGAGCGGAATTTTTTTGCAAATGCCTTTCAGGTCCTCTTTACGACCAATATGGACGATCAATGGATTGGTACGGGGTCTTCCTTTGAGGGTATAGATCTTTTCGATCGCTTTTTCGCTATAAAGATTAGCGGCCATTCCATAAACGGTCTCTGTGGGTATACAAACTACCTCATCTTGATTAAGTAACTGTATCGCTTTGTTCAACTCCTCTGACGACATATCGCAAATCTCCGAATATTTTAGATACTACAGAATTGTTAATGTTTTAGTTTGGACGCTACTGTCATGCATTTTAGGAATATCCCTACTTACTTTTACACTACAAAACCATACAATATGAAAAAGATCCTACTTGTTTTTATGAGTGTAATGCTGCTGGGGACCGTTGTTCAGGCCCAGTACGAGTACAAGATTGTGACTTCGGTCGAATCGATCGTACCCATGGGGATTGGCCGCTCTCGGGTAATTGAGAATACGGGGCAAGTGAATGCCGAGGAATTGACTACCGAGCGCGACAGCGGTAACGATTCGCAGCAGGGCAGTGTAAAGCGCCGCGATATCAAGGTCGATGAGCTGAACGAGACCAAATTGCTCAATTTTTATAGTTTGACGGGAATCAATTTTCAAAATATTGCCTCTAACGATGCTGTGTTAACCTCAAAGATCAACAATCTGGTAAAGCAGGGTTGGGAGCTGGCTTATGTAACGTCGGCAGTAGAGAGCGATTCCGGTAAATCGGATGGTGTGGGCATTTTTATAACCCGCTTTATTTTTAAAAGAAAGATATAGTGTTTTGTGAAGTATGATCCGAAAGTCGGTTCCGCTAAGGAGCCGACTTTTTTTATGAGAATCGTTTGCTGAGTAATTCATGCATCAGCTGCATGTGGGGTATGGCCAAGATCGATAAGCCGATAAAGAAAATGAGTAATTGATTATCGTAATTGAAAAAAGAGCTGATTCCCCAATATAGTATTCCCATCAGTAGCAAGGCTAGCAATGCGAACAAAATGGTTTGTGGATTAATGAGTTTTCTGATATTGGCCCAACCTGTTGTATTAGTATTATTTTGGATAGTTACAATTGACAATAGGGAGTGCCAAATGCCGAAGTAGTATGTAAATCCGGCCAAGAATGGCATACAGAATATGAGTAGTTGCGGTATGCACAGCAGCAGCAGGGAGGCCAACTTGATTCTATCGATATTTTTTTCTGATGCTATTATCAGCAAAGCGCCTCCCATTAACCCAGCATAGACATATAGAAAATATTCTTGTAGCCACTGCAAGATCTTGAATTGCTGTACCGATTGGTCTATTTCCGGAATAAGGGCGATTAGTTCAGTAAAGTGAGCAAAAAGCAGGACTATTAACGTAGCCATACCATAGCAGATTATGGCAACATGTTTTCGCAGTGGGGCGGGGTTAAATAGTTGAAGGTCGGTTTCACCAAAATGGTAAGCCGACAAGACTATAAAAACACTTACAGCGGCAAGTGGCCAAAACCAAAGTAATAGAAAGGCCACTGATTGTGAGAGGTAGAATAAAAGAAAGCGGCCCAACTTGGCATTGTTTCTTCCCTTTCCCGCCACCAAAAAGTCCAGGGCACCATGTGGTAAGCCCACGCTAATGATAACAAGTAAGAAAAAGATCCATTGCCAGGATTGTGGAATGGGACTAATCCAAAAAATGAGTCCCATGATCAATCCCGTCAGGGTAAGCCAACTCTGTTGTTTAAGGATGGGGAGCATAGAAAAAAAGGGGGCTGTCCTTGGATAAAACAGCCCCCTCTCTAACGAGAATAAAAATTAGTTAGAAGAAGAGCGACTGAGACTGTAGATAACCAGTCCAAAGCCGATCTTGTTAACAGCATCACCTATGTTATAGATGATGTCCATGTCAAGGCCAAGGTTGGCGAAACCTGAGTACCACTGACCAGGAGCGGTACCAGCCAGGTATCCGATTGGATAGATTACCCATCCGACCAGTACAAACCATCCTAACAGGTTGTTGGCTTTGGCAACGGCAGGACCAGCGCTGGCAGCAAGTGTTTTCACCTCACCCCACATTACTTCATACAAAATGTAGAAGTAAGCTAAGGCACTGATGGTACCCCAGATAGTGGCATTGGCATTTGTTTCAGAGGCAGACACCTCGCCCCAATAGCCTGTGACCAGCATGACCACTGATGCGAAGATGAGTTTCCACAGCAGAGCAATTTTAGCACCTGCTTTCTTTGTAATCAGGTAAAACTCAACGCACATAAGGGGTACGGTCAGCAACCAGTCTACATAGCGGAAAAAAGTTGGTGACAACTCTTTCCCCGTTTTGCCTGCCACTTGCATGGCGATGGTGTAGTCGCGCATGTAGTAGTAGTGCACGGCTGCAATAAAAGTGATGATACCGGAAACCAGCAAGGATGTCTTCCATGCTTTTTCGGTGTTGCCCAGCTCAAAGAAGAAGAATACAGAAGCAGCCATCATGGCCATGCAGCCAATGAAGAACGTAAAGGCCCTGTAATCGTCCGGTTGGATCTGGGTGATGTTCAAGAAAATGTCCATAACTAGTCGATTTTAGTTAAAAAATATTGTTAAACGGCAAGTATCATAAAGCTAAACAACTTTAATTTTTAATGGTTCGATTCATTTTAAAAATGATTATAAAGTTTTTAACATTAAAAATCAATCAGTAATACATTTGTAATTTATTGATAATTAAATTTTTAATAATGTGATCACTTTCTATTTTTCAGAGTTATGCACAGTGCTATGCGAAAAATAACGGTACTGCGACCAGGATGGCCCCTTTTAGGAGCAGATTCATTACCCAAAAAAATATGTGGTATTTTGAGGACGTGAGGAGTTCTCAACGGCTGATCGCCAAGCAAATCTTTACGGGGCGTAGATGGATCTACGATGCGGAGCTTGTTATAAATGAGGGCCGCGTGGAGGCTATTTTACCAACTACGGAACCCGCTCAATTCGACATGTTGGTTCCTGCTTTTATTGATATTCAGATCTATGGAGCCTTTGGTCGCCTATTTTCTGTTTTTCCTGATACATTGAGTATAGAGGCCCTACGTCGTTATTGCCAGGCAGGGGGTACTTCTTTTTTTCTCCCCACAATTGCTACCAATTCCCGCCAAGTGGTAAGT
>Ga0078894_10001793_pt1 | contig 16112 bp, 6 predicted proteins | sample LauGreSu1BDMLBSD_2_FD_67506 | JGI IMG/M metagenome (GOLD analysis project Ga0078894, IMG submission 67506) | Freshwater lake microbial communities from Lake Michigan, USA - Su13.BD.MLB.SD (version 4) (version 4) | ecosystem: Environmental > Aquatic > Freshwater > Lake | place: Lake Michigan, USA... | reverse complement strand
GAGACAAGGTGACGGACTAATTACTTCTTTTGACGAGAGTTGGACTATAGAACCAATAGAAGAAGTATCTTACTATAATGTTAGCTCTACTGGATCTTACTATGGCCCCGGAAGTATTTCCAACAATAGATATCCACTAGCAGAACCTCCGTCGTCGTCAGAAGGCGAGATCACTAAACTATCGAAAGCTTTCAATATCAGCAACTATCTGCAATACAGAGTTAGTCATAAGGTTAGTGCTGTTGGTAAAACCTTGGACTTTGGAGATGTAAATAATCCAGTAGATCCAAACAATAGGTCGCAGGCTTACGCACAAGCTGCAAAATGGGTTCTAAATAGAGCGAACGGAGCATATCTAACTTCTGTGAATAATGGTCTATCTGTTAATGGACTAAATCTTTACAACCATATACGAAGTGTTGAAACATCGGTTTCTGCTGGTTCATACAACTTAACAGACACATGGCTTGCTCTTGGAACCGGAGTAAAATACACAGAAGATTTTACATGGGAAGTTACTACCGACGACAAGTATATAAAAACAGTTACTATGCAAGGAACTATTCGTGGTTTGGAATTAGCCACTGTGGGTCCGGTAATTTTTCCAGACGTTGCTATGACAGGTAATATTGCTGGTAATTTAAAGACATATTTCCCCAATCAGAGTTCCTCAAACAATAAGTTTAATAATGCTATAGATGCTTACACAAAAAATATTAAGCCAAGTCTATATCAAAGAGCTAGTCAGGCTCTAGCTAGTGTATCTCCTGTGCCAGCGGGATCAGTATGGATTAATCCTACAACATCAGCAGTACTCAATATCTCGCCAGTATCGTATACTGAAACATTAAATGCCAACGCTGGAACAGTCGGATATAATGTTACATACAACAGTAAACCCGGAGCATGGATAAAGGGTGTATTAAATAGTAATATAACCGTTACTGATACTTTAGCAGCAGATCAGATCTCGGATATTTTTGTTCTAGGTCGGCCTCTCGGACCTATTTTGGAAAAAGTAGGAAAAACCAAAAGTGAAAGAAGATTATCTATGGAGTTAGTGTATCCGGCTCCTAGAAATTTTGAAGAAAGTCACCCTCAATCAACTTCTTGTGTAATTAATAAGAGCAGAGAAGAATATCAAGAATTGGAGAAATTAGTTGATGCTTTTAAACCAATAGCACCAACCGCATTTTTGACGCAAAGCTATGGAATTAGTACTACTGGTAAAGTATTTGAAACCAACAACTCTCAAACTTGGAATCCAGTAGAAGGAAGATTTACTTGGGATATAACATGGACATATGCTAGTGGATGTTAATTAATAAGGAATATAATGAGCACAATTATCACGAAGACCGGATCTGGACCAAACGCAAAAAGCGTAACGTATACTCTATGTAATTCTAGAGCATATGGACAAACTCTATTCTTAGGATGCACAGTTAAGTCTTATAACTCTTCTTTAGCTTGGGGTGGAGAGGCGAGTAGACTAACAGTAGAATTAATACAAGACGAGTGTGAGTATCCAAGGTTAACAGACGGAGACGGCAATCCTGTAGATAGACCAACCGGGTATAACGAATACATTCAATCAATACAGAACGACAGTTTTCAAAAAGATAAGAATGGTAACTCTATAGTTCCCGGTAAAGTCTATTATGTGCCTAGAAATGGAGAATTACAGTCCGCATATTACTACGATGCTGATCCCGGCTTTTATGGCGAAACATTAGATCTGATGGGAGTACCAGTTTATTTCAAACACGATAATTTTGAATTTAATGGTATTGTGCAAAGCTGGGAAAATAAAGGAGGTTCGGGAGGAACTAAGATATATGAGATAGTGATCGAATCTCCAAGCAATCTCTTGAATAACACACAAATGATTCTGGGGGAGTACAGCGGTTCTATTTTTAGAAGATTGCCAAATGATAACTACGGTTTTGCCGGATATGTTCGACCAAATACGGGAGAGGTATACGGGGGAACCATTGCTCAACAGAATATTCCTAATGTAATTAATACATATGGATATCTAGAATCTTTAGGATCATACGGAAACTCTGGTCGCAATGAAGAGGGTATTCCTGCTCTGAACGTTATCAATGCTATGCAGGCATTATTAAGTTCTAATTTTCCAGATGATTCGATCTATAAGTTTTCTCCATTTGGTAGAATCATAGGAAGAGTACCAACATTTCAGTCTAGTGGTGGGATAGCAGATGGTTCTTATGGTATGGGAATTATTCATGGAAGTTATGATAGATTCGGACAAGCAAGATTAGGATATGCTCTGGATGCTACGGCACTTTTAGATAACGACGCTTATAATCTGCTAAAGTATTATCGTATTTCTCAAAACTATATTGGAATACAAGAATTTCTCTCTAATGTTTGCTCTAGTATAGGTAGAGATTTTTATGTTAGTCTAGAACTAAGTATAGATGGATCAATAATATATCCGATAATTGTTATCAATACTGTGTCTACTTTAACTCAGACATACGACAATTCAATCGAGAATTTCATTGATTGGGCAAAATCACAAGGCACAGATGTTAGCTCGTATAGCAAAGGCAAGTCTTATAATTCGACACAACCCGTCAGATCCATGATTATTGGCGGAAAACAACAAAGATTATATCAGGTCAAAAATACTAAGTATAGTATGAAACAGGCCACGCTGAGATATAACGCTTTGTATAATAAGTTCATTAGTATCGATCATACGATACCTAGCGCTTATCGAACTCCAGACATTAATAGTACCAGAAATCCATATCTGAATTATTATGACCCAACCACAGTTTATGCTGGCAGAGTAGAACTAAATGGAGCTTTTGACGACATTGATCAGAATTGGCAGGGTACTAATTCTCCTAATGTTGGAAACTTTAATCAGAGTACCTTAGAACCAATATTGCCTACTAATTATAATGGGAATTTTCTGGTATCTGATACAGACTCTATTTGTCCTTACATGGGTACTAATAATTTTGGCTACATCAGAAGAGTATTTAGTGGCAGAAACGGATTTAAGTTTGAGTTTACACTAGCGGAAATAGGATTGGCTATAGGTCATCCAACTTCTAGTACTGGTACTATTTTAGTTAGTGAGAGCGAAATACGCGCGGCAATGATTGGTATAGACTCATATACCGGATTTTTATCTGCGGTTATTAGCGACGGAGGAGTTCTTTTACTAGATATATGGACAAGTGTTGTGGTGCCTATTGTTGGTACTGGAGCATTTAATGCTATGGTTCAGGGAATTGCTCAAAACTTTAATGCGTCGAATAATTCTCGATCTGGAGATAGCGCTATCCCAACAGGAGCAAATGCCGGTTATAACAGCAATCCCATCCTATTCAATATCCTGAATAAACTACAAAAATTCTTCGGCGATCTTGGTAACGAATACTATGGAAAACAATTCATGGTAAGCGTACCATTACCAAACTTTTGGATTGATAGTAGACCTTTTGATCCGCCTATTCCTATTGGATATAACGAATATGGACAACCTAAATTCTTGATGGACGGATCTCAAAAGGCTTACTTTAGTTATGAGCCAGCAGACTCTGCTTGGGAAGAACCCGGCAATATTATTGATGATAGCTTATTTGTTGGTAGCTCTAGTATGGATTTATTTACCCAAGATAATGGTACTATAGAACCAATTCTGGGATACAATAATAGTTACCAGTTCAATTATCAGAAAGCTTTTTCTCGTCAATGGTGGAGTTCCAATAGTACCACCCTCAATAACAATAATTTTTTCAACTTTTGGAAGTTCGACGCATTTAGTAAAAGTGCAATCAATTACTCCAACGGTTCTGCAACAGATTTGACTAATTATTATGAGCCACAACTATCTATAACATACGATCCAGAACAATACTTGATTTCTATGGGATACGGAATACCCGACCCGTTTGAAACCAGTACCGTACCCGCTAATAAGGTTTATATTAAAGCTAGTCTAGACAAGACTGTTTACGTTTATTATTCCGAATCTCATGGACAAAATATTGCCAAGATGATTGTTACAGCGTCAAAAGCTATAACACTAAATCCTGTTTATGAAGAGGCTCTGAATGTAAACGTGGCAGCTATTGAATTTTTAGCAGAAACATATACTGGGACTGCCGCCGTTATTGGTAGTAAGATTTTGTCTCTTATGCCGCTATTTAATGGTAGTACTTTTTCTGCAAATGCCCAAGACTCGGCTCATAAGCAATATAACAACATTAGCATAGCCCCAAAAGCAGCGATCCCCGCCTTTGCTGCATTACCAGTTCTATTTAATGATGCGGTATATGGTCCTTGGATTAGTGCTCCAGATCGTGCTGTTAATAATATTTTCAATGACAATCATTTTACAAGACTAGAGAACTTAGTAGGTGGAGTAAAGCTTGATATTAACGACAGTCTTGTTCCTTGGAATTATGGAGGAATGAGGGTATTAGACGAGGCGGCACTACAACTAGTTGGTTCCGATAACAACTATAACATTACTATTGAACAAGGCCAGCTAACTACTTATGGTCTACCACTACTATCTTTGGGAGATGAATTAAAAGCTGCCGCAGCTAACTTTAACGGACCTGTGGTTAATAATATTCAAGTTCAGATAGGTGAGGGGAATCCACAAACAACATATAGTTTCAGAACATTTACTAAAAAATTCACACTATTCAATAAAGAAAATGCAGACAAACTAAATAAGAGTTCTAATAGTACTATCAAGATAAATAGAGATTTTAGAAAAAACATTAGAGATATCTATAACAGATTAGCCAATATCAATATTACCACTGTTGGTGAAAATTCATATGCTGGATCTAAGTTAAATTCTTATTCTCCAATGACTGTTTTGGTTGGATATTCTTATCCCTATATTAGTCCAAAAGCAACAACAAGGCCGGGATTGTTTTCGCCGGGATCATGGACGGGAGATTCTGTAAAACAAGTATCTACAGTTAGCTTACAGGATCTAAGAGAATTACCACAAGAGTTTGGTTCTCAATACGCCTCTAAAGCTTTTATGAGTTTAGATGGTCTTTTATCTCCAGTATCTTTCTATCCAACACTAAACGGTTCTACTACTCCATATAAGAAATACTTAACTCAATATTGTCCAATATGTAATGGTCAGAAGACTTATCAGATAAATGGTTCGTCATACTACTGCTATTATTGTGACACTACAACGGCGGGCGCGGACACTAATACTTCGTCACCAACAAGCCAATTACCTCCGTTTATATTATCTGATCAAGCAGACGAAACTATACTACAAGACCCGGCAGCAGTCCAAGTTCTATTGCAGAATGTGCAGAATAAGACTGTTAATTATGTCAATCTTAATCCAATGATTATGCCCGTTGGAGAACTAAGGAATAATTTTGCACAAGATTCTGATTATAATGCTCATCATGTCGAGTTAGTTGGTCGCAGCTTGGTTCCTATGGCCGGATCATTGTCATTTAAAGAAAATCTGGCAATAAATCAAGGTGGGGTTGAGTATGCCGATCAAAATACTCAAGACGCATATCTAGACTATAATAATTCTCAATTTAACAAGAATAATAATATACCGGACTATCCGACACTAATGAATTACAGGTTTCTAGCACTAAAGGGACCATTAGTGATGACCGGGTGGGGTTTTGATACCGAAGGATTTCCAGTACCTAATTCTAGTGGTGAGCCAAAAAGTGTAGATGCTAATGGTAATCCGTTTAAGATAAGAGACAAGTATGACAGTGTTGGAACATACGATCCTTCTATGCCCGGAGTTATCTTGGGTAAGAATCAAGTATGGGATAGTGCTAATGGACAATGGACTGACGCATACAAAGAGAATACATTTGCTAAGAGTTGGGGATTAAGACCGGATATCTGGCCTGTAGGGCCGATAGACTTAAGATGGGATGCTGGTAGAAAAGTATGGACTAGTAGTAGTGACACCTATAGATTTGTTAATGTGCAATTAGAAGATAATTTACTACCTCCATTTCCGGCTCGCGGATTTTTACACGCTATTGATAAAACAACACCACTAAGTAATGGTCTCAGAAGAATGGTATTTGTTAAAGATAGCGACGAAAACTATTCCGCACCCAGAGGCGCTAAATTATTGTGCTATTATAATGACAGTACTGGTTTTTACGAACCAATTAATAAACCAATTATACAAGCATACGGATTGATTATTGACGAATCTACAGCTATTATATATGACGCTTATGCTAAGGGCTTTGATGAAATTACAGGACAGCAAGAATCTCCAGAAGAATTAACCGTTGAGTTTCACAATCCCCTAGGATTTGCTATCGTTAAGGAAAACCAACCGGGATTCTTTAATTTCATGAATAATCAATGGACGCTAATGACAACAAACTCGTGTGGTAACTAATGTCGTGCTGCAATATCAATAAAACCTCTTTTGCTCTTAATAAAGACATCACTAATAATACCATAGATATAAACTATGATTTTTTTAGTAACGGTATTATTCGTTCTTTTACAGACATTCTGAATAATAATCTAAGTGGCATATGGCTACCTGCGTATTTTACAAAAAACATGGCCGTGGAATCAGACCAGTGGATTAAAGCATCTGCTTCTGGGTGCAAAGAAGGTCTTGGTATTCAAGATTTTATGACAGTATCTAATCCTGAATTTCCAGATTGGATTGTCTATAATTCGGATCTGTCTGTTGATTGGATGGTTAAGATAGACGACTGTAGAGAGTTTGATAGTGTTATATTATTTTGGTATAGATACTACGATGTAAATAGATTAAACGATGATAGAGTTTTTCCTAGTATAGATCTTTATGTTTCGGACGGAGAGTTTGGATTTACTGGAACAACACCGTTCAATTCTAGTAATCTAGCTACTATAAAAAGTAAAATATACTCATTACTTCTTCAAGCCGGATATGGTGCAGACGAAGCTTTATTGAGAGCTTCTATTCTAGCCACTAGTCCGCAGATCGATAGATTAACAGAAAATCTTTGCGGGCCGGGAGACTATGAGAGAGATGAACTAGGAAGAATTAAAACTTTTTTGCAAAAAATGTGCAGTAAAAGATATAGCGATATTGGCACAAAAAACTTTCCGCAAAACAAATATGATCTATTTAAAAAGCTATCTCAAAAGTACGATCAGAGTCTAGTATTCTATCCGGAAGAAGAAGGATTCATCATCTCCAAATTCTTTTGTAATACTGGGCCTAATATAAGTATTGATATTAGTGGAGATCTATTTAGAAACAATATTCTAGTTCAATGCGGATATAGTACAGACTTTGGTTTTGACTATAATCTTAGACTAAAAACTCAACAAAATGTAGAATCTTTCTCGTCTTCTGGCGTAAATCATGTTCTACTAAATAATGCTATTATTGGTAAAACATTAACTGGTCCAAGTGGTATATTTGATCCTAATTTTACGAATGTATCTTTTCATGGATTGGGTGGTGTGTTTTTCACATCCGACCTTATACATAGTGGTTGTGGCTCGGAGGACAAGTTTTCTGATGTTTATTTCTTACAGGATTATTCTGTCACCAATACTGTGGGAATAGAACAATCTCCACAGGCTTTATCTTTGAAATTCAAGCCAGACTCAAATTCTAAATACAGACTAAAGAACTTAAGTGTCAGCTATTTAAGATCAGAATCTTATCCAGAGTGTGATTCGTTTATAGAATATGCCAAAGGCAAAAAGAAAGCAAAAGTTTTTCCTATTGCCAATTATCAAATTATTATTAGATATAGTAATCAGGATGGACCTTGTCCCGGCGGACACTGTTGTGATGCAGCTAATTACGATGTATATATTGGAGATAGATACATAGGTAATGCTAATATGAACAACGCTAGCGATTGCGGAAACAGAACAGCTATAATCAATATACCCAATGGAGTCTTAACTAATATAGACGGCTCGATTGATCTCAGTTTCAAGTGTAAATATACAGACTGTCATGGAGGGGTAACTTGGGTTCAAATATTGGACGATGAAGGAAATCAAGTCTTTAACCAGTGTATAGCTGCCCGAGCAGACATTAATATTCCGCTTACTACTCTGGATCTAAACGCAGAAGCGGGATGTAATTGCTATACTGTAGAAAAACTATCTTATCATCCTAGTGGCATACAAAACGTAGATAATAGCGGACAGATACTCTACACTCCACCAACCTCCATGTTTAATTTACCTTCTGGTAGTTTTTATGGTGGATTGTCTAACGATCAGGTATTACAAAATGGAATTATTCTACCAGATCATCCAGTTGGAGATTTTCCCAGAATCCACAAAAACTTCTTCCCAATAGAAGAATCTTGTGGTTTAATCGTGGACGGATGTAATTCAAAAACTGTCACATACAACATTCCATATGCAACAGAACTAGTATTAAATCATGAAGCTGCTGGGGCTAGTTTTAGTTTATCTTGGAATGGTAATACTGTTGCAACCAACGGTCTAGTGAATCAAAGCGATAGTTTAGTATTATCAAAACCTTTGGCCGAACCATCTTTAGTAACAATACAAATATCAACAGCAGTAGCGTCTGGAACCAGCGATTGGGGATTTGAATTATTAGCTCCGCAAAAATCATATAATCAGATTTCTACTCTGGTTGGAACAACTCTGTGGGGATATAAGGGATTTTTTCATCCTAATTCTGGCTGGCTAGACGATAGTAAATACTATAATTTATCTCCATTAGTGCCATATCATAATAATGCTTCTAATAATTTTTTCTATAATTCAAAGGATATGTATGGCAGTTTGTATTTGCCCGGATATAATTTTCTGTTTTCAACATCTGGACTTAGCAAGAGTCTAAAAAAACAAATAAACGAACCTCAGTACATAGGAATATCCATAGATCAGAGTAATAGTTTTTTTGTTACAGATAAGTATGAAAAATTCAACTATAATCAAGACGAATCACTAATACTAGATAATTTGATATTAGACTATGTTAATATGGATAGTTATTATGGGTATATTTATAATGACTTTAATTTTACATGGACTAGTGGCACTAGGGATATTATTGTATCTAGATATCCAGAAGTGGATAGGGCCAGACTATACTTGGATGATGCAAGAATTAAGAAGGACAAACTAAGACTATTTTCTGCTATAAATCCTAATCTATATGTGGATACTAATGTCATCTCTATAGATGTGTCTAATTATGGTAAAACAACAGTAACAATAGATAAGGATCTAAGTCAAGATTTTCTATCTGGATACTTATATAGAATAACAGATAATGATGCGTCTGTTGTTGTATATGGTAAAAATAATACGGTTAATGATTCAGAAATATTAGTAGGCAAATGGTCGAATCTATCGTATGGGGATGCTGAGAAGTTTAAGCTGTCTTCAATTGGTCGTAGATTTAATAATTCTGCACTAAGAACTTCTGGAGCGGCTAACTCCAGCGAAACATGGTCTTCGCCATTTAAAATTATCAATAATTATGACAGTTCAAATATCACATATTACACTCCACTAACTAGATTATTGGCGAATAAATCTCATCAAACTCTAGGTTATACTAATCCTCCTAATTGGATTAATGATTTTGCTGGCGATCATATAGTTTCTAGCGGCACTCTGGATAGTTCGTTTGCGTATCTATATGTTGGACCATATATTGGTAATATGAGTATAGACATTTATCTTAGTAGTGTTGCTAATTCTAATAGAGGATATGTCGAACTGTATCATAATAGTAGTAAAATAGCCTCAAAACCATTTCCGACAAATTCGGATAGACTAATTAATTTCACAATAAATAAACAGACATACACGGACCCATATGTAAAAGTAGTTTTGAATGACGAATCCAGTAATTGTTTTGGCCTGAATATTAAAAACGTGGATCTAACTCTTAGCAGATACACTGTAAAAATAGATGGTGCCGACGCTGATCTAATTAACAAATCTAGAATAGCTTATTACGAACATAGTAGAACTAAACCAAGTAGTAAAACCTATGCTCTTGGTTTTGATGGACAAAGATTAACAAATATTAGTCCACTATCAGAAAAAACCTCTTTTACTACACAAGCGGGAAAAAATCTATCACCATATCTAGATTTGCATATTTTTTCCAGTTCGCCTTTTGATATGCCTTTTGTTAGCTCTAGCGGTTCGATAGTTTTTGAAAATCTATTCAAACCTAAGAACCATGCTTATTTAAGCAATATGAAATACAAGTATAATAAGGACTTATTCTGGATAGATGTCTCAGAAGAGAAGAACTGGTCTATTTTGACCTCAAAAGGCATCTTATTAAGATCAGATCAAGTATATAGCTTTGTAAAAAGGGTGTCATATTATTGCGATGACGATGCTAAAACTTGTTCTTCCAGATATCCAAAAGACATATGTTCTGACTCAAACGATATCTATAGTGTTAGTATAGAACAAATCTTTGATTTACTCGGACTGTCGCCCTACGACATTAATTTTTTCGAGATCAAAACGATTAGTTATCCGGCGGACTGCCAGACTATAAGCTATTGTTGCGAAAATAATGATACTGAATGTTTGCAAAAACAACAACAAGCTATAGATGCGTGTGTCGCGGATTGGTATGATAAGAAAGAAGATGTAAGCTGCGAAAATACAGGTTGTGTGGTTGATCCAGATATTGAAGGGCAGATAGGTAAGAGTATAGAATATTACTTCATTAAAGTGAAGAAAAATATATATCCCGGCAATCTTCACACAAAAAATGAAAATAGATTCACTTTCTTTAACACCAATCAGTTTACAAATATTCCTTGTATCAATCTGAATCTTCCCGGTTTGGGACGAAGCTTTTATTATAACTTCAATTGTGAATATACTTCTCCAAAACAATGCGACTATATTATTCAACCAAATCTTAGTGGTATATTATCATATGTTCCGGGAGAGTTTGTGGATATTGCTCCATATATTTATTCTCAAGGAACAAGCGTTGCATATCCTGTACCTAGTTCTGTAATTTTCGAGAATGAAAAAAGATATCGAGAAGTATTTAGTCACCCCAATACGATTAACGGACCACTTGTAGAATACGACAAGTATGGAGAAATTAACTACGATATTATTTACAATCTGAATATCAAGAGTAGTGGTTGTATTGGCCCCGGAGATATATGTTCACTTATTGTAGATGATTGGTCTTGTTCTTTTCAGGTTGCGGAAACTGGAAACTCTTTACTGTTAACAAGTACCTGTTTTAATGATATCTTTTTGAAAGATCTATCAGAAGAAAGAAATGTATATACAGACACCTTTACTGAATATAATTATGATTCCGAACACTCTTGTCCACCATATATCAACGCAACAGGACTTTTCAATTGTTCGTTGGCTTCGCAATATGTACAAGATAATTATGGATCAGACTACGCTTTAATAAGTTGTAATAAAGAATTTAATAGCAATAAGTATACTATGCTTTGTCAATATTGTCCACCAACGGGTTGTTCTACCATGAGCATCACAGAATACTCTTATAGTGGAGACGAATGTTTTTGTCCTGACGGATTTGCTTTAAGTATTGATGGATACGGCAATAAAGTTTGTTCTAAAGATGTTGAAATATATGCGTCTGTGGATGGAACAACCAAAGTATGTGCAACTGGACCATTTCAGAAGGAACTCTCGACATCTAGTGGTACAATTACATTAAGCTCTTACTCTTATCCAACTTGTTTTAGTAGTTTAGGAAACGGATCAACTAGTGGAGAAATAGCGGCGTACAATCAAAATTGTTCTTCTTTACCTTCTGGTCAATATAGAGAAATTACCACAACAGAAAAAATAACACAATACGCTACCTCATATAATTGTTGGACACCAATTGGATCATATAATAAAGCTTTTGTGCAAGATCAAATCGATTACGCCAATGCTATTGCTCAAGCGGATTGTGATCTACAAGCGTGTATTAATGCGTGTGGACCAAGCGATACAGCTTGCCAGACTAATTGCTATACAACTAGAAACGAAACTGTTGCAGCTATAAATAATAATAGACAAGCAATAATGATAAAGACCTGTTGTAATGATGTTTGTACTGAATCTCAGATTGGCGGAGGTAATGGGGCAAAAGTATATCAAGATTACACTTGTGATTATACTATTAAAACCAGAGAAGGTACAAAAACCACAAAAACAAAAATACCATATTTTGATCAATCTCTTTACGCAAGCACAGTAAAAAGATGGGAGGAAACTTTTAATATAACTTACGGACAACTACTGTCTTCTCCGCACGAGTGCGAGGACACAGAATGTTGTTCAAAGGCTAATCTAGATTTTACCATTCAGGTTCAAATATTCAAAAACTCTATGGTTATATCTCTGGCCGGACAAACTATTTGCTTATCTAAAGATAGGCCGATTTTTCAATGTCCTAGAGTGTCCTTTACTAGTTTAAACGATAGTGTATATCTATGTGATACAGTTTCTGTATTAACTAGTAACTGTGAAATAGGAAGAATATTATGAGCGAATCACTAGACGGATATGTATTGCCGGGAGGTAGTTTTGAATATTGTGGTTCTCCTAATTGTTATGCGGTCGCCGATATATGTAAATCTAGTGTTGAAGATTTTGAGTGTCAATTAGAAGGATGGACTTATGGTAATATCACAAATAATAATCTGACATATTTGTATACAGAGATAACCGCTCCAGCCGAATACTATTCGGACTATCCTAGAGTTTGCGGCATTACTAATAGATTTCCTTCTACAAATAGCTCTTATGGATTTGGTTTTTGGTGGTACGGTTGGTTTTTAGGTGGACAAAGCTCAATTAGTCCACAAAGATGTGACAACGATTTTGGAGATTGTAATTTCCCGAGAATTAAAAAATGTAAAACTGCGAGAGCGGTTAATAGAATAGATCCGTGCGCATTAAAAATAGGAAAAGATAAAGAAACTAGATGTTGTAGACCAACTAGTACTACAGAATGTATGCCCGGAACCTGTAAGTATACTTTTCAAATTATCAGAAAAACATACTCGATCGACTATGAGCTTGTTAAACCTTCTTATATATGCGGAAGCTCTCCTTCTTTTCCTCCCACAACTTGCAACGGACTACCTAGTATTATTAACAATACTACATACGCATCTTATCCTTATTGTACCCCAAAATCTAAATGCGAACCGTATCCTTGTAATCCCGATAATTTAAAAATACCTAGTGGATGTGTTGAGATTACCGATGAATACAACAGAGAAGCCTGTTCTTGGGGATATACGCCATGTGGTAGTGGCGGATATTCGCAATTAGACGGAGGGGTTGGTCAACAAGGACTAAATCCATTAGGAGAATCTCTTGGATGCAATGCTAGTTTAACTCCATTAGGACAAGCTTTGGGTATATCATATACCTATCCTGATTCAGCGTATCGTGGTTGTGGCGCTATTAAATGGCATTACTATCCAGAAGACTGTAAATCAAAATGTGATACTTGTACAGACTATGACCCTAACGATTGTTCATTGGCTTGTTATGCAAGTAATGGGCTTCCTTGGTGGTTTAATGGCGTGGATTATTTATCTTATGTGGGAACAGACTGTTGCTATGATAATGCTCCAGTTCCTTGTCCAAAAGTATATATTGATTATGAAGAAAATACCAAACCTTGGTACTGTAGGACAAATGATCAATATTCTTATTGTACTCAAGATGTTATTGGTGGAGAAACGAACAATGGTCCATATGCTACAAAAACAGAGTGCGAAAGAGCCTGTTCGGATCGGTCTTGCATAGACGCAGAAGGTATCTTAATTAAGGGGTGGTGTTGTGACGATGATTTTATGAATCAGATGGCGGAAGACATTGCCACCGGTTGCTATGAAGCACAACCCAGTAAAACAATCAGCAGACCAATGCTGTTATGTAATAATGGAGATGGAGATAAAGCTATATTTGACAAACCAGCAGATAGATGCTACTATAGTAGGAAATTTACTAAGATGTATAAAGAGGAGCAGCACTATAAAAATAAAATAGTTGCTTGTTCTTCCGATATTCCAGATAGGGCATATTATCCTTTGCTTGCTTGTATCGGGTATATAGGTACGGATCAATTTCAGCCATGCTTTGAACAAACCTCAGAAAATTGGACTGGTAGCAGGGGCAACTATCAATTTCCTGCAAATGCGGATTTGTTAGCCACAATCTCGTACACTTTTCATCCAGAAGAAATTGTTTCGGAAGCCACGGTGGAACTCACCTCTGTATTTTGCAACTTAATAATTACACAATGTCCAGAAAATCCGAGTTAATCATGAATATAGATATGAGATGTCAATTAGAAAAGTCCCGGCTAAACACCAAGCTGTATGTCTGTAAAAACTGTAAAACTGTGGTTGGAGAAAATAGTATTAACGAGAATAGATTATGTCCAGTACTATTAGATAAATACGCTAATGATCCAGAATATCCACAGATACGTTTAGACAAAATACAAATAGAAGATCATAATGGAAATGTCTTACAAACAATAGGGCCAGATAAGCCTAACGATTGGTGGAATAGTCAGCAAGATGTTGTTACTAGAACAGAGATCAATCAGATACCAAATGATAAAAAACAGTGTTCTCAACAACAGATCGACGACAGATTAGCTATATGTCAGGGGTGTGAGTTTTACAAAGACAACTCTTGCTTGAAGTGTGGATGCACTCTGAACAGGGGCAAGAATTATATGAACAAATTATTATGGGCAGATCAAAGTTGTCCAGTTGGTAAGTGGGGTAAGATTACCGAGTAAAAGAAAACACTTTAATCAGATCATATTGTGGACCACTCATTATTTGAGTTTTATACTCTTCTTGTTTTCCGTTTACTACTCTTATTAGTACGCTAGTTTCTTTGGCGGAATCCCACTGTCTATAATAGTGCAGATAAACGTTATATGTGCCTTTTGGTGCCGTACCAAATTGCCAAAAGATATTCTCCACAGGCTCTTTTGTGCTTGGTGCCATATTGGCATCAATATCAAGCCATCCACCATTTGAAAATCTATTATTCCAGCCTATATTGTCTGCATAACTTTGACCTATATATTCGACCCATAGATCAATATCGTTCAGATTATCCCAAGATATGGATATTTGAATGTCTCCGGTTTTTGCGCCCGCTTTCTTTAACCTGCGGTTGAGATCAATAATACCCTTGGAAGGCTTATTTTTAGAGTCTGTGGGCCTAGATTTAATTGGTTTAACTCCCACAGACTGTTTCTGTGTGGTTTTATTTTCGGGCAGCAATTCTTGATAATCGTTGCTAACCACAATATCGGAATCTTGAATATCCAGAGTAGAACCACTATCGATAGTTACGATATCTTGTGGTTCTATTTCTGGAAATTGTTCCCAAACGTCCATAGAGACTATCTCTTCTTGTACAGAAAAAGATAGCTCTATTTTTGGACTTTTAGGAATATTGGAAGCTTCGTAGATAAAAGCTAGAATTAGTAATAATACTACATGAACTAGAAAACTAGTCCATAAAGATATGATCACTTCTTTTTGGGAGGTTGAGTAGTTGTTTCTGTCTTGTTTCCGTCCCACTTGTGCCATCCGCTATTCGGTAATCTATTTCCTTCTTTATCCTTACGCTTGGGAAACAGAGTACCGCCCTTCTTGTGTTGACCAAAAGCTAAAACTGCTCCGCAGTCTTTGCACCTTAATTCAAAATATTCATTATCATCAACAATACGAGTAACAAACCTTAGATTTGTGCTTCCGCACAGTCCGCACTTTGTTTCTCCAAAAATCTCTTGAATAGCAGCAAGCTCTCTAAAGATTTCCTTTTCTCCCTCGCCATCAATCTCAAAAGTTAACCTATCATTTGCCTTGTAATGTAACTTCATCAGTCTCTCCAATCGGGATTATAGCCTCGTAAATTCTCAGGAATATTAGACAAATCTCTCTGAAATTCTGATAGTTTTCTCACCACAGAAACAGCCTCTTTGTGACTAATCTTCTTTATATTATCGCTAGCTATTCCCATAAAGTCAAGTAGAGCAATGGTATTAACATCAGTTTTTACAGATA
>Ga0078894_10001792_pt1 | contig 16112 bp, 8 predicted proteins | sample LauGreSu1BDMLBSD_2_FD_67506 | JGI IMG/M metagenome (GOLD analysis project Ga0078894, IMG submission 67506) | Freshwater lake microbial communities from Lake Michigan, USA - Su13.BD.MLB.SD (version 4) (version 4) | ecosystem: Environmental > Aquatic > Freshwater > Lake | place: Lake Michigan, USA... | reverse complement strand
AGCCGGCACAAGCTGCGCTTGCCCCTCTTTAAAGACGGGTTTGGCTTGCTGCGCGAAGGTATGATTCATCAAGAATAGGAGGAAGGAGAGGGATAGGGTTTTTTGCATGGGGTGGGGGTTTATATTGCATCTTCTATGAATATAAAGACTTTAAAAAGTAGGTGCCATAATGGGATGCCAACAGCTATTCCTCCGATAATACCTGTGATTAATCTAGAATAATTGCTAAAGTATAACCGAAAGTAATTTTGTGCTATCCAGTCAGCAAGTAAAATGCCACAGCCAATTGGGAATATCAAGAAACTCGGAATATCCACTAGAATGCTATAAATGCTCACAATGACATGACCAATACTTGCACCTAGGCATCTTGCACAAAATGGCATGGGTGAGCCTTTAAAATGAAAGCAACGTTCAGGAATTCCATGACAACCGAAGGTTATGTGCTTCAAATCACCAAGTGTGTTTACAGTTAATACAAGTACAAATGACTTTATTTCTTCCACTTGTCCCACACAAGAGTCCTAATGGCCCTATCAATATGGCGCCACAGCAGGCTTTTAAACCGCTAAATCCCTTCTTATCAATGTGAATCGAGCTTGATCCACATTGTGGGCAGGAAGCAGCATTATTTTTATTGTTTATAATCATATGCGTAATCTAGTATCCTAAAATTCTATTTTTAGTCAAGAATTCTGTTAAGTAAATCTCGTAAATATCTTCTCCAAAGGCAATAGTACTCCTTTTCAATTCTTCTATATTCAAGTTTATTTTTTCTTTTTCTTCATTTGATGGAATGTAAAAAGGAATAACTGCATTTAGGACAACATTTTGTTCTTTAATCATTGTATTTGCTTTAAACTTGAGGGTGTACCAACCTGGTTCTAAGTCAACAGTTTCTATGGAAGTTTGACTTGGTAAAAGACGAACTGAGGAGTCCTTTGAATTAATAAGTTGAGGTCCATCAATGTATGATAAATTGCTTGGACTTCTCCATTCTATTACGAATTCAGGATTGTAAATAACTGAGCTATCTTCAATGTTAATGTAAAAGTTATCTTCTTGTCCTCCACCTCTTGAAGCGGACCCTTTTTGTACCCCTAATTCCGTTTCAAGTGGTTTATTGAAAATAACGTTACTGTATGAATTTGATTTAATAGCTTGACTATTTATTTTTTGGTTAATCTGTGTGTAACTTAAATTTTCACAAGGGCAATAAATTTTGGCATATTTTGAACCTTTTCGAACGAGTAATATTGCTTCACCTTTTGAGGAAATAGTAGAACTTTTCGTGATTTTTTTTGGTGGGTAACTAATTTGCCAATTAGTTTGGTCGATTGTCACAGTTCCTTTTTTTACCGAGAGAAGAATTTCTTGAGCAGTAATTGTATTCAAAATTGTTAGAGCAATCAAAAATGATAAAAGTCTAGTCATGATTAAAGTATTTTGAGAGGTATTTATGTTCATATGGCTCTAATATTTCGAACATTTCTTCAATGATGAGTAGTGCAAAAAGTGTCCCACCTAATTTGATAAAAATGAGTTGATCCATGAAGTAGAGGACTAAAAATAATAATGGAATACTTAACAAAAATAAAAGAACTCTATTCAATAATTTGCTGAAGTTATAAAACACCAATAAAATGAGAAATACAGAACAAATAATCAATTGAATTATTACAATAAGATTCGAAGAAACTACTGTAAATTGGTACGCCGGAGATAAAATATTAGATATTGCAACTGCATGAATCACAGCACCATTCATGAGAGGCTCTTTGTTAATAAAATGTTTAGTGTCAGCAGGGATTCTAAATTTATCTTCGATATCAAATTTTGAATTAAAATGATCTCTATTCCCAAGATAACCAATGATAACAATTTTATTTTTAAAATAATCGGCGAACAGGTTTAATGAATCACTAACTATTTCTTTGGAGTTAAGGTACCAAAAATCGGTGGTATAATATCTGTTTTGCTCATTGTTGTCATTAATAAGATGTGAAAGCCCTCCATTAATTGCGTTGTAGTGCAATAAAAAATCAGGATTTTCCCCTACGCTAATTTTTAGCTTTTTGTCATATGCGTGAACGAGTTTTGACGCAAACGTGTTTTGATTGTTTTTATAGTACCGAATTGTTCGTTGTTCATGCTCTTCAGATTTAGGAAAACGTACATCACCGCAATTTTTGAAGTGAATATCATTTTGTCCACCTTTTGCAAATATGACGTCAGGGTTATTATCTAGTTCTTTAAAAACATTTGGCCTGCTTCTGGAAAAGGTAATGTCCACCCCAATACATTTAGGTTTATAGCTTTTGAGTTTTTTGATGAGATGTAGGTAATCATTTCGATGTTCAATTGAGATATCTTGTATGTTAACAAGTATGACTTTCTTATCTTCTTGCATGAATTTGGAAGGCTTCCCTTCATCGTATTTTGAATAATATAAATCATTAAAATATAAGTCTGATGTTATGTGTTCATTTACGTTGAAAACTTGCATAAATCTTGCTTTCAGAAGCAAATGTTCAATCAAGAAAATGGCCAAAAGCGAAAAACTCAAATAGACTAAAAAGCGAAAAACCTTTTTTTTCATTGGTATTATTTAAAGATGTTTTAAATTGTATGACCAAATCTAAAGTATTTTACTGATATGAAAATAAAAGTTACGTTCATTTGTCTGTTTTGCGCATTTACGCTTAGAATTGTTGCTCAAAATAAGCATGCCTTAGTTGTAGCAATCGGAGATTACCCCACATATAAAGATCCTACTCTGAATTGGAGTGATTTAAGTTCTTTAAATGATGTAGAATTGCTGAAAGAACTTTTTATCAGACAGTCATTTAAAAAAGAGAATGTAACCTATCTGATAAATGATAAGGCCTACACTGAAAATTTACAAAAGGCATTTGACAGTATTACTCAGACTTTGTCTAAAGGGGATGTTTTTTATTTTCATTTTTCAGGACATGGACAGCAAGTGGCGGATTTAAAGCCAAGTGACTTTCCAAGAATAAAATACCTAAAACGGGACGAATTAGACGGAATGGACGAAACGCTCGTACTTTACAACGCGCCGCTAAAAAACTATGAAGGCTATAATTTTGAAGGTCATTTTTATGATGACCAAATGAATCATTACTTAACCAAGATTCAAGAAAAATTAGGGCCTTCAGGTCAGGTCATCGTGGTTATTGATGCATGTCATTCAGGTACAGCTACAAGAGGTGCTGAAGAAATAGTTGTTAGAGGAAGTAATGTCTCTATCATTCCACCGGGATATACCAATGAATATGCCGAGGATAACAGTTTGGGTTTTGACGCAGATTTAAACTTTCAAGAAAATAATGCCCTCGCACCAATGGTCGCTTTTTTTGGCTGTAAGGCTGAACAAGTAAACCGAGAAATCAGGGATAGAAATGGAAAGGGTTATGGTTCACTCACTTTCTTTTTTACCAAATCATTTTATGAGTTAAAAGACAAATCTAGTTTTCAGAATTTATTCGCGAAGATCAATGAGAAAATGATCCTTCAATTTAGAAGTGAACAAAATCCTGTGTTTGAAGGAACAAATTTGAATAGTTTGATTTTCAATGGTGCTCTTGTTGTTCAAGATCCATTTTACGAGTTATTAAAACTAGATAACTCGAGTGCCAAAATTAATGCAGGCCAACTTCAAGGTATTCAAATCGGTGATTCAATTGGTTTCTACCCTAATTCTACAACAGAAATCAAAAATTTGAAACCTTTGTTTAAAGGTTTGGTAACAGAAGTCGGAATACAGGAGAGTACCATAACCCTTTTTTCAGCGTATAATGGTGCCTCTGATAGTTATGTAAAGTTTAGGGCTTTTAACATAAACCCAGTTAATGAGTCTAATATCATTTATTTGAAATTAAATCTGACCTCAAAATCATTAAAGAAAGAGGCTGAAAAATACTTCAAAGCGCAACCGGATGTACGTTTGGTGGAGAGTAATTTTAGTTATTTATTGGTGGATACGCTCGTTCACAACGTCACTAAAGCTCGTGTTTACATTGGCAACAATCAAACAAACCCAATGCGCGGTATGCCTTTTCGTAAAATAGGATCTATTGGATCTTTTGATACCCTTTTAACGGAAATTAGACAGTCGGTTCGTACAGATGTTTTCAGAAAAATTGAGGTGGAAAGTGAAAATATTAATGTAGAAATGAACGTATTAACTAAAGACAAATTACCATTCGAAAATGGTAATATTGTTTTAAAAGATGGAGAGAAATTTTTTATTGAATTGGTCAATAAAAGTGCTTTTCCTGTTTATGTAAATTTGATTGATATTTATCCTAATAATATTTTAGTATTGGCAAACGATTTCCGTAATCGGCCGTTAGCGCCAAATCAGAGATATGTTGCAGATAATACAGTTGGGGAACCCTTTGGAATGGAACAGTTCAAACTTATTTTTACGGACCAGCCTATTAATTTATCTAGCCTTGAAAATAACGGTAGTGCACTTACTAGAGGTAATAATGTAAATCCTTTTATGGAGTTTGTAGATAGTCAGACAACGGGCACCAGAGGAAGAAAACCATCAGAATTATTAAATACTACTGTTAAATCAATTTCTTTTGAAATCATAAAACCTTAAACTATAGCTTAAATAACCTAATATCAAATCTTATGAAAACTAGTATCATCATCTTTATTTGCCTTTTGATCCAGAATGTGACTTTTGCTCAAAATGCTAAGGGCTGTATTCCTGATATTATTGATACCAATATGGTTAAGCTCAAAGACTTTAGTGGTCTCAGAGCACCATTGCCAAGCAGTTACTCTCTCGAAGCATATGCTCCTGCAGTTGGAGATCAAGGAAATTTAGGCTCATGCACATCTTGGGCGACAAATTATTGTGCATTTACAATGGTAAAAAGAATTGAATCGGGAAATAATTATTTGACACCATTTTCTGCACTCGATTTACACAATAGAATCAAAGCTTCTAATGGTGAACCGCCATGTTCTGATGGAGCAAGGATAAGCGAGGCGCTTCAAATTTTACAGTCGTATGGAGCTGGAAGAGATTATTACAGCTGTTCCTACGCAAGTGCCAATAAGTACTACAACGACCGTTTATACGATTGGGATTTATTAAGTCTTAGTATCACCGATGTAAAAAAGGCTCTTTTTGAAAAAAACCCTGTGGTGATTGCAGCTTATTGTTATCAAAACGATTGGGGCCTAACATCGAATCATGTTAACGGGGTCTGGAATGGTTATTCAGGAGGTGCAGCTGATGGTGGTCATGCTATGTGTGTGATTGCATATGATGATTATAAATATGGAGGAGCATTTAAAATTCAAAATTCATGGGGGACAAGCTGGGGAACTGGCGGGTATTTTTGGATCAAGTATTCTGATTTTTTTAAAACAGTATATCAAGCTTTTGCCGTTTCTCCTAAACCTGGTAATTACCAAAGCGATGATGTATTTGGAGAACAAATTAATGCGGATTATTTTAGGGTACAGAATAATTGTTCCTTAACTGTTTATGTTTCCGTATCTCAGAATATTAATGGAGGAGTTGAAACAGATGGATGGTATTCAGTGGCGAGCGGATCTAGCATTGATATCAATATCTCGGATAGATATACAAATGAATTTTATTGGATGGCTACCGCTAATTACAACGGAAGTTACATAGATTGGTATGATGCAAACGGATCTAATAGATGTTTTAGCAGGGACCGCCACCATATGGAAGGAGCCTATTCCTCATACTGTCCAGAAATGAAACCTTATTATAGAGATGAACCAAGTTCAGGAACATATTATCATCTAAGGACCCTATCTTGTCCAAATGTAACAACCCGAGGAGGTGAAATTCAATTCTCAGCTGCTAATTCTATAGCATATGGCTCACCCCAACTGAATAATGAAAACGATAACAAAAATTGGAATACAGGCCCACTTATTGATCTATACACTGGCAAACAAATACAGGAAGTCACCGAAAATGGCGAAACATTTTATGCTGTATTCTATCTCAAAAAAGGTAAAATCATTGAATTCAAAGGGTCTAAAGAAGAACTTTCCAAACTTCGTTATTTGAAATTCTCGTCCAAACAAAGTGCAGAATATTGGTTAAAGTTAGGTGATGGAAATTAGTTCAAATTCAAAACAAATTATAATCATAGTTAACGAAAATGAATAACCAAATATTTTTACTCAAAAAGGGCGATTTAAAAACCGGGACTTTTTCTAAAAAGACTGCAGGTGAATTTCATTTTTATGAAGATAGAATTGTTTTTAAAGCAATGGGATGGTCAAGATTATTTAATAATGCACCCATTATCATTGAAAAATCAACCATATTGAGGTACACAGAAGGCGTCGCAATAATTGGATATTCTATTAAACTAGAAACAAGATCGGGTACTTACCACTTGCGATTTATGGGTGACAAAATGCAGGTGTTGAATACCCTTAATGGCTATATAAGTTCGTAAAGGATTTGCAACACTTTAATGAGTTAAGAACTGAAACTAAAGACCTATGTTAAAACTAATTACATTATTACTTTTTTTATTGTCTTCTCAGTATTTTTTAGCTCAGCAAGACCAGTATGATCAATTGAAAAAGCTCAAAAAGAAATGCGAAACAGATACCCAGCGGAACCGGACAAATGGGCTGGGTTTGTGTTGGTGAGGTGATTTTAAATTTGAATTGATATGAAGATTTCAGGGCTCTTGTTTTTGTTTTTATTTTATGCTGTTCAGCAAGCCATTGGACAAAACAATTTGATAGAATTAAAAGAGCAATATTTAAAATGCCGATCACAAAATAATCAAGAGTGTGCCTTAAAGATTTCAGAGAAAATGTTTCTGGAAAGTAAGCAATTTGGTGATACATCTTATTGGTTTAATCTATCTAAGCGATATCAAGGTAATGTTCTAGTTTCCATGAATAGAAAAGATGAAGCACTGCAGTTGTATACTCAGATTTTACCGTACTACATCCAAAGAAGAGATGAAGATTTAGCTATATTACTCAATAATATTGGTCTAATCTATCTCGAAACTGGTTTATTTCCTGAAGCAAGAAATTATTTAGTCAATTCACTCTTAATTTTTGATTCTATCCACTACCCCTCGTCAAAACTGCTTAACTATTTATATAATTTCCGACAATTATATATTCAATTGGAAGAAAAAGATCAAATTATTAATATTCAAAATCGGATTTTAAACGAACTAATAAATTTGAACGAAGGTCGATATATTGAAGAATTAAATTCTCTTTTGTTTTTCTATGATTTTTATAATGAGGAAAAAGAATTTATAAAACTATCCAAGCAGATTGAAGAGGGAGATGCATTATCAAAATACCCAATAGAAGAGTTTACTTTTTATTTATATCAGGCAAAGCATGCATCAAAAACTTTAAATGTTAATTCAACTTATGAATTATTTGAAAAAACATTTTCTTTGGAAGAAAATTATCCTGAATTAAAGCAATCTGAAGTTTATTTTTACGGCAGACAAGAATTTTCAAATTTTTTAAATACAAATGCAGATTTTCAAAAGTGCATTGATTGGAATATTACTAGTTTAAAAATTATAGATGAGTACCAACATAAAATTGTAAATCTAGATTTTCTAAGGTCGAATATTTACAACGAACTCACAAGCGTTTATTGTAATTTAAATGATTTTGAACAAGCTATAAAATATTCAGAAAACGCTCTTTTTTATAATCAAAAGTACTTGTCTGAAAATGATTTGGATCCGAGTTTATTGGCAAATAAACTAAACTATTTAGTCATAAAGTTCCATACTGGTGATTATAGGAATCTAGAGCGTGAATTTTTAGATCTTGAACAAAAGTTTAAAATTTCAGGAATCCCTCAATACAAATATATAAACCTCTATTTGTATTTATACCGAATCAATGATATACTTGGTAACAACCAAAAAGCTGATTTTTATCTAAATAGCTATTGCAGCACAGTAGAGAATAATAAAGAACTTATTGAAAATGAAGATTTTGTTCAATCCAAAATTGAAAAAATTCAATATTTGTATCAAAAAGATTCAATATTTCTCGCAAAAATACTAATTGAAGATATTGAAAAGGATTCGTTAATTTCAGAAACATCAAAAGCTATCATTTTCTTTACTCATGCTCAGATTCTTGAGAATATGGACCCAATTAAGTCCAACGATTATTTAATGAAATCAATCAATTTGAAAAAATTGATTTACGGTTCAAAACACCCACTTTATTTAAATTCACTTGAGTTTTTAGCCAATATACAAATTCAGAATCAGCAGTATAAAGAAGCCCTTTTGAATCTAACCTATATAGATTCAATCAAAACCAGCCTGTCATCATTTCCTACCAAATTCCAAGACCTAAATTATAAATTATTACTGTGTATTTGCGATCTTCTCTCAAATTCGCAATCTCAATATGCAATTGATGTTAAGGCGTTAAGTGCACATATTGAAAAATTAATGATAGGAAATTTTTCAATTTATACGAACTCAGAAAAGTTGAAATTCATTAAAGATTTAGAATATTATAGTCAAGCCCTTGCCTTGCCGCAATACCTTGACGAAAATTCTCAAGCCATACAACATATTTATGATTTTAATCTCATCACTAAAGGCCTTGTATTAGAATCTAATCTTTTAATGAAGAGTAAAGAAATAGAGGACACAAGTCTTTCCGCAAAATCTCAAGAGCTAAAGAACTTAAAATCCACACTTATTGAATACGAAGTGCGAGATTTCCCTCAAGATAAAAAACAGGAACTGATTTCAAAAATAGAGTTGATTGAAAAAAAATTGAATGGTGAAATAAATTTAAGTTTAGCTTATCGAAGAATTTTTGATATTAATTGGAGAGATATTCAACAGAACTTAAGTCCCACAGATGCAGCCATTGAATTTATTCGATTTTATGACGACAGGGATAGCTCTTACAAATATATGGCCCTATTATTAAGACGTGATTATACAAATCCAAAGGTCGTAATTTTGGGTTCAGAGATTGAAATTAATTCTTATTTACACAGTCCGCTATCAAGAGATTATTTAGGTCTTTATAAAATTTTGTGGCAAGATTTAGATCCACTTCTCCAAAACATTAATAGGGTTTATTATAGTCCAGTGGGCATATTAAATAATGTTCCTTTCTCTGCACTTTGCAATCAGATAGGTGACAGTACTTTGTCTGTTCAAATGAACGATACACGAGGTGTAAAGGTAATTCTCGAACAAGGGAATCAACAATCATGTAATAGTTATTTGATGGACAAATATGAATTACATCAACTAACTACCACAAGATTTCTTGCGGATAGCACATTTTTCAATTGTTCAAATTTTGAATTGTCAGCTCTGCTTTTTGGTGGTCTTGATTATGATCAAACAAAACAGGCTAAATCGGAGTCGAAAGATGTGACTAAAAATAACCTTTATTTGGAGCAGAAATTAAATTCACTCCCTCGACATGATAGTTCTTATGTTATAAAATCTATGGAATATTTACCAGGTACGAAAGAAGAGGTAACAGAAATTTCAACATTAATAAAATCAAAATCATGGAAGGTCCAAATCAAGACTGAGGAACATGGAACAGAAGATAAATTGAAAAAATTGCTTGAAAATAAATCTCCTGGTGTGATACATATTGCTACACATGGCTTCTCCTTTCCGGATGAAGCAAAGAAAGAAACGAGCATGATGAGCATGGAAAAGGAAAGCACCTACAAGGTTTCTGAAGACCCGATGGTGCGCTGTGGCTTAATGTTAAGCGGTTCAAATATCAGTTGGACAGGAAATCCCCAAAAGATGTTGGAGCAAACAGGTGATGACGGCATACTCACAGCAGCAGAGGTCGCCAACTTGGACCTATCCAATACCAAACTCGTCGTCCTCTCCGCCTGCGAAACAGGCCTCGGCAAAATTGAAGGCTCAGAAGGTACTTTTGGCCTTAAGCGCGGTTTCAAATTGGCAGGAGTTGAACAACTAATTGTCTCGTTGTGGTCTGTTCCAGATAAAGAAACCATGGAACTCATGACACTATTCTACACCGATCTTACCCAAACCTTAAATCCGGTCATTTCTTTTGAAAAAGCTCAAAAAGAAATGCGAAACCGATACCCAACGGAACCTGACAAATGGGCTGGGTTTGTGTTGGTGAGGTAAAAAGTTACGTAATGAAATTAATTTCCGTTTTACTTATAATTATATTGAATTTTGGATTCAATAGTAATGCTCAAGAGTTAAAACTCGGACTACCAAAAGGTCATTATGCTTGGTCTTCAATTTTATCAGCTAATTTCAGTAATGATGGAAAATATGTTTTGACATCATCAAATTATAATGATACTTATTGTTGGAATGCTGAGACCGGAAAAAACTACTTTCAACTCTACGGTCATAATAGTTGTGCGCATGAAGCTATCTTTAGTAATAATGGAGAGTACATTGCAACTCGCTCATGCGATGGTAAAGTTATTTTATGGGATAAAAATACAGGAGACTTTATCAATGAACTGCAAACAAAATCTCCGGTGACTTTCTTTAAGTTTAGTCCTGATAATAGGTATATTTTAACAACATACAGCTATAATAAGTTTGCGCTCTGGGATATTCAAAAGAACATGATAACATGTAAAATTAGAAATCAATCCTTGTGGGTTTTAAATCCGTTAAAATGGCGTAAAAAAAAGCTAGAAAATGGCATTTCTTATAGAGAGGAATATAAAATACATTATGAAAAAAATCCAGTTTTCTCATCAAAAAGCACGTTTTTGTCTATTTCCCAAAAAAATAAAGTCAAAATAGTTGACATAAATTCGGGAAAGCTAGTAAAAGAGATAAAGGGTTTTAATAAGGTAGAATTCAATCAAGATAGTAGCCATGTTTGTTTGTCGAATAAAGACAAAATTCAACTTAGGCTTGGCTATTTTGATTCTCTCGTTTTTGAAGTAAAAAATTCAAACTCAAGTAATTCCCTATTCAGTGAAAATGGAAAAATGCTCTTATCATCTTTGAATGATTCGATGTATGTTTGGGATATTTTTACAGGTAGATTAATTAAATCCTTAAAAAGTCCTGCTGGGCAAATACTTTCGGCAAAATTTTATGCTGGTGACTCAAGAATATTTATTATTTGTTCAAATTTTAATGCGTATTTATTAGATTACCAAAACAATTTAATAGTTCAGGAATTCCCAAATTATGGCTTTGATTTCAGAGATAAGTTAAAAATTTATTTGGATTGGGACCAGGCATTGTTCATAAACAAAGAACTTCGAACATGTGGATATGAACTTCCTTGGCCAAGTAACATAAGCACTATTCAAAGAAAATATATTGTCACTTGTAACGATAGCACATTCAATATTTGGGATAGCTATAATGCAGACCTTACATTGCAAATTAAGGAAAGAACGGCTTTACAAAATCTAATAATCAATCCGGATACGAATAAAATATTATCATTTTCACTTGATACAAATTTTGTAAAGATTTATTCTTTAGAAAATATAAATCCTTCTATTTCTTTGAAGCCACATGACAGTGAAATCAGGAGTAATAAATTCTATACGCTAAATGGAAAGACCGGATTTATTTCATCGTCAGGAAAGGGAAAGGTAGTTTTTGTTGATTTATTAAGTGGTAAAATCATTTCAGAGATTTTGCAAGATGATGTATTCGATATAGAAGCAAATAATTCTATTTTAATGCTTTATTCACAAAGTCAAATTAGCCTTTATTCAATCGATTCATTAAAGAACTTACGAACATTTTATACTAAGAAATATTTTCGAGGCGGTGGGATAATTGGTGATAAATATTGGTTAACAAAGGGACCATTTACGATAACAAGAAATCTTAATCAAAAAAAAATTAGTTTACCAAGGATTCAATTTGAATTTAAACTTCCCAGGGCTGTTTTTTTGGCATATACCCATCCTTTTGAATTTTTAAAAATGACTGATTTTATAAGTTCAAGTTATATTGTTGAAAGGGATTATAGGACTACTTCTTCGATGGTTTGGTCAAAAACAGCCATATTTCGACATAAAAATGTGCTCTCTCTTGATCAAAGTCCAAATAATGTTTTTTTAGCAACTGGAGCATATGATGGATCTATAAAGTTATGGAAAAGAGGAGGTAAATATATTACAAATTTTTATGGTCATAAATTAGGATTATTGGATTTAAAATTCTCTTCAGATTCTCAATTGTTATTTAGTTCATCTAATGATAAAACTATTCGAATTTGGGATATTAATTCAAGAAAATGTATTGATACTTTAATAAGTAATAGTCTAGTTGTTGAAATCGAAATATATGAAAACAATAATTATCTTTTAGCCTCATATGATGACGGGAGTATTGGCATTTGGGATCTCATTAAAGGTAAAGAATTGATTCGATCCTATTATTTTAATGGAGATCCAGATAAATGGGTACATATTCACCCGTCTGGTTTGTTTGATGCATCGGAATCTGCGATGGAAATGATGTATTGGATTAGAGGTGATGAGATCATTGATTTTTCGCAGTTAAAGGATCGTTATTGGTTGCCAGGATTATGGGGTAAAGTAATGTCAAATCAGAGTTTGCCAGATGTTGGTTCAATGAGTAATTTGAAATTATTTCCGGAAGTCAAACTAAGTAAAATTGATAACACAAAAATTAATATTGAATTAAAAAAGAGAGACGGTGGTTATGGAGAGGTAAAGATTTTATTAAATGGAAAGGAGATTGCTAAAGATGCTAGGGGTGGTAATTTTGATTCTGATGCCGTTCAACAAGATTTAATATTAAATGTTGAAAATCATCCATTTTTAAAGAATGGAGAGAATAAAATAGAGGTTGTTGCCTATTCAGAAAATGGAATAGCAAGTAGAGGTGTAGAGGTTTCATTAATCAATCAAGAAATAGATACAGTTCAGCCTAGTTTATTTGCATTGGTAATCGGAGTGTCAGATTTTGCTAATTCAGGTATGAATTTAAAGTTTCCTAATTCGGATGCACACGCAATATCCGATGCTATAGAATTAGGCGCCAAGAATTTGTTCAATGAAAATTATAAAATTTATACGATAACCTCTGATTTGAACACGCGGCCAAATAAGGAAAATATACAAAATGCAATGGCTGAAATTGCATCTAAAGCAAAGAGTAGCGATATTTTGTTGCTTTATCTTGCTGGTCATGGAATAAATACCAATGGTGAGTTTTATTTTTTAACTGCAGATGCGAAGTCCGCAAATAGCGATGCATATCGAGATATCCAGATATTACAATCAACAGCAATATCAACTTCAGAATGGGTTGAGTGGATCAATTGCATTCCTGCGCTTAAACAGGTTATGATAATTGATGCTTGTGGTTCTGGAAAAGCTGTAGAAAATCTTGTTACCTCCAGAGATATTGAACCTTCCCAGCGAAAGGCAATCGACCGGATGAAGGATAGGACTGGTATGTTTATTTTATCTGGTTGTGCGGCGGATGCTTATAGTTATGAATCCTCTCAATATGGACATGGTATATTAACATACACGCTGCTTCAAGGCATGAAAGGAGCTGCTTTAAAACAAGAGGAATATCTCGATGTGGCGAGTTTATTTAATTATTCAAGAGAGGTTGTCCCACAATTAGCTGAAGGTATTGGAGGTATGCAAGTTCCTCAGATGCTCGTTCCTAAAAATGGGTCTTTCGACATTGGTCAATTGACGCAAAACGATCAAATAAAAATCCCCCTCATGAATCCAAAGAAAGTACTAGTTCGTTCGTCTTTTCAAGAAACCAATGAGCTAGAGGATAAATTGAATTTATCTGAGCTTCTTGATCAGCGACTTATAGATTTATCAGAAAACGACATCAATTCAAAGTTTGTTTTTTTTGATAAACGTTCCTATCCTGATGCCATAAAAATTACAGGTGGATACCAAATATCAGATGGTTTAATAACACTCAGGTTTAAAATTAGAAGCGGGTCACAAGTAAAAGAATACACGATCAAAGGAGAAAATACGAGTCAATTAATAGATCAAATAATCCAAATTATTTCGAATTAAATCCTTAAAAATTCATACAATTTGTATTTTCAATGAAATCAATATTATTAATAATATTCTTTTTCTTTTCAACAATTTCCTTCACCCAACAAAGTTTGGATAGCTTGAGGTTGGTGTTGCCGCAACAAGCTTCAGGAGAAATTCTTTCTTGTGATATTAGTGTAGATGGAAAGATGATTTTAACTTTTGGCCAAGGTAATTTAATTCATATTTGGGATTATCCAAGTGGTAAGAAGTTACAAAGAATTGATGTAGAAAGAGGGTCTAATATTGTAAAATTTAGCCCTAATAGTAAATCTATATTAGCTTGTTCACCGGATGGTTATTTAAGTTTATTTGATATCCAAAGTTCTGGATTGATCTGGCAATTGAAATTGAACTGGTTTGTGCCAAATATTGGTTTTTCTAATTTTGGAAATACAATTTATATCGAGGAGGAAAACGCATTAAAAATTTTAAACTCCTTGACGGGTGAAATCAAAGAAGAAATACCAATTGATAATAATTGTCATTTATTCAATGACGAAAATGGTGAGTTATTTATATTGCATAAATATGAAAGTCAAAATCTTATATATCAGTTAGATAATCACAATAATTTCATACAAATTAGTGAAAACTTTAAAAATATCAAGTCAGTCTTTATGAATATAAAGGAAAACTATTTTTTGACGGTGGACACTAATCAAATAGTAAGTGTCTTTAACTTAGATTCACAAAAACAAATAAATTCATTTCAAATACAAAATAAATTTCTGAATGCCAAAATTGGATGGAAAGAAAAAATTCTTGTAACTGTCAGTTGTGATAGTATTGCTTTTATTTATGATATAGTTAATGGGGATTTAATCAAAGAAATTAAATTTAATGGGGATTGTATTTCTAGTTTTTCTATAAATCCTGATAACAGTAAAATTGTTTTTGGTTTATTTGACAGTGGCTCATGGAACGCTGAATGCTTACTTTACTCATTTGAAAGCGATGACCTTTATAATTTTAATATTTCTTCTCGTGCTGAAGTTAAATTTGCTGCGAATGGCATGCACATTATTCAAGGTAATTCTATTTTTGAAGTTAACTCAGTAAAAAGATTAAGAAATTTCCAAGAAAGTCTTGGAGTTCCAATTAGCGATATTTTTTTTTCAAATGAAGATTCAATTATTATTTGCGAAAACTATTCAAATAATTTTTTAGCCTTTAATCTGTATCCTGGTATTTCTGATTCTTATGACGGGATATATTCACTTAAATGGATAGAAAAGGATTGGATTGATTCAAATTATATAATCGGCACATCTGATATTGGAGATGTTTATCTTTTGAATAAGGAAACAAATAATTTTATTTGGAAAAATAATTTACATCAAATTCAAGTTGGAGCAGAAGGAGAGTTTTGTTACGCTTTTTATAATTTGAATCGAAATTTCATTATTTCATATGGTTCCGATGGTAAAGTATATGTCTTAGATTCGAAAAATGGGAATATAATTAATGTTATCGAGGGATATAAAGGAAGGTGTTTAGATGCCCAGATAAGTGATGACAACAAATTCGTATGTACATTTGATGATTCCAATATTTTTCGTGTACTTAATAGGGAAACGGGAAAAATATTAATAAAAAAGTCACCAATTTCAGATGAAGAAAGGATTTATTACTCAAAATTGGTAAAAAATGATTCTTTGGTTTTAACTGTATGGTCTAATGGGTTAATTGAAATTTGGGATCTTAATTCTGGAGAGTCGAAAAATCTTGTTAGAAGTAATTTTCCATTAAAAGGAGCGGATCTTTCCAAAGATTACAGGTACATAATAGCCTTGAGCGAAGAGCACATTTCTTTATTTAACATAAATGGAGAGTTGATCTACGAACGCATCCAACTCGAAAACAACAACTGGCTCGTCAAACTCCCCAATTCACCCTACTACATGTGCTCGAAAGATGCGAGCAAGATGCTTCATTACGTCACACCAAGTTTGAAAGTGATTGGTTTTGAACAGCTTGATCCGGTGTATAACCGACC
>Ga0078894_10001791_pt1 | contig 16113 bp, 10 predicted proteins | sample LauGreSu1BDMLBSD_2_FD_67506 | JGI IMG/M metagenome (GOLD analysis project Ga0078894, IMG submission 67506) | Freshwater lake microbial communities from Lake Michigan, USA - Su13.BD.MLB.SD (version 4) (version 4) | ecosystem: Environmental > Aquatic > Freshwater > Lake | place: Lake Michigan... | reverse complement strand
AGTACCCGGTGCTGTCAATACGGGTATCACTTCTGCCACTGATGCTTCCGGAAATGGGTATGACGCTGCATTGACCAACTTTGCACTTTCTGGTACGGCCTCCAATTGGTCATCTAGGGAGTCCTCTGTTAGTACATGGTCTTCATCTAATACGGCTGTAGCCACTGTTAGTGCTACGGGTTTAGTTACTGGTATAGCTGCTGGTACCGCTACTATTACGTATACTGTAGCGGGTTCAGGAGGTTGCGCCGATGCAACTGCTACCAGAACAGTTACGGTTACGGCGCCTCCAACCGTGGGTACGCTCTCTGGAGAGCAAAACCTGTTCATTGGTGCTGCATCTACTTTCTCATCGACCACTTCAGGCGGAACATGGTCTTCTAGTAATACAGCAGTTGCCACTGTCAACGCCACTACTGGTGTTGTTACAGGTGTAGCAGCGGGTACGGCCACTATTACCTATACTGTTGCAGCAACAGGTGGTTGCGCTGAAGTATCCGGTACCCGTGCGGTAACCGTTTATGCTTGTCCGACAATTCCTGCCTTAAGCTCCAGCGCATATCCTGTTTGTGCAGAGAGCAACTTTACTTTAACTGCTGCCGGGCTTAGTGGATTATCTTCTTTATCTACGGGTATCATCTTCAAACGTTCTACTACAGCATTGGCCGATCCTTATGTCGGAGGCACTGTGATCGCTACAGTACCTTTTGCCAGTCTTGAAGCGGCTAATACTATTGCTCGTACTACTACAAGTATCGCAGCAGGTGGCACCTATTATATCTACGCCATTCTCTCTTCTACTCCGGGAGGTACGGGTTGTCGTCCATTTGCTTCTACTACCCTGGTGGTAAATCCTGTTGGACAAGTTACCCTGCCTGCTAGCAGTGTAGTATGTAGTGGGGCCTCTATTGCGGCTCAAGCCCTTACTACTACCAATGGTGGTGGTACCACTACGTACTCATGGACCAATAGTGCTACAAGCATTGGACTGGCGGCTAGCGGTATCTCTTCTACTATACCTGCCTTTACAGCTACCAACACTGGTGCAGCTGGTGTTACAGCCACTATTACCGTAACGCCTACCTACACAGCCGGTGGATTGAGTTGTCCTGGCCCAGCTGGTTCATACTCTATTACGGTCAATCCTATTCCTACTGTTAATGCGGTATCAAATAGTTTGATCTGTAATGGTGCGGCCACTTCTTATACCTTGGCTGGTCCTGTTACGGCAGCTGTTTACAATTGGACGAATAGCAACACGGCTATCGGATTAGCTGCATCTGGAACGGGATCAATTTCGTTTACTGCAACAAATAGCACAGCAGATCCAATTTCCAGCACGATCACAGTTACGCCGAGTTTGACCAATGCCGGTCTTACTTGTAGCGGCGGTACTATCTCCTATACGGTTACCGTCAATCCTTCTGGTCAGGTCAATGCGATCAACAACCAGGTGCTTTGTAATGGATCGACTACGGTGGCCGCTACCTTGTCTACCACCAATAACTCAACGTCTATTGTTGGTACAGAAAATGCCAGCTCTGGTACTATTTCTGTAGCGGTACCTGATGCGTCTGCCGCTGGAGTTACCAGCACGCTCCCAGTTACCTTACCAGCTGGCGCCATTATCACCAACATGCGCGTTACGTTAAATATGACCCATACTTGGATCAGCGATATGGTGATCAACCTGCGTGCTCCTAATGGACAAGTATTGAATTTGTTCAACGGTCACGGCGACAACGGGGACAATCTGGTCAATACTGTAATTAGTTCTACTGGAACTGCTTCGCTGGCCAGCGGAACCGCTCCATTTACCGGTACATTCGCTGCTACAGCAGCTACTGGAGTAGGACCTACTGGTAACGCTTCTACGGCTGCTAATTTTGCGGCGCTCTATGGTACACCAAATGGTAACTGGGTGCTTGCGCTACGTGATCTATTTGGCGGCGACCTGGGTACCTTAACCGGTTGGAGTCTCGCTATAGATTATACGATCCCTGTTAATTATACCTCCTTTAACTGGACCAATACGAACACGTCAATTGGATTGGCTGCTGCTGGAACCGGTAACGTGCCCAGCTTTACAGCGGTCAATACTGGAAGTGTTCCTGTTGTCTCTACTGTTTCGGTGACTCCTGTATTCAATAGCGGTGGATTAGGTTGCGCAGGTACTCCTGTATCGTACACCTACACTGTTAACCCCACCGCAACGGTGAATGCGATTGCCAACCAGACGTTCTGCGCAGGGGCTGCTTCAACGGTTGCCTTCAGTGGTAATGCTACAGGTTCTGTATATAGTTGGACAAACACCAATACTGCTATTGGCTTACCAGCCAGCGGAACGGGTAGCTTGAGCTTTACACCGACCAATACAACAAACGCTCCGATCAGTGGTACTGTAACTGTTACGCCTAGCTTTACCAATGCTGGTGTAACCTGTACCGGTACGCCACGTACGTTTACCATTACGGTAAATCCTGTCGGCCAAGTAAATACAGTACTCGACCAAGTAATCTGTAATGGCGCTAATACCACACCTGTAAACTTCGCTACGGTCAATGGTGGTGGAACGGTGGTGGCAGGTACGCCTGTAACGGTCAACTCGGGTGCTCTTACGGTAGCTGTTCCTGATAATTCAGCTACTGGAGTAACAAATAGCTTACCTGTTACATTACCGGCCGGTGCTACTATTACCGGGGTAAGTGTAACATTCAATATGACCCATACCTGGGCGAGCGACATGGTTATCAATCTGGGTGCTCCTAATGGTCAGATCCTGAATCTGGTCAATAGAAGAGGTGGTTCTGGAGATAATTTCACCAACACCACTATCAGCTCTGCTAGCACTACTAGCTTGGCAACTGGTACGGCGCCATTTACCGGAACCTTCGCTGCTGATGCTGCGTTGAATCTGGGTCCCACCACCTTTGTATCGACCGCTACCAACTTTGGCGCTCTTTACAGCGTGGCAAATGGTAACTGGACCTTGGGTATGCGTGACTATGCTGGCGGAGATAATGGAACCTTAACCGGCTGGTCAATTACCTTTAACTATACTACTGTACAAGGTGCTACTACTACTTACACCTGGACAAATACCTTACCATCAATTGGTCTGGCGGCCAGCGGCGTGGGCAATATCGCTTCTTTCGCTGCAGCTAATACCACAGCGGTTCCTGTTACCGGTACTGTTTCAGTAACACCAACCTATAATAATAACGGTGTGGGTTGCGTTGGTCCTTCCACTTCGTTTACGTATACCGTAAACCCCACTCCAACAGTAAGTGCGGTTTCTAATCAAACTGTATGTGTTGGATCGAATGTGGCTGCTGTTACCTTCGGCGGTACTGTCTCCGGAACTGTATACAACTGGACCAACAGTAATCCTGCCATTGGATTGCCGGCTAGCGGCACGGGCAACATAGCCAGCTTTGTAGGTACCAATACTGGCTCGGCTGCTATTACGGGCACTATTACGGTTACGCCTGTAGCTACGCTCAATGGCGTTACTTGTACGGGTACTCCTCGCACGTTCACTATCACGGTCAATCCCATCCCGACGGTGAACGCTGTTAATAGCTTCCCTGTATGTCATAACAGTACAGCGGCGGTTACCTTCAGTGGTGCAACAACGGGTACCGTTTACAGCTGGACCAATACTACCACAAGCATTGGCTTAGCCGCTTCTGGAACGGGTAATATTTCGTTCACTGCACTTAACACTACCAGTGCTCCTGTGGTGGCCACGATCAGAGTAACACCAAGCTTTACGAATGGTGGCACTACTTGTACGGGTACGCCTACTACATTCACGATCACGGTAAATCCGCTGCCTGTTGTGAGCGCCGGTACCTTGCCTGCTCGCATCTGCCTAAGCGATACATTAGTGCCGCTGAATGGTACACCCGTGGGTGGTAGCTGGAGTGGTATCGGAACTTCTGGTATGAACTTTGTGCCTACTGCTACGGCAACGGGTACATGGCCGATCACCTACACTTTCTCTGACCTGAATGGATGTACTAACCGTGCTACCATTGCCGCCACCGTGCTGGCTTGTGAGGAGCGTGACAGAGATCTTGATAACAGTGCCGTACTGCTCTATCCCAACCCGAACAGCGGTCAGTTCAATCTGCGTATCAACAGCACACGATTCAATTCGTTGGGTATGCGCGTGTTCAACACTTCTGGTCAGTTGGTGAGCACCAAGCAATGGAATGGCCTGGTATACGCTCGCGTAGTGCCGGTCAATCTGTCTAACTTACCTGCCGGTATCTATATGGTACGCTTGTACTACGGAGACGGTATGGACCGTGGAGCAGATAAGACCTATCAGATCATTATCGCGCGCTAAAACCTAGCATATAGATAACTTCAAAAGGCACTCCTTAATCGGGGTGCCTTTTTTTATTAGCTTTACATTCAACTATGTCCAATCCGCATTTGTCGAGTGATAAAAATCAACTCTCTGCTGCAGAGCGAGAGTTCGAGAACAATATACGTCCGGCCCAGATCAGCGAGTTTGCCGGGCAAGATCAATTGATCGAGAATTTGCGGGTGTTTATCAAGGCCGCCAAGATGCGGGGAGAAGCCCTTGATCATGTATTGTTTCATGGCCCCCCTGGATTGGGTAAGACGACACTCTCCCGCATCGTAGCCAATGAGTTGGGCGTGGCCATCAAAGAAACGTCGGGACCTGTTATTGAAAAGCCTGGGGATCTGGCCGGCCTGCTCACTTCTCTGGAACCCAACGATGTCCTTTTTATCGACGAGATCCATCGGCTTAGCACTGTGGTAGAGGAGTATCTCTATGCGGCCATGGAAGATTATCGTATTGATATTATGATCGATAGCGGACCGAATGCCCGTAGCATTCAACTTACGTTAAATCCCTTTACGTTGATAGGGGCGACCACACGCAGTGGATTACTTACGGCACCCTTGCTTTCTCGTTTTGCGATCAAGTCTCGATTGGAATATTATAAAGCCCCTGTCCTCAACCAGATCTTACTGCGCGCGGCCACTATTTTACAGGTAAATATTACAGAAGAGGCTGTTGCCGAGATCGGTCGCAGAAGCCGCGGTACGCCTCGAATTGCCAATGGACTCCTTAGACGGGTTCGCGATTTTGCGCAAGTCCTTAATGATGGACAGATCGATTTTGGCATTACGCAACATGCCTTAAAGGCCCTGCACGTAGATGGGCATGGCCTTGATGAAATGGATAATCGTATTTTGATGACCATTATCGAAAAGTTCAAAGGGGGACCGGTGGGCATTACCACCATTGCTACGGCAGTGGGCGAGGAGCCGGGCACGCTCGAGGAAGTGTATGAACCTTTTTTGATACAAGAAGGATTTTTGCAGCGAACCCCTCGGGGGCGCGAGGTAACGCCAAAAGCCTATGATCATTTAGGAAAGAATTTCCCTAATTCTTCGGGAACGCTCTTTTAGTGGGGTATCTTACTAGGTAGTCGCCAGGGGCGATCTGCTGGCTAGTTTTCCAAATGAAATAAAATAAGCCAGGTTATTGTTTCGAAAAATTTACAGATCCTCTTCTCTTTCCAGCATGAGAATGGCGCTCTGTGGAACAATAAAGTATTTTTCGCTCTCGTAAATTACCTCCGTAGCACCGCTGACCAAGAAAATCGCCAAGTCGCCCTCTTTCACCTGGAGGGGTACATACTTTATTTTCTCTTCTTCTGATTTCCAGCTCTCTTCTTCGACCGGCATGGGGATGGCATAGCCCGGACCCGTTTTGATGACAAAACCTTGCTGCACTTTTTCTTTTTCCTGTACCCCCGGCGGCAGGTAAAGACCGCTGGCCGTACGTTCGTCGGGTCGGGTTGGTTTGATCAGCAATCGGTCTCCTATTACGATCAGCTTTTTCAGGCGATTATCGGGGGTAACGTGCATGGGGATCAGTTATTTTGCAAAAATACGTCGTCGGTTTTAACAAAACATTCAGGTTCTATCTTTTAGCCGCCCGATTGCTTTATCTTTATTTGTAGGGTACGCATTTAAAATCAGACTTATGGAAAGTAAAAAACCCAGGATCCTCCTTTGTGAAGATGACACGAATCTTGGCTCGGTGCTCAAGACCAATCTGGAACTAAATGATTACGAGGTTGTCCTCGAAAGAGATGGTCGTTTGGGATTGGCCGCTTTTCAGCGCGAGCATATCGATATCTGTCTGCTCGATGTGATGATGCCCAATATGGATGGGTTTGCCCTGGCCGAAGCGATACGAGATGTAAATCCGGATGTGCCTTTGTTCTTCCTGAGTGCCAAGACCATGAAAGAGGATGTGATCCAGGGGTATAAACTGGGTGCTGATGATTATATTACCAAGCCATTCGATCTGGAAGTATTGTTGCTTAAGATCAAGGCAATCCTAAAGCGCAATGAGGAGCAGCATAAAGAGAATGATAGCAAAGAATTCGATCTGGCCAGCTACCATTTTAATCCTCGCTTGCGTCAACTTTCTGTCGGTGATAAAACGCATACCCTTTCTCCCAAAGAGAATGACTTGCTTCGGTTGCTTAGCGAACATTTGAACGATCTGCTTCCGCGCGAAAAGGCGCTGAAGAAGATCTGGGGTAGCGATACGTATTTTAATGGGCGCAGCATGGATGTATACATTGCCAAGCTCCGTAAGTATTTAAAGGATGATGCTCGAATCGAGATCGTCAATATCCATGGTGAGGGATTCCGCTTAGTGGTCAAGCCTTGATCTTCTATTCTTGACGCAACTGGATGAGTCCTGTAGGATCAATGCTGATCTTTTGTTCGGCCAACAGGTAATCGATTGCTTTCCTGACCCTGTCTTTTTCTTTTATAGAAACTTGTTTGAGTAAGCCCGCTGTGGTCAGGGGCTGCTTTTTTAGCATGTCGAGAATATGTTCCTGTAGCGCTATCAACTCTTTTGTTGACAGCGAAACTTGTTTTTTGTTAAGACAGTTATCGCAGATCCCGCAATCGGAAACCGAATTATCACCAAAATAGACGGCCAGGAGTTGGCTTCTGCATTGATTGGTTTCAGCCGCATAGTGTAGCATGCTCTGGATGCTTTTTTCGAATTGTTTTTTTCGTTCAGCGTAGCGAGCTGGATCGATGGATAGATCTTCTGCCCTAATGCGATCTACCGGAAAATAGAGTTGTGGTTCTTCTTTTCTCTTCCGATAATCGATTATGCCCAGTTGTTGTAGTTGAATAAGCTGTGCATTTACTTTATCTACCTCGGTCTTTAGCAGAAAGGCCAGTTGTTTTTCGGAGATGGCCGTTGGTCTTTCATACATGCCCTGGTATGTTCGTAAGAGGGTTTTACAAATTTTATCGAGGATGGGGTAACTACCGGACAGTGATTCTAGTTGTAGTCGGTCGGCGATCACTTGAACCCGAACGGGAATAAAGACCTGCTCATTATACTCGATCCATCCTTCTTGCTCCAGTGTTTTTAGTACATGCGACACGGTGGAGTGGGGTAGCGAGAAACGACTGGTGAACTCCAATAAATCAAAATCAAAATAGCGACCGGCGCCCGCCCCTGATGCCAATTGTAAAAAATTAGCCAAGGCCTGGTATACTTTTCGGATGGTCGCCAGATCCGGAAATCGCTGTTCGCTTAGCAGCGAAAGTTCCTCGGCCTCGCGCTTCGTGTATAGCAAAACAGCATATGCTCTTTGCTGGTCTCGCCCGGCTCTCCCCGCTTCTTGGTAGTAGCTTTCGAGACAATCCGGTAGGCCACAGTGAATCACGGTACGTACATCGGGCTTATCAATTCCCATTCCAAAGGCATTGGTGCAGACCATTACCGGTAATCGATTCTCTTTCCAGTCTTCTTGTTTCTTTTGTCTTTCGCTACTGCTGCATCCCGCATGATACCAATCGGCGCGGATACCATGGGCAACCAGTTGCCCGGCAATCTCTTCTGCCCGCTTACGGCTGCGGCAATACACGATACTGCTTCCGGATACATTTTTTATGATCTGTATCAATTTCGGAACAGCATTATCTACGGTAAAAACGCTGTAGGAGAGTTGTGGTCTGGCAAATGATTGACGAAGGCAATTTTCTTTTGAGAATAAAAGCTTTTCGCCAATATCTTTTTGTACGTCTGGGGTAGCCGACGCTGTTAGGGCCAATAGGGGTATACCGGGTAATTGTTCCCGAAGAGCTGCAATACGAAGGTAGGAAGGGCGAAAATCGTATCCCCATTGCGAAATGCAATGTGCTTCATCTACCGCAATCAGTGATATGCGAAGGGCCGGTAAATATTCCAGAAATAAAGAGGATTCAAGCCGTTCGGGTGAAACATATAAAAATTTGCAATTGCTTTCGGCAGCGGTGGCCAAGATGGTGCTGATCTCTTTTCGGTCCATACCGCTGTACAGGGCATAGGCGGTTATATTTTTTTTTCGAAGATGCTCCACCTGATCACGCATTAGCGCGATCAGTGGCGAAATAACCAGGCATAATCCCGGTTTCAACAAGGCGGGTACCTGAAAGCAAATTGATTTACCTCCCCCTGTCGGTAGCAGGGCCAAGGTGTCTTTGCCCTCCAATACCGATTGGATAATTTCTTCTTGAATGGGCCGAAAGGAAGAATACCCCCAATACTGTTTTAATATGGCGAGCGGTTGCATCAGCGTACTCTTTTTATAAAGAGTTTTACTGAGTTGATGGCTAAGACCACATCGCTGAAGGCCATCACCAACGCACCAAAGCCGGGTGTCAGATAGCCCAGCGCTGCCACTGGAATGGCCACGATATTATAGGCAAAAGCCCAAAAGAGATTTTGCTGTATGGTGCTATAAGTATGCCGCCCCAGACCCAAAGCATCTGGTAATTTTTTGAGACCATGATTCATTAAAATCACCTGTGCGCTTTGCATGGCGAGTTGTGAGGCCTCGCTCATGGCAATTCCAATGGTCGCTTTTGCGAGGGCGGGCGCATCGTTTATCCCATCTCCTACCATAGCGGTAGGGGCTTCGCTGGTCAGACGGCCCACAATCTCCATTTTTTCTTCGGGTGATTTTTCTCCGTAGATCACCCCAATGCCCAATTGTTTACCGATCTCATCGCAGCGGATCTTGCGATCTCCGCTTAGTAGTATCGTTTTGATATTTTTTTTATGTAAGTAGTCGATCACCTCACGGGCTTCGGCTCTGATCTCATCTTCGAGATCTATCCAACCGATCAATTCGCCCGCCCGGCACACATATACCTGATGATGGTCTTCTTCTTGTGTGGACTTGACCGTAGCATAAGAACCGGCGCTGTAGGTGATCCCGTTAGGGTCCGTAGCAAAGATCCCTTTCCCTTTTACCTCTTCGATCTGTCGCCATCGGCTATCAAAATTTGTCTTGAAAGCCTTGGCTAGGCAAACCGCTATCGGATGATTGGAATATCTTTCGAGCCCATATACCAGGTCTTTGAATTGTTGTTCGCTAAGCGTGGGGTCCAGAACAGTAAGGCTCGATACGCGAAAGGCCCCGGTAGTAAGGGTCCCGGTCTTATCAAATACCACTTGTTTGATATGTCGAAATAATTCCAGCGATCGCGCATTGCTGAATAAAATACCGGAACGTGCGGCTCTTCCTAACCCTACTGCAATTGCCGCTGGTGTGGCTAGTCCCATGGCACAGGGGCAGGCGATCACTAAAACGGCAATACTCCTCATTAGAGCGGCCTCTATATCATTTAAAACAATAAAATTGATAACGCCGGTGGCTACTGCAATCAATAACACCACTGGAATAAATATGGCACTGATCTTATCAGCCAATAACTGCATGGGGGGTTTTTCTCCCTGTGCGCCGCGAACCAACTGAATAATGCCCGACAGCACCGTATCTTCTCCTGTTGCGGTAACCTGTGCCTTGATGGTCCCGTCTTGTACGATACTGCCACCGATTAATTTGTCCTTGGCGTATTTATGGATGGGCAGGCTTTCGCCGGTAATGATCGATTCGTTCACATGGGCTTCGCCCCAAAGAATTTTACAATCGATCGGTACCTGTTCGCCGGATTTGATCAAGATCAGATCGCCGACCTTGAGCATCGTATTTTCGATCGGGAAATACTGTTCGCGATGTTCGTCATCAAAGGCAATCATGGTAGCCATCAGCTTTTGTGCACTCACTAACTTGTCGAGGGCGCGTTGCGTAGAGGCAATCGAGGCCTCTTCGAGGTAATTGCCTAAAAAAACCAATGTGATGATGGTAGTGGTGGTCTCGTAGAAAAGATATTGCTCTGCTTGTCCGGTTAGCGTTCCGTATAAACTATACACAAAGGCTGCCGTGGCGCCAAGGGTAATGAGGACATTCATATTGGGCATACCCACCCGAATGCTGTTGAGTGCACTGCGTCCAAAGAAATGCAACCCTACTAGCAATACCGGCAGAGTAATGCCCAATTGGAACCACTGATCGTGCAAAATGGCAATGGAGTGGGGCCACAAATGCGCAGCCAGTAAGATCAGGGCAAAGGGGATACAAAACAGTAATCTTTTTTTATGGGTCGACAGCGAAAGCGAAGGCGAACCTGTTGTGGCTTCTGCCTTGTCTACCTGCTGTTGATCGACCACTTGATAGCCAAGGGCCGCTATCCCTTTTTTTAATTTTTCCTCGGGAAACCCCGCTGGTGCCATGAACCAAACATCCCCGGTCGCAAAATTTACTTTTATCTGCTGCTGGCCCTGCTTTTCGAGAAATTTATGAATATGCAGGGCACAGGTATTGCAATCCATCCCACTAACCTTCCACTTGATCTGTTGCATAGTGCAAATTTACCAAAACCCGCCCGCTCCTTTTTTGCTACCCGCGAAATATCTTATCAGCTTACATTTGTTGTTATGGAGTTGATATTTACCCTCGGACAGATCAATGAGGCCGCCCGTCAGTTTTGGCAGCAGGCCGGAAGCAGTCGGGTATTTGCCTTTCATGCTCCTATGGGTACGGGCAAAACCACCTTTATTGCTGCGCTTTGCCGGGAATTGGGCGTATCAGCTCCCTGTGCTAGTCCCAGTTTTGCCTTGGTCAATGAATATCCGTTGCCCAGTGGGGAGTCGGTTTATCATGCCGATCTTTACCGGATCGACTCCGAGGCCGAAGCCCGCGAGGCGGGCATCGAGGAATTGCTCAATAGTGGCGCTATTTGTCTGATAGAGTGGCCTGAAAGAGCACCTGGTATTTTGCCGGAGGATACGCTCCATCTGACAATGGGAATTGAGCCCTATTCAGGCAAAGAGGGGACCGAAGGAATGCGATATCTGCGTACATTTACAGAAGCATCCTGATCTATGGGCTCCAAACCAAGTATTACCACTTCTTTTAGCTACGAAACCCTGGCCGAGACGCTCGATATTCCTCCCAAGGCCGAGCGGATGCTCATTGGGATTCCCCGCGAAACCGCCTTTCAGGAAAATCGTATTGCCCTAACGCCCGATGCTGTTGGCGTGCTGGTGAGTAATGGCCACGAGGTAATGATCGAGCATGGCGCGGGAGATGGTTCTCATTTTAAGGATAAAGATTATAGCGAGGCCGGTGCCCGTATTGTGCACGACAAGGCCGCCGTCTATCAGTGCCCCATCTTGGTCAAGAGTGCGCCTGTAACCGAAGAAGATCTGCCTTTGCTACAGTTCAACCAGCTGCTCATTTCTCCTATCCACTTATCCGTGATGAAAGCATCGATCTTGTCCAAGATGATGGAAAAGAGAATTACGGCTATTTCGTTCGAGAATTTAAAGGACGATAGTGGCTCTTATCCTATTGTGCGTAGTATGAGTGAGATTGCCGGTAGTGCCGTTATGTTGATCGCTGGTCAATACCTTGGATCCGCTAACCAGGGTAAAGGAGTTTTATTGGGCGGCATCTCCGGTATCGCCCCCACTAAAGTGATCATTCTGGGGGCAGGTATTGTAGGAGAGTATGCTACCCGTGCAGCACTGGCCATGGGCTCTTCTGTAAAGATCTTCGATAATAATATTTATCGGCTCAAGCGCATGCAGAATAATATCGGACAGCGGCTGTGGACCTCGGTGATGGAGCCCCGATTACTGGCTAAGCAATTAAAGACATGCGAGGTAGCCGTAGGCGCATTGTCTTCGGCTTCGGGTCGTACCCCCATGGTGGTAACCGACGAGATGGTTAGCAATATGCGACCAGGTTCGGTTATCATTGATGTAAGTGTAGATCGCGGCGGTTGCTTTGAGACTTCAGAGATTACATCGCACGAAAAGCCCGTATTCACTAAATATGGCGTGATTCACTATTGTGTTCCCAATATACCTTCTGGCTTTGCCCGCACTGCTTCGCAAGCGATCAGCAATGTGTTGATGCCCTTGTTACTACAGGCCGGTGAAGAGGGGGGATTCGAAAAATTGGTTTGGCGTCGCGAGCATCTCCGAAGCGGATTATATTTATTTAATGGAGCCCTTACCAATTATCACCTCAGTCAGCGCTTTCAACTTAAGTACACCGACCTGAACTTGCTAATGACGAGTAGTCGTTAAGTCAGGGTCTTTTTATCGGTATCCAAATCTCCTCTTCCGAAGCAGGATCATTATTCTTGTATAGCGCGCCTAATACTTCAACATGGGGCCGGTCGTCCAATTCAAACTCAGACGAGGGTAACCAGATCGTAAAGATCTCCTGATAAAATCTGGCTATTTCGGTGCTGGATCCCCTGTATTGGAACAGTGCATAGAGGCCGCCGGGAAAAGAGTAGTTTTCCATCCCTTCTGGTACTTGATCGATTTGACTTACTTCGATGGTTGCCCATTTTTCGAATTCATTGGCGGGACTGAAACTACTGAAGTGTGTTTTAGTATACAGGGTCAAGCCAATCAAATCATTGGAAACAATATTTTTTATTTCTCTATGGCGAGGCATAAATCGGCCCCAAAGCGAACCGATCTTGTAATCGGCATAGCTCATTTTCATCCGCTGTCCGATCAATTTCTTTTCGGGCTTCAATTCAATTTGGGGGGTCATGGGTAGTTCCTCTTTAGGTGCCGAAAATAAAGAACAACTGCTTTTGTAAGCGATTTTTATCTCTTTATTGGGTCCGACTGACCTGTATTCTATACTCTGTTTTCTAATAGATAGTAAGAGCCTGTCAAAATGATCGGATGGCTCTTACTCCTGCTTGGGCAAAGCTTTTATCTGACGGACCGCTGGGGCTTCCCGCATTATTGCCAAAATATCGCTTGTAAGCGTTGTAGGCATCATCTTCCGTTGAGGTCCAGTAATAGGCTCTATTAAATGTAGTGCCTATTATATTTTTATTGGAGCATATCACTAAAAGCTCTGCTTCACTCGGTAAGTACCAATTTGTGTATCCACCTCCGGTATACGCTCTGGCTAATCCCGCCGCATACGTTGTTCCTGCTCCTTCGCTGGCTACGATCATATTAGTATTGCTTAGTCCTGTTCCTAAGTAGGGTCCGGCGGTGGTGTCGTTGACAACGCCACTCGTTGCGCCAATGAACACTCCATGGGTGCCCCAAATAATATCTGTACCTGCTGCCGTTAGATCTCCCGATATGATATAGCCATGCTGTTGATTCGCATCGTATCCGTTATCTCCAGGTCTTAAGATATAAGCCACTTTGCCTCCTCCATACGTGTTCCCAATGGAAAGGGCGGTTGAAATCCTGAAGGCGGTGGGACTTGAACTGGCCGCGTTGTAGTTTCCGTCCGAACTTGCCGCTACTGTAGCTACTACGGTGTAGGTGCCTCCATCTGTGGGTCTGGTTGCGCTAGGGCCATACATGTTGAATCCTGTTCCTGTATACTGATAGGTGTAGGAAGTGCCTGTACCCGTATTGCTAGCCGTGTTGGGGCCCTGTGGAGCGGGAGAGGCCATATTGTAACTATACGTGCCAATCACCGGTGTAACCGTGGGAGTGGCCTTTGCTATGGTGAATGCGGTAGCACTAGAGCTAGCCGAATTATAATTACCATCTGGGCTGGCACTTACGGTTGCAGTAACATTATACGACCCGGCATTGGTTGGCCTGGTAGCACTCGGGCCGTAGGTAGTAGAACCTGTACCTGCATAGCTGAACGTATATGTGCTTCCTGTTCCTGTATTAGTCGCAACGCTAGGGCCTTGCGCAGACCCATTAAACGTATAGGTTCCCACCGAGACACTCACAGAAGGTGTCGCCTTGGCCGCTGCGTTACCAGCCATATTTAGCCAATTCGTTCCATTATAGTACTGAGGTTCTCCAGCCGTTCCACAGTTTGTACAATATATAATGAGCCCCTGTGCGGGATTAGCGATGGCTGCACGTTGAGCGACCGTCATTCGGGGAGGAAGAAATCCTTTTGAAGTTGACGAGACGTCCAATTTGGCGGATGCATCCGGTGTATTTGTTCCAATTCCAACTTGAGCAGTTGCTGTCATACTGATCATCAGTATTGTTGCCAGTTGAAGCCCCTTTTTCATGGTCCAGCATATTTTGGTAATGACAAGCCCAGGTACTGGAAGCTCTTATGCAGAGATCTTCCGACCGGGTTGGTGACAAATCTATCTACCAGAAATAGGAAAGAAAGAAAAGGGAGGCTTGGTTTTGGTTTGAAATGCCGAAATTCAAACCAAATTCTGCTGTTTTAGGCCGATAAGTTGGCTTTTTGGGCGGCGATATATTGGCTGGGCGTACAATTATGTATTTTTTTAAAGGCGCTGTGAAAGCTGCTTTTTGATGTAAAACCCGCTGTTTTTATCAACGCTTCGATGGTATAATCATCTAATTTTCCAGTATTGATCAGGTCCATAAAGTAGCCAATTCTATACTGGTTAACAAAATCCGTAAAACGAATCTTATAATAATTATTTATAAGGTGAGATAATTCCTTGGTAGCAATATCTACTTCGACGGATACAATGGCAAGAGTAAGATTTGGATTTAAGTATGCTTTTGATGACCTCATATAGTCCTCAACGATGCGCACGGATGTCTCTATGTTCTCGATTTCATTGGGTCGAGGTGCCCTCTCTTTTGATAGCGAAGTAGGTGGGGCGTTGTACTTGACTAACGATAACCCGATCAATATCGACGGGTTTACCAAAATGTAGGAGCTCAGCACAAAAAAGCTGATGGACAAGACAAGCCCTTGCGTGATTGTTACCAATTGAAAAATATGATCTTGGGGCTGAAGACTGAACAACAAGCCCAAAAAAATGAATCCTACTAAAATGCTCGAGAAGACGCCTGTAAAAACAGTAGCCCATTTCGTCATCAAGGCTACTTGATGTGGTCTCATTTTGTGTTGGTAGTCTTTTTTAAAACGTATGATCAATCGCCACTGAAATATCAGGTAGATGAAAGTTTGAATCGTCCTTGCGTAGAATAGATAATTTTCTTCAATAAGGCCGGCCTGGTATTGTAAGCCAAATAAAATATTCTCACGTATTTTTTGAATGATGATTATTTTTTCTTCTGTGGATAGAAGATAAAAGGGTAAATAGTTGATGACAGCAGCAATAAAAGGAAGAAAGTGTAATAATTCCAGTCTCGAAATTTGATTTTTTTTGAAGAGAATGGACCGTATGTACAAATAAGCAAGCGGAGGGATCAAAAAATTTAACGGCGCTGGTATTTTATACAAATGGGGAACAGCATCGATTATGCCTAGGTAGAGTAAAAGGTATGTGACTACAAAAATCACTTCCAGTAAAAAGATCAGCGAGAGGATATAATTTGAGAAGGAGCGCAACGAGTTCTTACTGACCAGCAACAGATAAACATTCAGTAGCGCACAAAAAATGCTGCCAAGGTATATCGCCTCAATCATAGCAGCGTAAACTTAGCAAAAATTAGTTTCACTTGTAATCACCCATCGCAATGCGGGCCGTACAATGCGCATATTCCATTGGGTCGTTACTGCTGATGATAACGATACGGTTATCGGTATGCTGTTGTAGTAAGGACTGGTACAGGGCAATACCGTCTTGATCTAAGTTGGTGCAGGGTTCGTCCAGTAAGAGTACGGGGGTATCCGATGCAAACGCTTGAATTAACTTAAGACGTTGCTTCATTCCGGAAGAAAAGTATCGGATCTGCTTTTGGGCAGCGGCTTCGAGTCCTGCAGTTTGCAACAATTT
>Ga0078894_10001789_pt1 | contig 16122 bp, 27 predicted proteins | sample LauGreSu1BDMLBSD_2_FD_67506 | JGI IMG/M metagenome (GOLD analysis project Ga0078894, IMG submission 67506) | Freshwater lake microbial communities from Lake Michigan, USA - Su13.BD.MLB.SD (version 4) (version 4) | ecosystem: Environmental > Aquatic > Freshwater > Lake | place: Lake Michigan... | reverse complement strand
TAAAAAATACGGATTTAGAACAATTCAATTTGATTTAGATAATTATGGGTCTAAAAAAGAATTAAAATCTGCTACCGATTATATCAAAAAAATTATTCTAAGCCATCGACCCAATGAAGAAATTAAATGATTATCCTGTAACTGAAGTGGTGTCGTATTCTGCGTAACCCTGTTTGTCGTTTACATAAACGTGCAAAGTTGGAGAATTGAATAAGTCTTTTAAATAAACAGTGCTAACAGATCCATCTGGCTTTTTTAATGTAGCTTTATTTGCTGCCAAGTCTTGAATGAATATTTCATATTCCGTATGATGATTTTTAACCGCTCCAGGGTGAGCAGATGATTCTCCATTTTGCCAGGGTCCAGCAAAAGTAATTCTATTTTTGCCTAAACCAGTATTAGAATCTACATCTTTGGGTTGAGTGATTGATTTTGCAGACACTCTGTATGCATCTTTTGGTTCATTTGCGAGTATATTGTCAATTTTTTTAGAATAATCTAGTCCCCATTTTGTTTTTCCAAAATTTTGAGCAACTTCTTCGCCGGGATGAAATTGACCTGAAGAATCAGTGTATCCAGCACTGAGAGGTGGAACTTTAATATTATGAATTTCTGGAGCTTTTTCAATTACGTTAATAATTTTACTTGTAGGCAATACCATTCCGCCTTTATCTGGAAACCATTTCTTTGCCAAAGCTTGTAGTGTAGCCGGTGCGGGGTTTGGTCTAACTGCCCATGCTGTATTGGGATTAATTACTACGGGTTTTTTCAAAACTTGAATGGTTAAATTGCCGCTAGCACCCATAGGAATGGTTACAGGAACTAAATCGCTTTCAGTTGGAGCAGGGGCGTGCTCAAGAATTAATTTTTGTTTAGTAGCAGAATCTGCTTTTTCATATTGAGTTTTGAAGTCTTCTGGACTTAATGCTCCTGTTTTCGTGGGAGCTGAGCGTAATTTAGACAGTTCTTCATCAACCATTTGGGTCAATGTACCTGTACTAGCAGCGATGATAATTAATTTTTGAAGTCGAGTCATCATAATTTTTATCCTATATATTATACGCTTATATTATTATATATAACGCAATTGCTTGTCAGTTGCTTTGAATGATTTAATAAGCCATCGAGGGTTTCTTTTTTTACATTGAAGGTCTGGACACCCTTATTGAAAGGTACAAGTATGAGTAATTTATTATTAGAAAAATTATTAGAAAAAGGCGTTCTATTTAAAAATCATAATTCTGGAGAGCATGACATCAATCCACTAATTGATTTATTTAATTCAGAAGTATCTTATGGATTTGAAGACGTTGCAATTACTCAGCAGAAAAATATTTGCAAATCTAGATTGGACGCTGACACGTTCTCTGAAATTATCAGGGGAGTCAATGTTAAAATTCCTTTAATTGCAAGTAATATGTCAACTGTTATTAATAGCAGCTTTTACATTAAGTTATGTAATTTAGGTGCATTTGCTTTTATGCATAGAGCTGCTCCTGATGAAGTGTTAGAACGAGAAATTGCCACCATTGCAAAACAATGTCAGTGGGTGGCTGCTTCAATTGGAATTGATGATTCTCAATTCTTGTTAGCTAAAAAGCTAATAAATGCCGGTTCTAATATCTTAGTAATTGATATTGCTCACGGATATACTGATACTATATTTGAGTTAGCTAAAAAACTTAAATCATATTCAAAAGATGTTAAAGTGGTTATTGGCAATGCTACTAATCCTGAGATTATGTATGAATGTGGAGACTGGGTAGATGCAATTAAAGTTGGAATTGCTCAAGGTTTTGCCTGTGAGACTAAAAATACCGCAGGATGCACTGAAAAACAATTTTCTGCAGTATTAAAGTTTAAATCTTTATCTCGTAAATTTGGTATTCCTGTTATTTCTGATGGTGGCACTAGGGAACCAGCAGATCTTGTCAAGGCTATTGCAGCAGGTGCCAATTCTGTTATTGCTGGTAAGATTTTTGCCGCTTGCCCAGAAAGTGCTGCTGATACGGAACTCGTTAATGGGGTCTTAAAGAAGGTTTATGCAGGGATGGCTTCTCGGTACGTTCAAGACCGATGGAAAGGCGGCTTAAAGCCAGGCACCTGTCCAGAAGGAGGTGTTAGATATCTTGACATAGGCGAGAGTGTCGAAAAACTATTAGAGCGTTATGGCGGTGCTTTGAAGTCAGGTATTACATATGCCGGGGCAAATGATGTTGTGTCTTTCCAAGACAAAGTAAAATTTGTTAGGTTTGCTAAATGAATATAATTTTACCTATAGCTCATTATTCTCAAAAGATTTGGGAAAAAGTTATAGAGCCTGGAGTTTCTGATAAGATTATAAATTTAACTATGTCTTCAATAAGGGAGATGCCATTTTCTTTTAAAGAAGATATAGGCGGATTTATATCTAAATGCAAAGATGATGAGTTCCTTGAAGAGCTTATTGGTTTTCATTCAGATCTTTTTGAAAACGAAGATCTGTTAAAAGTTTATTTGGATTTTATTTTTGGATATTTACAAAAATACTGTCAAGAAAATAAAATAGAAATCTTGATACAAGAAAAAACTTTTAATATTCTTCTTAGGTGGTAATTGTGAATTGTAAAATAATTGCGGCTGTAGATTTAAATTACTTAATGGGGTATGATAATGCTATCCCTTGGCATAAACCATCTGATTTAAAAAGATTTAAGCAGAAAACTTTAAATCACGTTGTGGTAATGGGTAGAAAAACCTATGAATCTATAGGTAAAGCTTTGCCCAATAGGATTAATTGTGTAATATCAAGAGACCCTGGCAAAATTAAAAATTTATCTGCGGGAGTTGTTACCGCAACATCTTTAGAAGAAATTTTTAATCAATTATCTAATACTGATAAAACCGTTTGGGTAATTGGAGGATCTCAGATTTACCAAGAATCTCTTTTAATGGATATCGTATCAGAAATTGATCTTACTATTTTGAATGGTAGATGGCATCCACCTACCACAGATCCTATTGAAAACATAAAGTTAAAAAGTGTTATTTTTCCCAGAATTCCATTGGAGTTCACTGTAGAATCCGAAGAGATAAATTCAGAAGACTCTTCTTTACTACATAGAAGATATATGAAAAGCTATTGGTGAGATTTTTTAATGCAATGTAATGCTATTAATTTTTCAAAGTCGCAAGCTGTCTTATATATATTAAGAGCGGTAGAGGCTTTTTTAGATAGACTTCCGAATTCTTTTCCAATAACATCGGTTAAAGGATTAACTTTTTTACCTTTAAACGTTGTAGATAAATGAACATGGGGCGCTAAGTTTTTGGCAGAGCCAGTATCTCCATTTAATCCAATTACACTGCTGCTGCTAACAACAGTTCCAACCCCAACTTTTAACTCTTGCAAGTGAGCATAGTAGCTGACTAATCCAGGATCGCTGGTATGTTCTATGGTGCAGCTAATTCCGCCCTTTTTATTGCTTCCTTCGGTTGTTGTCTTAATTACTTTTCCTGGACCTATTGGATAAACGGGTACGCCCATGCCAGAATTGGTTTTAATATTGAATCCTGGAACTATTACATCTATAGCTTCGTGCCCTTCTGGATGCCTTTCTAAAGATACTACTGCGCCTGGGGCAGATTTGGCTAATTCTTTTGAAACGAAAGAGCTTAATATTTTCCCACCTTTGAGAGGCATTTGGTAAGCGCCATGCTCTTCAATTTCCTCTGGATGCTCTTCTGAATCTTCATCGATCGAGTCTACGATTGATTCAAATGAATTGTCTTCTAGATCGTCTTTAGAAGGAGTGAAGGGCATTTGTTCCTCTTTTTTTGCTAAGGTGTATTTTTTTACTAGCAAATTTTACTAGCAAATGATTGATGTTTATTGTATTGAATAATATATCTCATTATTATAATATTTGCTATAATTATAGTTATATTACTTATTAGTATGGATAAAAAACAATCAACTCAACCCCCTCAATATTATACAATTAAGCTGGAAGCAGACGTTCCAACTATTATAACTTATCGAGTGTTGGCTTCTTCTCCGGAAGAAGCTTTAGATAACTTAAAGTCTGGGATGGTTTCAGAACCGCCTAAACCAAACCTCTCAAAAATGAGAAAAAAATCAGCTACAGTTTACAAGCAAGGTACTTTAGAAGTACAAGCTTCTAAAAAATATTAATTATGTCCGGTCTTAAATATTATATAATTGACACTGAAACCACTGGTCTTAGCGCCTCATATCATGAAATAATAGAAATTTCTATTATTAGAGCTGAAGATCGAAATCAAATTACTAAATTTATAAAAGCCGACTATCCTCAAAGAGCCTCTCCTGAAGCATTAAAGATTACTAATAAATCTATCAAAGATCTTTATAGAGGCGAGTCTAAACTATCCGCAGTAGAAGCTGTGGATAAATTTTTACTACAAGATGGTACAACTCCAGAACATAGAGTTTTTGTAGCGCATAATGCTCCTTTTGATAGAAGATTTTGTCATGCTTTATGGTCATCTGTTAATAAGTTTTTTCCGGCTAACTTATGGCTAGATACAAAAACTTTAATTAAATCGGTGTTGATTAAGCAAGGAGTGGCTAAACCCAAAGATTTAACCCTGAAAGGATCAATGGACCAAATTGGCGCAAAGGCTTATAAGGGGGAGCACAATGCTCTGGTAGATTCTAGAAATTGTTATGTCCTTTGGAAAAAAGCAATGGATTCTAATATAAATTATTTGCCTCATATTAAGCGTGAGCCTCATACATTAAATACCTTGGGTGACAGCAATGACGAAGACTGAAAAAGAAATTACTAATTTAATATTATATGGAAAAGTTAATTCCGGAAAAGAAAATGAAGAAGATGCGGCGATTGAATTATTAAAAAAAACAGCCGAGCACAACCCTGATATTCTTTGGGCTTCAATTTTTGAAGCTTTTAGTTATGAATTTATTGGAATGTCTGTTCCTGCTATGGCAGCGTATTTATGCAGTCAAAATGCAAAACATCATTTTAATACAAAAATTAAATTATATTTTATTGATATTTTGTTAACGTTTAATCCTGTAATTTTACTAGATTTAACCGAGTATATTAAAAGTAAAATTTTTGGGAGTGGTCTAGGTTCTAGAAATCAAAAATTATTAAGAAATGTAATGGAGAGATGGGGAATAGATACATTAAAAGAATATTCTCAGCTATATCCAAAAGAATTATATTCTTTAGTTAAATTGTTGCATCCTAGATTTCATGGCGACAAAGCAAAAATCATAGAAAATATAGCTAATAAAAAGATATAATACTGAGTCCGTTTAAGTATGTAGACGACTACAAACTTCTATAGGAATATATATGGGCGAAGTAGTTTCTTCCGAATCTTTTAAAAATAGCGACGAAACAATTGAAAATTTGGAAGAATCAATTGCTTTTTATAAGTTGTCAGTTTTAGAAAAAGACCTGAATAAGTTGAAAGACATTCTAAGCGAAATGAAGAAAATTAAAGAATGCTGCTCTCAATCTAACGAACTTCAGGAAATCAATGCCTCCCGTAAAAAATGACGCTCTCAATCAAGAATTAATAAAAAATTTAGATATCACGCATGAATTGGTCAGAGAGCTAATCTCAGATCTTCATGCTGGTGAAGTAGACTTTGCTAAACTTAGCACAGAACTAAATCATTTAATTGCACAGTTTAAAGAATTATCCGGGTCATTAGACCAAACTGATGAATTGATTTTAAATATAAATTTAAAAATAGCTTTATTGGAAAGGTCTGTGCATGACCTAGAGAATTGGGTTAAAGAAACAAGACAAAAGGAACAGGTTCAAGTTTTACAAAACCAAATAGCCGATAAGCGAGGCAGGTTTCAAATGCTTGCAGCTTTAATAAGTGGTGTTATAGGTATAATAGCAGCTTTAATATCAATCGTTGTAAATTATTTAAACAAATAACAATAAGAAACGCTAAGTAAGATGAAAATTTTCGTTTCAAACAAATAATGCGTAGCTTAATATAAACGATAACGCTTTTTCGTTATCGTTTATATCTTTTTTAAAGGAGAAAGAATTATGACATATGAATATACATGCACTACCTGTTCTCATGAATGGGAAGCCGAACAGTCAATTAAAGATGAAGCTTTGAAAAACTGCCCTAATTGTTCTAGGGCAACAGCTAAAAGATTAATCTCAAAATCTAGTTTTGTTCTTCAAGGTAGTGGCTGGGCAAAAGACAATTATTCATGATTTCTAATCGTATATTATTGTCCGGGCTAGAAGATTGGATTAAAAAAAACAATCCTAATAAAACAAAGTTAGTATGGGTTAATTATGCCCAAGAACCCATCTTCAATAATATATGTGACTTGAATGGTGCCGGTCAATCATTTATATTAAAATATATTTGTGAGAAAAGCAATATTCCTTATGAAATTTATCTTGCAAATCATCATGAGAATGATAAAGACAGGTTGTTAGAATTTTCTAATTTTATTTCTTGGAAATCTGATAATTATAATACTATTTTAATTGGTAAAGTGTTAAAAGAACAACTCCATTTTGGAGAATATAAAAAATATTATTTTGATATTTTAGATATTTTGCCATTTGGTCAAATTAACCAATCTCAAATAGATAATTTAGTTCATTATATTAAAACGGAAGAAGATCTGCATAGAGTAAGCGAATATTCTAGGCTAGAATGGCTTTATCATGAAGACGTTAATTATGGTATTATTTCGTCTGACAAAGATCCTGCTAAACATTTTAAATGGGGAACTTATAGCTTAGAACAGAGATCTTTGATTGCAAAATTTTATGCCGCAACTAAAAATAGAAATTATAAAATAAAAATTATTAATATTTTTAATCATGAGTGATAAAAAGCATCTTTTATCTCTAAAAGCTTCCAACACTGAGAATTTTCCTATTCTCAAATATTTTATAGAGTCTTTATGCTTGAAGCCGACCTCCTGGCAAGAGTGGAGGAATAAAGTTAATGACTCCATTATTATTTACGATGATGGTGAAAAATTAAATTATAAATTTAAATATGAAAACCATTTTGATTTATTTAGCTTTTCTAATTTATCAGATATTATTAATTTTTCTAGTGCTATTTTAATTTTAAAAAAAAATAATAAAATTAAATTGTGGATCTTGTGTAAAGACAATGCAATAAGATATTTTAAATATGAAGATTGCTGGAAGTCATATCATATATTTTTTGAAAAGCCATCGTTAGTATTTAATGTTGTTGGAATTATATTAGGATATAAAGATAATTTGCCTAATTATTTCGCAGATCAATATCTTATTCTTACAAGTCCTTATGATGATATAGATGAAGAAGCAAAAAACAATTTTGATTCTTTTTTTAAAGAAATGGAAGAAATTACATGGCAGCTTTAAAAGGGTTACTTAGATATCGAACTGGTGATGCGACCTTTCCTCAAGGTGGTGGTCATAAAATTATTATGCATGTTTGTAATAATTTAGGTGGTTGGGGGGCAGGCTTTGTCTTGGCTCTTTCCAAACGTTGGAAAGCCCCAGAGCAAGAATATCGAAAATGGTCAGCTGGAAAGGTTAATTATAAACTTGGAGAAGTTCAATTCGTATTTGTTCAGACTGATGTTACGGTGGCTAATATGTTAGCTCAGCACGGATATCGTTCCAATGATGATGAGCCCGCTGTAGTTGATGTTAAGGACTTAGAATTATGCTTGCAAAAAGTTTATCAACATGCTTTTGAGAATGGCTCTACAGTTCACGCTCCTAGAATTGCTTCTGGATTAGCTGGATTAAAATGGGAAGAGGTAGAACCGCTAATTAAAAAGCATTTAGTAGACAAGGGTGTTGACGTAACTATCTATGATTTGAAATGAGTTATTTAGAACTAATTCAATTAATCAGGAATAATCCAGTAGAGCCAGGAGAGATCCATCCTGCCGATGCGATTCTAAGCAAAATAGCAAAAGAAAGCCCTGATTATTTGGAAGCTATTTATTTAATTTTAAATAGTTATCCAGATCTCAGGGCGGCTCTTTTTAAATTAATTTGCAGATTGGATAGTAAATATTTAGATAATTTAGTTTTTCATAACTTAGCTAGAAGGCATTTAAATGATTTTAATGTTGAAGTTGTTGATGCTGCTATTAGCATGTTTGAATCTTTTTCTAACAAATCCCCTTTAAAAGAATGGTTAGATTGTAATCCAAATCAACCTAAGTGGATTTTGGATTATGCTGCTCAGGTTATAGCTCAAGATTCTTCTTTCCATCTAATGGCTACCCATTCTACAAATTCATGATCGAAACCTGTAGGATCTATTTTATTGGTCGTAATATTATAGTGACCCAATAACCCTTTATATTTTTCTACTTCTGGAATAACTTTTTTAATATATTTATTATTTTGATCCTTAGGAAAGCTTAGTTCTACAGCGGAACAAAAATGATTTACTGCGAAAGCAATTCTGCCAGCAGCTTCTAACTGGGCTTTAGTTGGTTTAAATACTTTCATATTCATATTGTGAATTTTTTCCGACATCATTTCATGTTCTTGAACTTTATATTTTTTTCTATTAGCTTCATTATATAGATTTTCATCTTGCCATGCTTGAGGCATGTAGCAAATTTCAATTCCAGGACCAAGTTGATTTACTGGTTTTTGTGACCAGCCAATGTCTTTAATCATTAGGCACTGATAAATGGTTGCGCATCCGTCTTCATTAACGTCATCATCTATAATGAAGTTAACGCTTAGACCTCTGGCATTTAATCCTGTATAAGTCTGTTTAGCATTATAAGTTACAGTATGATGCATGACGCATTGTTGTATTTCTTTTAAAGCTTTATTACTATCACGAGACTGATACTTTCCATAGTTGTAAAAGCTATAATTAGGAGCTTCATTCCAAAGAACTACTTTGCATCCAACGTCAACTTTATTATTTTCATCAAAATAAATATACGAACTCATAAATCCTACTTTTTGTTAAAAATTTTAATAATTAAAGCAATAAATTCTTTAATTAATTCAAATAATCTATTATTTGATTTGTTTTCTGATATGATAATTTTAGATTGTTTTGATTGCTCTTGGATAATTTTAGGCTCTGGCTCAGGAGCAGAGGGCAAAGTATCGTATGTTTTTTCTATTTCGATTTCTTTTTTAGGAATTGATTCTTTGACAATGGGCTGTTCGCTTTCTGGAACAGCTTCCGTTTCTTTTTTATAATTTTCTGGTACAAAAGTCATAAATTCATCAGCTTTTTTATTAAAAGATTTTGATAGTTTGATCATTAAATTGGTGTAGTAATTTAAATCAGCTGTAAAGTATCCGCCTTCCTTTAATTTGGCGCAGTATTTTGGCATGCTTCCCTCTTTTAAAGCCTCCAAGGCTGGCTGATACCTTTTCTTATTCAAGAATTGCAAATAAGCTTTAGCGCCTTCTATTGAGCTATCCCAATGCTGGAAGAAAGTTTGAGGGTGATAAGGTTCAAACCAATGAGTCTTACCATTTAAAACTTCATTGCACTTGTATGAAGTGTAAGTGACTCCTGGTTTTCTTTTAATATTACCAAAATTATTATTATAAATAAATTTACCTCTACCTACTTCTAAAGAAGTATGGCACCATAAAATACATAATTGTTCTCTAGTCACTTCTTGAGTGTATAATTCTTTCCATGCTTGTCTTAAATAAAATGCTAATTCATTTTCTGTTAAAGATGTAATGATGGCATCTCTAAATAAAGGATCGTTTGGCTTGTCAGAATGTTCCATAAAGTCCTCATAGTAAAAAAACTCTTGAAAAAAGTTTCCTTCTTTCAAGAGTCTGTTGGCTAATTATATTTCTAATTATGCAACTTAATTTGTTATTTTAATCCAAACATCTTTAAATTTGTTTAAATATTTTTCTTGCAGCAAAGAATTAAATCCTAATTCTGAAAATTTGACAGTTAATTTATCTAAATCAAAAATTCCATGCTTAACTTTCCAATCGTTTGGATCTGAATCCTTAATTGTTACGAAGTTAATCAGAATCATATTTCTTTGGTAAATTGAAAGCTCTTCTTCGTTTAGGAGGTCTACGAAATTTTCTTTCACAACAGTTTTCTCTGCTTTCTTTTCGCCCATGATTCCTGGAATGTTATCAGCAGTATCTCCTTTAAGAGATTTAAATCTCACATAGTCGTAATCAGGGGCTTCCATAAATTTTTTTGAAAAGGGATTATAAATTTGAATGTTTAATTCTTTTTCTTGTAATAGCTGTAAATAATCAGAATCATTGCTAATGACAATGTTTTCATGATCTTTATTTTTTCTAACTAAAGTATTGATAACGTCATCGCATTCATATTTAGCATGACTAATTACTGTCATGGGCAGATAATCTAACAATTCATAAATTTTATATTTATTCTCTCGGAATAAATCTCTAACTTCTTGCTGCGCAGCTGTTTTAACAATTCGATTAGCCTTATAAGAAGCTAATAACTGATATCTGAATTCAGGATGACCTTCTAAAACAAAATAAACCTTATCAGGGCTAAATTGTTCCACTGTGGCTTTTAAATTTCTAATGAAATTAAAAGTCATAGCAAAGCTATCATCGGTATCTGATTTGCTTTTGCCAAATTTAATGTTGGCACGCCACATGGCATTCATGCCATCAAAATATAAAATTTTCACATTTACCTCAAAGAATAATATTAAAATCTTTTACAGCTTTATGAATTGCAAGATTTTTCATTTTAAATTCAAATTCAATATCTAACTTGTTTTCATTGTTTAGCTTTTGTTGAAGCTCTGGAATATAATGAACATAGTCAGAATGCTTTCTTCGGTCTTTAAACGAGCCATTCTTCAGCAAAGGATCGGTATTGCTCAAATGAGTCAATGCTTTGATTTGCCAAGTCTTCATAGATTTCTCTAGACCTTCATCAATGCTCATGCCGCCATCGTTAAAGACGTGATGGTGACTGTCAAAGCAAATAGGAACTCCTGTTTCTTCAAAGCATTGATATAAGTCATTGACATTATAGCAAAGCTCATCATTTTCCAATGTTAATCGATTTTTAACATTTTCTGGTAGCTTTTTGATGCTATCAACTAAAGTTGATAACTGATCCCTGGTTCCACCATGAATATTAATGGCGTAAAATGGACTTTGTTCTAATTCCATAGAATCAAAAATCCAAGCATGATGCTCTAGAATCTTAATACTTTTATCAATGATTTCTGGAGTTTTAGACGAGATTACACAGAACTGATCGGGATGACAAGTAACCCGAACATTTGAATCTTTGAGCTTCTTGCCAATTGATTTCAGTTTATTATTGATCGTTTTATTATTTGCTAATAAATGATTTACTGAATCATACAGTGGAAACAAATTAGAAGACAACCTGAAAACTTTAAATCCTTCTTTAATAACTTCATTTAATGTTAAAGAAAGATTATCTAAATTTGATGTCCAAGTTTGAATTATTTGTTCTTCTGGATATTTGCCTTCATTGAATCTTCCAAATTGAAGATTTTTCTCTTCCATGGCATTGAAATATTCAATGGTACCATTTCTTTTTTCTTTTGATTTCAAATACTGACAACACAATCCTATTGACATTGTTCTACAAATCCTTCTAAATCAATAACTTTAATATTTAAAGACTCATCACGCATGATGTTAGCGTACCATAAATCAATGTGCTTATAAGTAAACTCAGATAAAAATTGCCAGAAGTTATTTATTCTTTGAGTTTTGGTCTTGTATATTTTGAATGGCTTTTCTTCTGTAATAAATCGGTGATAACGATCGCAGTTATATTCAATCTCGTTCATCTCATATTTTTTTAATGGTAATAATCTTTCCCCAATATACCAAAGAAATTTACCATCTAATATTTCACCAAAATCACAAATATCCATAATATGTAAAGGCTTATTATTCTTTACATATTCGCAAATTTCAAAAAAGTTATTTTTATTTACTCTTGGATCTAAATTAATTTTAATAATTTTATCATTATCATATTCGTAAATAATGCCTTCTGAACCGTATCCAATTCTAGACTTAATTTTATCTTTATTTATTTTGCTGGGAAGTAATTGAAATATCTCTTCGTCTTTCAATTCTTCAAATGTCAAATCATAAAATGCTTCTGTTATCTCCATAAATGCACAATTTGTCCCAAGTTAAATTGACTATGCGATATGTGATGCTATGAGGACCAATTTTGTTTTGCAACACATGCGCCATCCCTAGCTTAACAAAGATGTTAACATCTGTCAAGTTTCTGTCAAAATTATCTTGATAAGAGCGAATCACTAAAATTCTTTTATTTAATTTTTTATTATCTTGAATATATGAAGCGTATCCATCTATTAAAGAATCAAAAGTATATCCGTCCAGCACTTCATCGATAGCTAGCTGCTTAACCAACATGTTTTTTACATTGTCGGTCAAATCATTATTAACTACAATGACTGCGGACGGATATAAGGCGCTCAATTATCAGCCTAATAAATCTATTTCTGCGTTTAGCTTTGCAATTGCTTTTTTGAGACTGAGTTCTGAATCATCATTTAATGAATTAGAGCCGAAAGAAAATAAATTTTTCTCATTAAGTTCTTGCATGGCTTCGCTCATAAAATTATGATACAATTCATCTACGTTATTAACGTCCATGAATCTTAAATCATTAACATCGTTGCTGCCATCTTCTGAGTCATCATCGTCAAGTGCAGGATCGTAAGGTGCTTGATTTTCATCTTTTTTAGATTTTTTAGCTCGGTCACGCCATTTAGTTTTTACTAAATCGCCAGAGTCGTCAATGTCGAGGGCACATTCTCCGCCATCAATAACATAGCTAATATCCCCAGAATCATAAAAGACTGCTTCAGAAGCACCTGATAGGTCCATGTTTTGGATAGCTTTGTGATATTTGAGCATGTCTTTTCTTGCTTCCCCGCAATTACTGCGGATTTTTTCAAGAGAAGCGTTAATTTTAGCGGCTTGACCTTCTAGATCGTCCAAAGTAGTTTTTAATTTGGAATAACTGTTTTTAGTTTTTTCCAACATTGAAACTATCTTTTTTCTGTTATGTTTTTCTTTTGCTGCTAATTTTTTCATACCTACCACATTATTAAAGGGGAGATTATCAAAGCTTTTCGTCATGTGATTATGTTAGATTATTGGCTCATTATTTTTCTTTTTTGACCAATATACATTGGCTTTTAACAAATTGTCATAAGTGCCAGCGTCTTGCCAATAACCATTCAAATGAGAATGTTTTAATTTATTCATTTGCAAATATAAATTTAAAACATCGGTAATTTCTAGCTGATTCCTATGAGAAGGAGATACCTGGTCTAATAGAGAAGGTAGTAACTCATCAAAAATATATAGCCCAGTTACTGCATATTGGCTACCGGGACTGCTTGGTTTTTCAATAATTTCAGAAATATTGCCCTGCGAATCAAAGGAAGGGCAGCCAAAATTTTCCGGATCAGGAACTTCTTTTAAGAAGATTTTAGCACCTTGATCAAAGCTTTTTACATCTTGTTGGATGTCGGCATCTGTAGTGTTGTCTCCTAAGATAACAGCGACCTTATGACCTTCGATAAATGATTGAGCGGCTTTAATGGCATCTGCAATTCCTCCGTCCGCCTTGTCTTGATAAAAGAAAGAAATGCTATTTAGTCCAAATTCCTTACCATTATTTAAAACTTTGATAAAGTTACCAGCAAAAGGACCAGAAACTATAATGCCTATTTCTGTAACCCCCGCTTTTACCAACGTTTCTATTGGGTAAAAGATCATGGGCTTATCATAAATAGGCAATAAATGCTTGTTGTTTGACTGAGTTAACAATCCTAGTCTTGTACCCAATCCTCCGGCAACAATTAATCCTCGCATATATTCCTCAATTTAAAAATAAAAGTTTTTGATTTAGTTGTTCGGCAAACATTATATCCGACATTTCAGATTCTCGAATATATTTTTCATACAATGAATCAAAGTTATTTTCAATAAATTCTTTTTCATCTGAAGATAAAGATTTTAATCTATTTTTTAAAATTTGAGATTCAGTTTTAATAAGTAGATCGGGATAGTTCTTATCAGTCATTAATTTGTGACGAAATAAACTTTGAAGTGTTAAATTGATATTATTTTTCATGATAACTCCTTTTTATTTTTGGTCTTAGGAGATAGCCAATCTGATTTATCATCAAGTACCATTTCTTCTCCATGATCATGAATGGTTTCTTTGGCGTTTTGCCAAAAATCTTTGGAGACTTCTGTAAAATCTTCTATTGACATACCGAGTTCTATTGCATAATTTGCAGAAATTGACAACAAAACATTAAATACTGAAACTGTACTGTCATAATTATAAGACTTATCAAAAGTACGACTTACCGATTCTGCGCTTTTATAGATTTTATCTGCTAATTCAAGGCTAAATTTCTGATGAAGCTCTTCAAGTTCTTCTTCTGAAAGCTCTTTTTTCTTTTTTGGCATTATGATTTCCTTTGTAATTTTTTATATAATCGATTCAATCCAATTTCTGTTTTAGCATCTGTTAAATAGCCAGAATCAATATGTTTAAAAGCATCATCTAATGACATTTTAAATAGTTGAGTATGTCTTTCTAAAGGATGACCGTCTCCAGTAACTGGAATTTTGTTTTCATTTTTAATTTGTACATCTAAGAAAAATAATCTCTCGCCACCAGTGCCGGAGAAGACTCTCTTGCCTAAAAATGATAGCTCATCTTCATTAACGATCAAGCCTGTTTCTTCTTTTAATTCTCTGGCAGCAGCTAGCTTATAACCTTTAACTAATAACTTTGATTCTTCTGGTTCAACTGCCCCAGCTGGTAATTCCCAAGTATTTCCAACTCCAACTTCTTCTGGAAATGCTAGATAGTCCCCTGAGCAAAAATCTTTGGTAGGACGAAAGCAACTTGTTAAATAAATATGTGGTTCGGGCTCTAAGCTATAAGGTACAATAACGACTGCATCTAGAAACTTATTAAGCGCAAGGTCTAGTTCAAACTCCTCTGACACTTCTTGCGGATCTGTATCATATCGAATTACGCCTTTTGTTTTCCAGATTTCATGCCATCCAGAATGAATAATTTTATAATCACTTAAATCTAATTTATGTTGTATGTGTGGTAATTTGCAAGTCATTTTTGCACCTCAGGGCACCACCAAGTGGTTCTTTTGTCCAATGTTTCTTCTTTGAGAATTTTCATGTTATCGATTTGATTTTTTCCATAAACTTTCAGGAAGTTTTCAAAACCACCTTCTGCACCATTTGCATCTTTGTAAGTCATTAAAGAAGCTCCTTGGAGATTATAACTTTCTTTTAAAACATTTTCAATGGATTCTTTTAAAAGTTTTAATTCATTATCAGATAGGGATAAGCCCGTTCGATGAGGGCTTAGTTTTGCTTTAAACAAAGCCTCGGCTTTTACATAATTTCCAACTCCAGAAATATTTTTTTGATTCATCAAAATTTCCGGCAAAGTTTTGTTTTGTTTGATTCTCTTGTTGAATTCTTCTTGAGATGGAGGAGAGGCTAACATGTCAGGTCCAATGGAGTTTAATTTTTCTTGTAGTTCTTTTTCTGAAACTCTTTTAACAGTTCCAAAGTGGCGAATATCATTAAAATATATGACTTCTCTAATTTCAATTCCTTGATGATCAATTAAAAGATCCAATTTTAAACCGGAATGTTTAGAGGGCTGAAATTGCCAAGCCCCACTCATTCCCAAAGTAGAAATGATGGAGCTTTGATCCGACAAATTCCAGTAAATGAATTTTCCTTTACAATTAATTTCTTTAATAATTGGATATTGACAATCGTCTAATTCTTCTTGGAATTTTAATAAAGAAATATCGGGTTTAGTTTTGAACCTGCCCCCGACTAGATCTAATTTAATTATTTTTGAATTTTCGATCTTTTTAATTTGATCGACAATAGTTTTTACTTCAGCGCCTTCGGGCATTGCATATCTTCCTTTAATTTAAATCAAGAAATATTATTAATTTTTTTCTTACTTTGTAAGAATGTTAAGGTTTCTAAATCATCTGTTTTGTTTAAAACTTTTTTCTG
>Ga0078894_10001788_pt1 | contig 16123 bp, 7 predicted proteins | sample LauGreSu1BDMLBSD_2_FD_67506 | JGI IMG/M metagenome (GOLD analysis project Ga0078894, IMG submission 67506) | Freshwater lake microbial communities from Lake Michigan, USA - Su13.BD.MLB.SD (version 4) (version 4) | ecosystem: Environmental > Aquatic > Freshwater > Lake | place: Lake Michigan, USA... | reverse complement strand
GCCCAGCAGTAACAGTAATGGCGCGTTTAGTTATACCAGTAGTGATCCGGGGGTCGCAACTGTCGGCTCTGGTGGGACAGTCACTATCATCGGGGCGGGAACCACAACCATCACAGCAACCCAAGACGCCAGTGGGAATTACGCCGCCGGTAGCGTTACCGCATCGTTGGTGGTTTCGCCCATCGCTCCTACGATTGGTGCATTTACCGTCCCTGCGAAAAACTTCAGGGATGCCGCGTTCAGCCTCACTGCGCCTACGAGTGACAGCAGCGGTGCTTTTACTTATATAAGTAGTGCGCCATCTGTGGCAACGGTCACGTCTAGTGGCGGGGTGGTCACTATCGTAGGTGCAGGAACAGCAACCATCACTGCAACACAGGACGCGTGTGGGAATTACACTGGTGGGTCGAGCGTTACGGCCGCCTTGGTGGTTTCACCTATCGCTCCTACGATTGGCGCATTAACCATCCCTGAAAAACGCATCAATGACATTTCATTCAATCTGACCGCACCTAGCAGCAACAGCAATGGTGCCTTTACATTTTCAACAGACGCTTCTGGTTCGGCAATCGCCACAGTAACATCTGGTGGTGTAGTTGGCCTTACTGGAGTCGCAGGTACAGCAATAATCACCGCAACACAAGCAGTAAGTTCTGATGGTAATTACACCGGTGGTTCAAGTGTAAGTGCGACACTTGTCGTGATTGCGGCGCTTAGTAACTTCACAGTTCCATCGGATAAAGTGTATGGCGCGGCATCATTTGATTTGACTGACCCAACAACCATATACAGTGGACAGCCATTTATATTTACAAGTAGCGACATCACAGTGGCAAGTATCGGGGGTGCTGGCGGACGAACCGTTAGCATACATAAAGCTGGTTCTACCACCATCACCGCAACTCAGGCGGCAACCGGTGAACATGCTGAATTAAGTATAACCGCGGTCCTCGTGGTCGCAAAGAAGACACCAGTCATTACACTTTCAGCGATTACAAAGAATTACGGCGATGCGTCTTTTAATATATCGCCGTCTTCAACCAACACTGACACGGGGGCGGGTTCGAGTATCGGCGTATTTACGTTTACAAGTCGTAACCCCGATATTATATATATATTTGATGTATCGAATGCCGTCGCCAGAGGAGTGGGTTCAACAACCATCGACATCAGTCAATCCGAGACAACCAATTTCACAAGCGGAAGTACGAGCGTTGCGATAACCGTGAATAAAGGGACGCCTATTCTCTCGGCATTCACAGTAAGCACCGGCCGAACATATGGTTCAGCACCATTTTCAGCGTTGGCATACCCGACTAGCGTGAGCAACGGTGCAATCGTATATTCTTCGAGTGATTCTAATATAGCTAGTATTGACAGTAGTGGTATAATTACGCTCTTGTCGGCCGGATATGTAAATTTCACCGCAACTCAACAGGCGACCGCGTTTTATAATACTGCTACAAAAACATCGAATACGATGACGGTGTATCGCCAGATGTTGGCTCTCACGCGTTCTTCCCCGATATCCTCCACCATCAACAAAACCTACGGCAACAGTTATTTCAGCGTCGTCGCGACGAATGCGAGTAATGGTGGAACCATCACATATGAAACCGACAATCCGAGTGTTGCCGGAATCGTCGGAAGTGCAACTTCTGGTGTCATTTCTGTTGTCTCTGTAGGCACTGCGACAATCACCGCCCGCCGCGGACAAACCAACCAATATGAATCAGTGCCCGTTTCATGGACCGTGGAAGTCGGTCGTGCAACTACAACACTATCAGGGTTGTCTGATTTGTCATATAATGTAACAGCAGCACCGTTTTCTGTGACTGCATCAAGTCTGAGTGATGGTGCGGTGACGTATGCTCTTCAAGACCCGTCTAGTGGAGTTCTCACCATCCATCCAACATCTGGTCTTGTAACATTACGGTCGGCTGGTTCGGCAGTTATCGTTGCATCACAAGCACAAGGAACATTATACGAGGCACCGGCTAGTATCACTGCAACCATCACTGTAACGAGTGCCGGCGCGGCACTTCAAGGTGCCACCATTACAAGCACATCAAGTTTCGCATCGGTGAATTTGGAAGGTGCGTCACTAACGGGCGTCACCATTACAAATACCGCATTCACCGCCGCAAAACTAACGAATGCCAACCTGACAAACGCGGTCATTGTAAGCGCGAATTTCGCCTCTGCCGACCTCTCTGGCGCAACACTCGCTGGAGCCACCATCACCGGTGCAACATTCACTGCCGCATCTCTCAAGAATGCGAATTTATCCGGTGCAGTTTTAACCAGCACCGCATTCACTGGTTCCGACTTATCCGGTGCAAGGCTCACAGGCGTTGATGCTTCTGGTGCCTCATTCGCCAACGCAAGACTCACGAATGTGGACATGACCGGTGCCAATATTGCCAACGTGAATTTCACAAACACAAGCATAAAAGGTGCCAACATCGCGGATGTCAGCTTTTCGCCACTTCAGAAGCTTCAGTTATTGAAAAATTCGGATAATCGCGATATCGGGCAAATTATTATTCCGGCGGTTACAGGGACAACCATCCTTGCCGCAATATCAGAGTCATCGCCTTTACGTGCAATCGAGAATCTGGACCTCGCGAGTGCGACAGTGGCGGTGGTCGTCCCTACAACATCAACTTCGCCAACTGCTGTTTTACCGGACGTCGTCCTGAATGTGACCGACAACGATAAATTCTACCTCCCAATCAACGAAAGCGAATTTTTCCAGATTGAAGGTGTGAAATATTTCGCGACAGGCGGTGTCGTGCGCAACTATCTTACAAACGCGGTAGTCGAAGTCATTAGTTATAACGGCACGCCCGTTTGGCTGCTCGCCGGTTCTATCGTCGGATTGGTGTTACAGACAAATACATTGAACAGTTCGTCGTTCGTGGTTCCGTCGCGAATGTTGATTACTACGGCCACGCCATTCATGCCGACGACCTTGCCAACCAGCAATCATTCCGAAAAACCAATTGTCTACTCGTCTAATAATACAAATGTCGCCACCATCGACGCATCATCGGGTGAAATCACAATTACAGGAAATGCGACAGGGTTTGTCCGATTTACTGCAACACAGGTTCAAAGCTCGACATACGCACCGGGAGTAAGTGTCAGTAATACCATGTTTGTCGATCGAACTGTCGAATTTGTGCTTACTGGATTAAACCAAACATTCAATCTCTCGACGTTGGCTATGTTGGACGTGTCATCGATATCGATGGAAGCAACCGACGCGACTGCAATATTTTATGTGCGATTGTCAGACATGAATAACATATTCATGTATCAAAGTGATGCGAGCGACATAACGAATGTCAATGCCGACGATATCAAATATTATGTATTCCACCGAAAATGGCCGGCCGAACTTAAACTGAACCCAAGTCATGCGATGATGAATAAAACCGAAAGCGCTGGAATGCTTGGTGATGGCGAAGGGTTCTCCGGAAACAAATCTCTCATCAAGCACGATTTTATTCGGTATATCGCGTTGCGACTCTTCAATACAATACACGGCGTCGATTTGTTTCAAAATGAAACCGAGTTACTTGAAAATTCCGTGTTTTTGGGTGAAACCGTTCGAAGCAACATCGACACCATTCTCTCGGGTGTATCGACGACGTCGGCGATCCAAGGCATGGCGTATGACGCATCAGGAAATAAGTATTTGACAAATGACGCATCTGGAAATACGAATGTGTGTCGCGAAATCATTCGTCATATTGTAGCTGTTGCTCCATCGCGGTTTTACGGTAATGTTCCAAATAATGCTGGACTGAAGAATATTCCGTTTATGGAGAATGACGTATTACAATATAAACTCGTGATTCAGGCGGCGGCGACTCAAAACGTGCTGACCAATGTTTCGGAGATTCCATCACGTTCCTATACGATAAAACTTGTAATGAAAAATACAGTGAGCGAATCGACGAATGCGAATACGGTGATAAGTGACAGCATAATGTATCCGAACGCTTACCCATACCCGTCGTCGGTGATGACGTATCTACCGACCGCCGAATCATCATCTGGCGTATATAATATCTATTCGCCACCTGCGCCGATTCCATTTGCTCGGTTTGGATATAACGGATGGTATTATACGAATTCTGCGGCGTGGGTGAATGTCGCACCTGCTGTGCGTAATCATGTCAAATGGTTGGTAGGCGCAAATACAGCGACATCGAAAGTAAGTGATTTACAATACATTCGCGTCAATCTTAAAATACATAATAGTGCCGCGTTGCCATATGTGATGGTATATACACAGGCGGGGTCGGCGAGAAAGTATGTGGTGGTGAGTGGAAATGGTTCATTAGTAAATGGAACGGTGTATTCTTTTTACATGAACTTTAATTCGTATGCTCGAGAGCCTGCAACGATTGGGGCGACAAATGCGGCGTTGGCTTACACGATTGGAACGGGTAGTTTTGCGAATGGCGAACTCGTCACTTCGATTGCTCTAGAAAGCGATAGTTCGGCAGCGGCGAGTAATGTGGAATTTACACTCTCGAGTATTGTTGTTGGAGAGTTGAGCGGAGAGAAAGAATACGGCTTTGAGGCGGCTGTGCCAGAATCATACCCGTAATTCATTTATTCCATTGTAATAAATAAAAAATAATATAATAAACAACTTGAATTTATTATATTCATACTATTCAAACGATTCATGACAACCGAAACGGATGAAGTGGATTCTTGGATGGAACAATCCACGTCGAGCAATACAACATTTCAATTATACGCGCTAGGAACATACGACGGGGACGTGGACGTGGACGGTGATAGCAGCGAAGTCGGACAGCAAACGAACGAACGAAGTGCCGGTGCCGGTGCCGGTGCCGGTGCCGATGCAGACGCAGTATTTTATGTCAAATTGTCAGACATGCTTTCTGTTTTTAAATTTCGAACGCCGAGAGAAACCGACGGAAGTCTTAACCTAGCGATTTTTGATGCGTCATCAGATATTCAGTATTATGTGTTTCGGAAATGTTGGCCTACATCATTAAAAATAAACCCGTCTCATGCGATGTTGGACCAAAGCGAGTCATCGGGAATGCTTACTGGCGGAGGCGGCTCATTCGCCGCAAATAAATCTCTCGTGAAGCATGATTTCATACGATATATCTCTCTTCAATTGTTCAATACAATCCAAGGCGTCGATTTTTTAAGCAACGAATCCGACTTACTCGAAAACATCGTGTATTATGGAGAGGTTGCGAGAGTCGGAATTATGGCTGTGTTAGATACAATAAGCACGCAATCTGCAGATATAACGATGGCTGCCGACGTTTCTGGGAATCGCTATCTTACAAACACACAGACGTCGAATACAAATATCTCTCGAGAGCTACTTCGGCAAATCTATCTTAACGTTCCCGAGAGATTGTCGGCATTACAAGGCACGGCTGATGTTAGTGGGGGCGGTGTAATGTTGAGTGTGCCTTTGGTTGAAAACGATACTTTGAATATCAAAGTTATTGTCCAGCCATCGGCAGGACAGCATACACTTACGAATAGAGAAGGTGTGATACAACCGAGGTCGTATAATATCAAGCTTGTTATGAAAAATACGGTAAGCGGAGGCGGAGGCGGCGGAGGCGGCGGAGGAAGTATCAACACGGCTGTCGCCGACAGTGTTTCATTTCCAAATGCCTACCCTTATTCAACGAATGTTCAGGATATCTCAGCATCCAATCTCTCGGCGGCCGCTTCTGTATATGCGGATGGTTCTCCGCCGGTGCCCATCCCACTTATACGCTATGGATACCAAGGTTGGTATTATACAAATTCAACCACATGGGTTAATCCTGCACCGATGACTCGAAATAAAATCAATTGGTATCTTCAGCCGAATGCGTCAGGAGTGACGACGGTAGGCGACCTACGTTATATTCGAATGAGTCTTCATCTATTTAATCATGTTTCGACCCCGTTTCTAACCGTTTATACACAGGCAACCGGAAGTGGTGATGCTGGTGGGTGGTATAAATCCAAGCGAACTTATGTCACACTGAATAATAATGATGATAATGGGTCGTCAATCGACAGTAATACAAACTATTGTTTTTACGTTAATTGGAACGGGTATTCGGTTACACCATTTACGGTTGCACATAATAATGTAGCGTTGTCTGTATCATCTGTCGATGGAAGTGCGGTTGGGGGGTTCAATAGTAGTGAAGTAATATTTGCGTATTCGATTGGAACAAATAGTACATCGGCTGCTGGGAATGTCGAGTTCATTCTCTCGAACGTGGTAGTTGGGGAAGCTGGTAGCGACGGCAACTTCGTGGAGAAAGAATACGGATACATTTATTAAATTGTGGAAAGAACAGCTATTCGATACCACGGGTTCGAAGTTTATCTTTTAGGTCCGAAATCTCTCGTTTAATATCTTTTATTTCCTTGACGATGAGCGGGACCATCGACGTATAATTAATCGTCTGGTATTGTTCCGCATCTTTATTTCCTACCACAATATCTGGAAATATTTCTTGAACTTCATGTGCGATGAAGCCATATTCGTGTTTTTGAAGTAATTTATTATAATATATCACTGGGCGTAAGCCGTCGATATTTGGAATATTTGATGACATCGAGAGTGACATCACATTTTCTTTGATACGATAATCACTGACATTATTTATGCCGAGCGTTTTTATCGTTCCACTCACATCAAGAATATAGTTTGTGTCGGGGGTTGATGTTCCAATACCAACGCTTCCATTTGCGTAGTAAATGTTTGTCGTGGAAGGCACCGTTATCCAACCGGCGGAAGGACCGGTTGGGCCTATAGAACCGGTTGGGCCGGTATCACCGATGGGTCCTGTGGTGCCGGTCATTCCCATCGGTCCGGTATATCCTGTGTTGCCGGTGGGGCCTGTTGGGCCGGTTGGACCTGTCGGGCCTGTTGAACCGGTGGGGCCTGTTGGACCTGTCGGGCCTGTCGGGCCTGTTGAACCGGTCGGGCCTGTTTGACCTGTCGGGCCTGTCGGGCCTGTTGGGCCTGTCGGGCCGGTTGAACCTGTTGGACCTGTCGGGCCTGTTGGACCTGTCGGGCCTGTTGGGCCTGTTGAACCGGTTGGACCTGTTGGACCTGTCGGGCCTGTCGGGCCTGTCGGGCCTGTTGAACCTGTTGGACCTGTCGGGCCGGTTGGACCTGTCGGGCCGGTTGGACCTGTCGGGCCTGTTGAACCTGTTGGACCTGTCGGGCCTGTCGGGCCGGTTGGACCTGTCGGGCCGGTTGAACCTGTTGGACCTGTCGGGCCGGTTGGACCTGTCGGGCCTGTCGGGCCTGTCGGGCCTACTAGACCCAAACTGGTATGAACATGTGAATATGTTGCTGAACTTTGATAATATACGCGGCTATTTACCGTGCTCGTATGTGTATTATACGCATAAATTTGAATCTGAAGATATGGTCTTACATATTGCCCAATATTGGTATATGGCACATAAACCGACTCGGTATATTCGGAAATAATGGCTGAATTAATCGTAATAAAATTGGATGACCCACTGATTTGATAGACATTCGATGGTAATGCGACTGGTGGAACAACTGACGAATTCGACACATCAAGAATAACTGTGCCTGGAACTTGGGGTCGAACCGCCGCACTTGCGTCAATAACATATGCGACGTAATAGATTTTCATATAAGGAATGTCATTCGTCGTATTAGCGGATAAAAATATATTCAGGTCCCAAAGGCCAGACGTCAAAAACGGTTGACTCGTGAAGGATGATATGAGGCCGGCATTTACTCCTGTCACAACTGTGGCTCCGGCTGCGGCGTTGATTTGGAAGAAATTTTGAGAAGAATTATTTGGAGATACTGAAAGTTCATTTATTGTGGCACCTGAATCATTTTGTCGGTTCAAATATAAAATAAGACCACCACTACCTTGGATTCCTTGTGGTCCGGTGGGTCCGGTGGGTCCTGTGGGTCCTGTGGGACCGGTGGGTCCTGTAGGACCAGTTGAACCTGTATTTGCCGCAGTGCCCGGAGCACCCGTAACACCAGTAGGTCCTGTAATACCAGTTACACCGGTGGGTCCGGTGGGTCCTGTGGGACCGGTGGGTCCAGTAGTTCCAGTAGGTCCGGTGGGGCCAGTGGGGCCCGTAGGTCCGGTGGGTCCGGTGGGTCCAGTCGGTCCGGTGGGTCCGGTGGGTCCAGTAGGTCCGGTGGGGCCGGTGGGTCCAGTAGGTCCGGTAGGTCCGGTGGGACCGGTGGGGCCAGTCGGTCCAGTAGATCCTGTGGAACCAGTAGGACCGGTATCTCCAACACCCACCGAATAAATATCTAATACTGCTTCACCTAACCAATTATTTGTAGATGATATAAGAATATTAAATGAAATATCCGAAGCTGGAGGGGAAGCTGGTGCGGCTGCAATCGATATACTTGTCACATTATTTTGCTGAAGACCTCGTGTATTTCTGACGATATAGCATGACCATCGCTGCATGAATGGTGTATAAAGATTTGTGCTTACATCGCTGAAATAACCACCGGTGCCTTCGATGACTTGTGCGTTCTGTTCGGGTATATTATGAATACGAAATGTCATGACCATTTCGATAGAACTTACATCAGTGGGGGGCGGAATAATCATGAATTGGCTACCAGACGAATCCATACGATTTACTGTGTTGGCAGTAGAGGTTTCCGTCATATAATAATAGTTATTCATAACGAAATCATCGTTAATTACCAAGCAAACACTATATGGAGTGTTGAATTGACGCCCGCTGTTCAATAATGTCGCATTATTTCGTTTGCCGCGAAATGTCGCGAAATAAAATTGGTTTGTTTGGTTGATGCTCAACTCGCCATTACGAATACGAAAACTTGATGTTCCAGGGAGGATAGAATTTGTTTTTACAAGACCTGCGACAGGACCTTGAGGACCAGTGGGGCCGGTAGGGCCTGTTGGGCCAGTGGGGCCGGTTTTACCGGTTGGACCATCAATACCGTCCAAATTTACGTTATAAATTGTGGAAGCGGGCTGGCCCCATGCGTCAGCATAATTCCCCTGTATATTTTGTGTGCGGTAAAGTATGAGCCGACCCGTTGACAATGTATATTCTTTTATCGTGGCTTCAAAGTATCGCGACAGTGGATTACTTCGGTCCGTTACAACGACGGAGTTGCCAGCAATAAAAGAGAAATATGGTTCCACAAATAATGTCACTTCCGTGTAATCTGTGAATGGAAGAGGAATCGTAGTTGCTACCGGAACATATATAATTTCTCCGTTTAAAGGGTCGATTTGTGACGTGGCGGTAAATGTATTATATCGGTCGCCGCGAGGACCGGTGGGGCCTGTGGGTCCGGTTGGGCCTGTGGGTCCGGTGGGGCCTGTTGGGCCTGTGGGTCCGGTGGGTCCGGTGGGGCCTGTGGGTCCGGTGGGGCCTGTTGGGCCTGTGGGTCCGGTGGGGCCTGTGGGTCCGGTGGGTCCGGTTGCTCCTGTCGGTCCAGATAAACTGAAACTGATAATTACATCGGGATTTGCGTCAGTAAAATTACTTGTTGTGGGCGATGAAACACGCAATACTTCCATTCGGTAATATGGTTTTTGAGGTTGGCCTGTATCAAGGCCGGCTTGTGTAACACCCCCATTCACAATTTTGAAAATCATAAACTTGTTGAAATCTGTTACACTTTGAATTCGAACATAGCCATATTTATCACTTGATGCGTATTCATTGATTGTGTCTAAAAACAATGAGATTTCTGTGCCTGAAGCATCACTTATATCATTTCCAGAGGGGTCTTGTGCAAAAGCTACGCTGTGGATAAGAATATTTGCGGATTGAACATGAATTCCGCTTTGAAAACGAATTTTTCCTCGGTTTGGACGAGAGTCGCCATCTGGTGAATCAACTTTATAACGGAATGTATTCACGGGGGTTGGTGAAAACCCGACAACACCAGTTGGACCGGTACAGCCGGTTGGACCTGTTGGACCCGGCGGCCCACGTTGTCCGGTTGGACCTCGGTCACCTTGCCGGTCGGCTTTTCCCGGCGGACCGGTTGGGCCTTGAATACCTGGTGTTCCTGTGGGTCCAGGACTACCTTCTTGAAACGTCCAACCACCAATACCAGTCGAACCGGTTGGACCTGTTGGACCTATGATGTATGACATGTAGTTACGGTATTTGCCTGTCTTATTAAAATATAATACGATTGTTTTTTTAGATTACGATTATGACAGATTATTATATATGTATATTATAGTTATAAGTAATTTAAGTAAAGATTTGAAATCATGAGCTCGTCGCGTTGTTTTGAAAATCGAACATTCCATATTTATAAAAATCCGGATGTAACATCTTGTAATGAATCGAGCGAGTATATACAAAAAGTTAAATATAATGCGATTTATAATCAGAATTGTAAGATTGTATCTGCTGCTACGAATGGACTTTCTGAAAGCCAGATTGCACATTCTTTTGGCATAAAGTATCCGAATTATCAGCTTCGGTATGATACATTTGATGTCTCGTGTAATAAGATAAAATACTTATGATTTTCGTATGTGATATTACAAATTCGTCGACGACGACGATGACGACGACGACGATGACGGTGGAAGTTTATGACATACTCTACCAATACACGAACCAATACAAAAAATAGAAAATACGACACCTACAATTATTCCAATGACACCCGTAATATGCATGGGCTACGATGATACTAAATTTCTAAAAAATTGAAATAGTTTTAGTTATATAACCCAGATAAAATGTGAAGACGAATTTCATGACTGAAATTATTGAATACGGATTGTCGGTATCTTTAGAAGCGAGCCCTCGCACACCAACGGCACCTCGTGGGTCCGACAATGATGATGAGGTATGCTATGCTCCTCCAAGAAAACCGTCATTTTCTCGTTTAATGGCGACGGCGGATGATGTGGAAGAAGGCGAAGAAGACATGGAACCGACAACGACGATTACGACAACGACAACGACAACGACCAGAGAAGTGAGTATTTCACCCCGTGTGTTATTTACAGCCAACGCGAACAGAAACGGAAGCGGTGCCGTCATTCGACGCAATTTGAGTGCAGACTTCTTTAATAACGACACTACTACTAGCTTGTTGTCGCCGGTGTCATTTGGAACATCCAGCTCTGTAAGACGAGTGGCCTCAGCAGATTCTTCTGAAAGTATCGGAGAATGCGGTGTTTGTTATTCGCATCTACCATTACACTCGAATCATGTCTTTACGTTGTGCGGTCATTTGTTCTGTTTGCGTTGTCTGTTGAAGTGGTGGGATAATGCTACGACATGTCCTAATTGCCGTGCTGAATTATTGGAACAAGACCCAGAAGCAGAGGAGGCGGAGGAGGCGGGACTTGACTTGACCTTGACCTTGACCTTGACTTGACCTTGACTTGACCTTGACTTGACCTTGACTTATGTTTCAAATGGTGCTTCTGCTTCTGCTCTATCCGAACTAATAAACCGACACTCGATTATATGATGTTCGTTGATTGTTGTATCTGCGGTCGTGAAAAAGGATTTATACCCTTGAAGAACTAAAACTAACTTAAATACATCATATATTATTCATATGTCCTTGGGTGTATTCTCATTTGGACATTTCAGGGATTTACCAGTATGTATCATTCTGGATGATGAATTCGGTTTAATCAACCATTACATTTAGTAAGCCTACCCAAAATTTACATGGAATTGATTGCGTCCAACCTTAAAAAACCCATTTTAAATCTTCAAGGGTGTAAAGCGAGATGTTAAATATGTAACGGAGAGGTGATGTTTACTTCTTTCTTTCCTTCAAAAATAAAAAAGTGTGTTGTGCGCGAATGGCCGAGTGGTCTAAGGCGGTGGACTTAAGCCCCACTATCTCAGGATGCGCAGGTTCGAACCCTGCTTCGCGCATTTTTTTACGATGTAGTATATTGGCCCTTATAGCTCAGGGGTAGAGCACCACACTTGTAATGTGGGGGTCTCTGGTTCAATTCCAGATGAGGGCATGGCGTATAAGTGCGTCTTGTTCATTTTTGCCTTTGTAGCTCAGTAGGTAGAGCGTGCGGCTGTTAACCGCAAGGTCATCGGTTCGAACCCGGTCGAAGGCGATATTATTTTATTACAACACTTCGAAATTGGTGATGTAATAAAACCGGTCCCGGTCCCGTTCCCGCTTACGTTATTATTATTATTATTTTATATCCATATATATAATGCCGACTTCAAAACGTAATACACAAAATGGTAGGCGTAATCGTAAGCGTATCTCTCGAAGGCTCACGCCACGTCATTTGTCACGGAATTCATTATTAAAGGAACTTAGTATAGCCGGTTCTATGGTCGGTGCGGCAGCGATAACGCAAGGCGTGGAACTTCAAGAGCAGCAGCAGCAGCAGCAGCAGCCACAGGAAGACCTTATGTTCGGCGGTGGCGGTCGTAAATCAAGTTGTGCCAACGATATCGCTGAACATATCCTATGTTTTCTCGAGTTATTGAATACCATTAAAATCTACCATTGGACGACTTTATCCTATCCCACACATAAAGCAACAGATGAACTTCATGGAAAGATGAGCACGTTAGTGGATTCATTTATTGAGATTTATATCGGTCATTGTTCGAGAGGGCGTGCGGGTGCGGGTGCAGGTGCTGGTCTTCCGGTTTTTCGATTCAGGAAGGCGAAGGACGCTTGTATTTCTTTTTGCGAATGTAAATCTCTCGACGCATTTTGTAAAGTTCTTGATGACAATATTGTTCATTTGAAAGGATTGACTGAACGATTGAATGGCTATACCGATTTAGTCAATATCCGTGATGAAATGGCGGGAGCTTTGGCACAAGCGTTATATTTATTACGCTTACACTAACTTCCATGATGTCTATCCACAACATCCTGAAAAAAAACACCGAAGACGTTTGAAAAAACCGCCGCACTTTTGGGGGGTCTGTGGCAATTCAGTTTCAGGTTGTTCGGTTGACTGTAATACCGTAAGATTCGCTTTATCGGTATTGTTCGATACATCATCAATTACAGAATTAAGTATGAACGATATCTCCAGTTCATTTTCTTCAAGTGTATAAAGGGTTTCTATCGATGAACTCTTATTGTCTCTGTTAAAATCAACAATCGATTCAATAATATTGGTAACGACACCTGTATCAATCAGTGTATGTAAATAGTGTTTGACATTCTCATTCAAGCTATGATTGTCTATCATATACACAACTAGCTCTTCAACACTTTTCAGGTCAAGATGCGCAATTGAAGCAGAACATGAACGTTGAATTTCCATCGCAAGAATAATATAAGAGAAAAAGGTATGAAGGGTTATTTTTCGGGAGAAGTTCTTATCTCTCGTAAGTTTAAGTTTGAGTGTTTCGAGAGATTTATTTTTATTCGATGCTTGGGCTTCTGGTATCGATGGTTGTATCAACGGGGGTTGGCTTGGCGATAACGGTGACAACTGTGGCGATGAGTGTGACAATGGCAACAGCTCGTTTTGGATATAATTACATTCATGGACGGTTTCAGCCGAATCATCATGAGCAGACACCGTTGTTGATTCGGTCTCAGGCGGAGTCTCAGTAATCGGGGTCGTCTGTTCATCTGGGTCGGATAATACTCCGTAATCATTATCGGGTGTTCTTTCGATGAGTTCGGTTTTGGGCGATAGGGTGGTGGAAAGTGATGCTGCCGCCGCCGCCGACGCTGCCACATGGGCTGATGATGGTCGTTTGTTTTTCTTATTTCCTCCTCCCATTCTAGTCGTTGTCGCTTATTGTGCCTATATATACTATGAATATAATAATTGAATAAAATTACTTTATTTACTATTTCAGAAAAAAAACTTACCTGAATTATGGGATACCTGTATAGTGTGAATTTTAATTTATTGGTGCAAGCGAGTGTGCGTCCGCTGCCGCCTTCTTCTTCGCTGCCATGACACATTCTTTGATTTGTTTGATGACTTCGTGGCGGTCTTTGTGATGTTCAGCGTTGATGAGGAAGCGGACAAGCTCTTCTCTGATTTTTCGTGTGAGCATTTGGAGTGAAATGAACGTGCGGCGAATTGTTTCTGGCGAGAGAATGTTGCGAAGCATAACGCCTGTTGCTGGTGCGATGTGAGCGTGTTGTGATGGAACGCCGACTGGATCGGTGGTGGTGGTGGTGGTGGTGGCTACTGCTGCTGTTTGTTTGTTCAAGTTGTCAACAAACCCCAAAAGCCCGGTGCTGCTGCTGTTGTATTTGAATTTGGGTTCAATTCGTCGAATTTCTTTTGCGAGTTCTGTGTTCCATTCTGTCAGGTCGAATAATCGGTCCTTTGCGTTGAAGTAGCGTTGGTCGCTGTCAGGTGCTTTGTCGTTCAACGCGGCATGTGCGGCTTTTTCCGCTTCTTCTTGTTGTCGTGATGTCTCGGCGTGAAGTAATTTGAGTTCGTGAAATGAGATGCTGTCATGAACAATCAGCCTCACACGAATGTTGGCAATCGCTTGTTTGAGAAGATTGAAATCGGCTTGCGACATGATTGCGGGGTTTTGTTTGATTTGTGACTCTAGGTCTTTGAATGCGCGAATCACATGATTGTTCATCAACGAGTAATCTGTGCGTGATTTCGGGGAACGGCGGCGTTTGGATGCTGCGGCAGCATACTTGACTACCTGCGAGAAGGAGAGAATTGCTTTCTTGGCTGCGTCTTGTCTCTCAGTCATCTCGACCGTATTCATGGTTGGACGGGGTGTGCCGAATGTTGCTTCGTAATCTTCTTCAGTGGTGAATCGGGGAAGACCGCCGCACTCGGTCCTGGTCGTGGTCGTCGTCGTGGTCATCATGGTGGTCGTGGTCATCATGGTGGTCGTGGTCATTTCTGTTCGTTCGTGTATGTTCTTTGCTTGATTGCTGTATTTAGTTTACACTTGGAAAAGTATTTCAATTTTTTCCGAAGGTCAGTCACTTCATGAAGTTCATGCGATTTATTTGGCAGCGTCGGATGTGATGCCGTCAGCGGAAAAAATTGAAATCTTTTTTCTGAAAAATCTCGGATGACAGAACCCATAATGGAAGCAGACAAAAAAGAGAACAGATTTACCCGAGTGATTACTGTTAAGAAGAGGAAGGGGGTGGTGCCGCCGGTCCGCCCAAAGGTAGGTATTGACAGGTTTGATGAATATATTGAGAAGTCTGGTCTTGAACCGAAGAAGTATCAGCGTGAAGGTGTCGAGTTTTGTCTTCGACGTGAGTCTCGTGGCGGTGCCAGTGGCGGTCAAACGGCGTCGGCGTCTGGGGTTATCGGCGGTATCATCGCGGATGAAATGGGACTCGGCAAAACAATCATGATGATGGGTCTTATCCTTGCAAACTTGGCCGCGTATCGCCGCACCTTGATTGTCGTTCCGGTGGCACTCATCGCACAGTGGGTCGCACAACTCAAACGCACAATTATCGATACTGGTGTGAAACCGGACTTGACTGTGTGCGTGTTTCATGGTGGTGCTGGAAAACGACGTGTGGTGGCGACGGCGACGGCCGATGACGGTAATATGGTTTGGTGTCTCAGACCTCCCAAGAAACGCGGTGGCGGCGGGGAGGGTAAGTCCATCGATATCGTGATTACGACCTACGGTTGTGTTGCGATGGAAGAACCAGCAGTAGTGAAGGCGGTAAACCCCCTTAAAAAGGCATCGGCTGTTCCAACGTTGTCTCTCCTGACATTTCATGCCGACCGCGTCATCTTTGACGAAGCTCACCATTTGCGTAACAAAAATAGCCGAGTTTTCAAAGGTGCGATGCGTGTTGTTGTTGGCTCTCCGTCAGAAGCAGTAGGACCGCGACGCCCAAGTGTCTGGATTGTAACCGGAACTCCTATTCAAAACAAAATATCGGATTTGAAATCGTTGTGTTACGTGTTAGGGTTCGGGATTGGGGATTTGATGACAGAAGAAAAACGTCGGGCGATTCGTCACGAATATGTTCTACGAAGGACCAAGGTGAGTGTGGGGATGGTCGTCGTCGCGGAGGAGGAGGGTGGCGGCGGTGTGGTTGAGGCGGCGGAGGCGACGGATGCTGTTGTGACATGTGCTC
>Ga0078894_10001787_pt1 | contig 16129 bp, 18 predicted proteins | sample LauGreSu1BDMLBSD_2_FD_67506 | JGI IMG/M metagenome (GOLD analysis project Ga0078894, IMG submission 67506) | Freshwater lake microbial communities from Lake Michigan, USA - Su13.BD.MLB.SD (version 4) (version 4) | ecosystem: Environmental > Aquatic > Freshwater > Lake | place: Lake Michigan... | reverse complement strand
AGTAATGGCCGTGCCTCACGGACTCTGCCAAGACCCATTAAGGGGATCATGTTGTCGTCATAGAGGATCACTGAGAACAGGTCATCTTCGTGCAGGCGATTCACAAGATCAATCGCACAACGCTTGGCTTCTACTAGCTTTCCTCTTCCCATCGAGCCTGAGCGGTCTATCACTAAGGATATTGCTAAGGGAGTTCGGTGGCGAATCTCAGATTCAGCTACGGGGGCTCTCAGGCGCAGGAGGATATCGAGGGTCTTGCCAGAATGGGCAGCTAGGACGGATTTACGGGTATCTAAGAGTACTTCTAGGGCTTGTTTATTGATCATCAGGGTCTCCTTTATTGGGTGGCGGTGTTGGAGAAACCACAGTACAGAAGGAGGGGCTCATGAGGTGAGCTCAAAAAACTTTATTCCTAATTTAGATTAATTTAGGTTGATGCACGAAAGGCTTTTTAGAACTTAAGTCTTGAAGACTGAATGGTACTTTGTCGACCAATCTACTGTTTGATAACAAATATCTACCATCGTCAAAAATGATCAAAGTTTCAATATGCTCACTCGGCTGTAGAAAGTTTGATTTATTGAGATAGATATCACGAATCATGATTGAATCGTCAGCCATCAACAAAATACTTACTTCAAATTGTTTGTCTGTAGTCTCATACAAAAGCCCGCAATAGAGAGATTTATTAAGCTCCGAGATTGGAGCAGCACTCAGACTATGTAATTGAATCCACTCCTCGGTGGAAATATTAAGTTTTGCTTTACATCGTTTATATTGAATCCCCAAACAATTGTGAATAGGCCATGGTTGACCAAGGGAATCAAATAAAACTTTACCTCCATTGCTGGCTTGAAAAAAGTAAACTGGTTGTTTACACCACTTACATTTGTAATTGGGTCTTGTTAAAGACTGATTACTTTTTAGGTATTGATTAGCTGCAAAGCTTCTCAAAATCGCAAGCTCCCCAGGCGGGTAGCTGAATGAATAGCTCATTATTCCAGAACTACCACCCCATCCGCAGCGGCAATCAATTCGATGGTTATGGGCGTTGCACAAAGTTCACCTATGAAAAATAACAATTATTTTCATACTATTGCGATACTAAATCTTAATTAAGTCAGTTCAATTAACTATGAAAATAATTTTTGAGATTCTGGAACTAAATAATTCTCTTGAAAATTAGGCCCACTGATAGTGATGAGATAACTATCAAAATATTTTTCAATTTTAATTTGGTTGGTATCTTCTACAGTATATATATACTCTAATTTAGACTTAATAATATTTTCTATACTTGAAGCTGCAAATATTGAAATTTTTTTATCCCGAATTATAAAAAGGTCTCTGCCTTGCCGATCGTGTAGTGGTAATTGATAGGAAGTATTCCCAATCAAGGTATTGATTTCAGGAATAATAGCGACCGATTCAACACAAAAAAATTCATCAAAATAATCAAAATCCCAAGATAAAGACTCGGCATTCCATATACCTAAAGAACCAGCCTGTCCATTTGCGGGCGACAGAATTAATAACAGAAAATTTTTAAAAGTAACTACGCGATAAAAGTCTACATAGTGCGGGAACCACTTAGCTATATCTTTATATCTTAATAAAAAATCACTTCCATCATTAAACTTAATCCTGAATACATCATAATTTTTTAAACATGAAATTAAATTATCTCCAGCCTGCCGCTCGAGCAGCTCAAAAATACCTGCTTTATCATCCGACATCATGTTCGGAAATTTTTCCGCTATTAAATCAATGTCTGGAATTTTTTCCATAAAACCAACTGGATTACACAGTAACTCGACTTTTTTGATAACTCTTTTCACAATAGATCTTTATTTAATAATGCCAAAGCTTTGAAATACCAATAAGAACCACATCATCAAAACTTCCTCTTATCGGGGTTTCTCTGCAACCAGTCCTCTCTATAACCATCAACCCCACGGCTGTGAGCTTTTGCTATTTCTTCACTCAATTTCTTTTTTGCAATATCAACTAACTCCTTTAGCTGGTCAAGCTGACGATCGCTGTCATTTTTACCCAAAAAAAATTTTCTAAGATCAGACGATAATGTTTGAGGTTTATTCTTTTCAAACAACATTACTTTCAGCTCGGCGGCTTGCAAGCTTTCTCTTGCAGACTTAACTAAAGGAGAGGCTGCAACGGAATCGCTGCCGCTCTTTCCCTTATGGTACTGATACCAATCTTGCTTTGTTCTATTTTTTAAATACTTCTTTCTCATAGCATGATCAAATAAACGTGAAGATTTTTTTGAGAAACATTTCCGTGATTGCTAAATAGTCCAATTAAAGCTTAATACAGCTCAGGCTTAAACCATTCACATTATTTTGATCAAATATTGTTAAATTTACTTAAATTTTTCATAAATTATTGATTTAATTATAATTTTTTTATAAATAGCCATAAAAATTTAAGTAATCAAGCTCACTGGATGAACTCTCCAGTTGGTATACTCAACTGGAGAGTTCATCCAGGAAAGACATGAAACAAGTAGATTTAAAGCTAGAAACAGATAAGCCTCAGTTTTCGGGGCACGAAACATTTCCCCTTCGTCAGCTGTGGCTCAAAAAAGCTTACTCTAAAGTTGAAGAAAGTCAAAAAATTAGCCCAAAAAATACTAAGGGGCTCTTTTCAAATGATGATGCGATTGTTAAGTTTGGCGTTGGAAAAAATATGGTGTCTGCTATACGACATTGGGCGCTTGCATGCGACATCATTAATGAAAATGATGAGTTTGGTTATTCCACAACGACACTCGGGGATAAGATTTATGGTGATAAGGGTTTGGACCCCTATCAAGAACATCCATCAACAGCGTGGCTGATACATTGGAAACTTGCGGGAGAAGGTAGGAGGTCAACAACTTGGAAGTGGTTGTTTAATTACGTTCTTGAACAAAGCCTTGATACAGAGAATCTAATAATTAATCTAAAAAACTATGCAAAAGAAAATAACTACAAAGTATCACCAACATCATTAAAAAGAGACATTGAGTGCTGTCTTCGGAGTTATGTACCTAGATCGACAGAAGATTCACCTGAGGAAATTTCAGATTCTGTTCTTGGGGAGCTTTCTCTTCTTGGCCAAACCAGTCGTGGGCATTTTGAATTTTCAAGAGGCAATAAAAAATCTCTCAGAGATGGATTGTTTGCATATGCATTGACCAGGTTTTGGGTTTTACATTCACCACAGTCGGCGACCCTTTCATTTGAATCAATTGCGCATGAATATGGATCCCCTGGGCGGGTTTTTAAGCTTGACGAAGCGACCATACTTGATCGTGTTCAAGGATTAAATGACGTAACCAAGGGAAAACTTAATTGGTCTGATACTGCAGGCATGAAACAGGTAAGTCGAAAGATGGACCTAACAGAAAAGGATGAATTTAATTTTTTAGTAAGCGCTTATGCCTAAGATACTCAAACAAAAATTTCTTAATGAAACAGTTTCGGTTTCACGTCAGTTTCTTAGATCCGTAAATTTAGAGGCAGATCTAGGTCGATTAGACGCTCTTCAAGGTTACGTATGCCAGGAGACAGCGAGAAGCTTATTGGGAAATATGACCCATCATATTGCTAAGACTAGTCAGCGTGCTTTTACCTGGACCGGTCCATATGGTGGAGGAAAATCTTCATTAGCTTTGGTTTTGGGCTCACTAGTATCCCCAACAAAATCATTAAGAGATGGTGCCAAAAAAATACTTGGATTAAGCGCAGATACAGAAAATAACCAGGCTTGGCAATGCTCAAAAGAAGGATGGTTAGTCATTCCAGTTGTTGGTAAGCGTCAGAGCGTTATCGAGTCAATCTCAACAGCGCTTGATAAGGCTCTTGGAAAATCGTCAAAAAGAGCAACAAACTCAAGCATTATTTTGAGATTAATTGAGGAGGCTGAAAGACGAAAGAAAGATGGGGTTCTTCTTATTATCGATGAGCTTGGAAAGTTTCTGGAATCTGCCGCACAAAGTGGTGAAGACATTTACTTTTATCAAGAATTGGCCGAAGCCGCTAGCCGCTGTAAAGGCAAGCTAGTTATTGTAGGAATTCTCCACCAGTCATTTGAGCAATATGCAGTAAAACTCGGTAGAGATGCTCGCGATGAATGGGCAAAAATACAAGGTCGATATATTGATATTCCTTTGGTTGCTGGCTCTGATGAAGTTATTGAGCTTGTCGGTAAAGCATTGGTAAAAAAAGATCCGCCATTATTAAAAGTTTCCAAAAACTTCACATCGATTGTTGCCGATAGCATCATTAAACGTCGGCCAAATTCACCCTCCAATCTTGGGGATGCTTTACTAAATTGCTGGCCATTGCATCCTGTGACTGTAGCTTTACTAGGCCCCATTTCAAGAAAAAAATTCAGCCAAAATGAAAGGAGTATTTTTGGGTTCCTTGCATCAGCAGAGCCTCTTGGATTTACCGATTTTCTTCGCTCATCTTATAGCCATGAACTATCAATTTATGGGCCTGCGCGTTACTGGGATTACTTAAAAGTTAATCTCGAACAAGCTATTTTGGCGTCTACTGACAGCCATCGTTGGGCTGCATCGACAGACGCAATCGAAAGAACTGAGGCCCGAGAAGGATGCACTGAGACTCACGTCAAGCTCGTAAAAATAATTGCCCTCATTGAACTGTTTAAATCGGGGTCAGGCCTAAATGCCGAAGATCAAATTTTAGAAATTTCTGTTGAAAATACCAGCCCGGATGAGGTAACGAGAAGTCTTCAAGACCTTGCTAGATGGTCCATTATCGTGTTTAGAAAACATTTAAATGCCTGGGCAATTTATTCTGGGAGTGATTTTGACATTGACGCAACGGTAAATGAAGCGCGAAAAGAAATTGGTTATATCGATGTAAAACAACTAGTAGAGCTTTCGGAGCTAAACCCAATAGTAGCGAAGAGTGAATATCACACAAAAGGTACTCTAAGATGGTTCACGCGGACTCTGATTCAGGCTAATTTAGCTGAAGATTACATTAGCAATCTTTTGCCTAGAACAGGGCCAGCGGGTGAATTTGTATTAATTGCGCCAAATAAAGACCTCAATCAAAAACAAAATCGAAGTCTTATTCAAAAACTATCCCTTATACCCTCATTATTTCCGGTTGTTATTGGATATGCTGAAAACTCAGAAAAGATTTATGAACTTGGCATGGAGCTTTCTGCTCTTGAACGTGTTCAAAAAACCCATAGGGAGCTTGAATCTGATGCGGTTGCCCGAAAGGAACTTATTGGAAGAGTTTCGGTAATTAAGGCTGAACTTGCTGATGAGCTAAAAAATTCATTTGAATCCTCAACTTGGTATCAATCAGGTAAGTTAATTGATAGAGCCACTCGGGAAACACTATCTGCAATTGCAACAAAATTGGCATCCGAGCAATACCCTAAAACACCAATCATTTTTAATGAACTAGTTAACCGAGATTCAATTTCTGGGAACGCAACGCGGGCTCGGAAGGAATTAATGTATCAAATGCTAAAAAGAGCTGGCGAAAAAGATCTTGGTTTTGAGGGTTACCCAGCTAGCGCAGGACTTTTTTATACGATTATTGCTGAAAACGGTCTGTATCAAAATTTTAAAGGAAGCTATATTTTTACCGTTTCTGACAGAGATCATTTTTTTGGTAAATCATTGTCTCCCCTATGGGAAGAGGCGGATAAACTTCTTAAAAATTCTCAAGAGATAGTTGCTTTAAATACTCTCTATGAGGTGTGGCAAGCGCCCCCAATTGGCTGTCGAAAAGGGTTATTACCTATCTTCGCCCTCACCTATTTCCTGGCGAATCGGCATGAAATTGGGCTTTATATTGAGAATACCTTTATTCCTGATTTAACCGAGGCCTACCTAGATGAATGGATGCAGGATACAAAACGTGTTGCATTTAGGCATACAAAGATCGGTGCGAAACGTGAAGAATTTCTCGTCTCCTTAAGTTCTGCGCTTGCTAAAAAGCTTGGGAAACCAGTTACCGCCAATCCTCTGGAATCAGCAAGAGGGTTGGTAAATTTAATAGCCACCCTTCCCGGCTGGACAAGACGTACAACTAGCGTCTCAAAAGAGGCGCAAGAGTTAAGGCACATTATTCTTAAAGCCAGTGACCCATATAAAGTTCTGTTTAGTGATTTACCAATTATTTTAAAAGTTAAGAATGATGATGATTTGGTCAACAAGATATCTAAATTGACTGAAGAGCTCCAAGATGCCTATCCAAAAATGTTGGAGAAGTTTGAGGGCGTCCTTCACTCATCGCTAGACCATAATGGTGGTTTTGAAATACTTAGAAAGCGTGCACTATCTATCAAAGGCACATCAGGAGATTTTGGAATTGATGGTTTTATTGCTCATCTCACAGAATATAGGGGTAATAAAAACGACCTGGAAAGCCTCTTATCTACAGTTATAAGTAAAAAACCGGGCGACTGGGTAGATCGAGATCAAGAAGCAGCGATAAATCAGTTAGCAGAAGTTTGCGCCAAGTTTAGAAAAGTTGAAGCAAAACTAACATTACGTGGCAAAGCAGCCTCAAGAAAAGCTTTTTCATTTATTTATTCAGATCCCAAAGATTCATCAATCTCAAAGGAATTTGATATAGCTACTGACCGAGTCCCCGAACTTAAAAAGCTTTCTGAAGGTATTTTGAGTGATTTGAAAAAACAAGGGTTAAATGAAGACGAAATATTGGCAGTGTTCGCAGAAGCTTGTACTGAAGTAGGTATAAAGGAATAGCCATGGAAAAACATGTTTTGGGAATATCGGGTGGTAAAGATAGTGCAGCGCTAGCGGTATACATGAGAAATCATTACCCCGAACTAGATATTGAGTATTTCTTTACCGATACCGGTGAGGAATTACCTGAGGTGTATGAATTCCTAACAAAACTTGAGGGTGCATTAGGCAAGCCAATAACAAGACTTGATCCCCATCGCAATTTTAAATTTTGGCTTAGGGCTTTTGATAATTTTTTGCCTTCACCTCAAACGCGCTGGTGCACCATAAAAATGAAATTAGAGCCATTTAGAAATTGGGTTAACCAATGGCTTAAGGCTGGTGACACCGTATACAGTTATGTTGCAATTCGTGCAGATGAGGACTATCGCGAAGGCTATACCTCAAATCATCAAAATCTAATAATTAAACTGCCTTTCCGTGAAGATGGTATAGATAAGGAAGGCGTCTTTGACATATTAGATGCATCAGGACTCGGGCTTCCAAAATATTACGAGTGGAGATCGCGAAGTGGTTGCACTTTCTGCTTCTTTCAACAAAAAATTGAATGGGTCCGTCTCAAAGAACATCACCCAGAAGCCTTTGAGAACGCAAAAAAACTAGAAAAAGAAGCCAAGAATAATAATTCTCCATTTACCTGGTCTCAAGGTGAATCACTTGAAATGCTTGAAAGAGAAGAAAGGGTTATGGAAATTAAGGAGGATTACATCAAGCGATTAGAAAGAAACCAGGCTAGAAAAGAGAAGTTTTCAAATCCTCTTAGAGCAAATCTTGTAGATATAGATGATTTATATGACTGCGATGAAGGAAATAACTCATGTAATATATGCCATAAGTAAAATTTATTATGGCTAAATATGCGTGCTTCTGTTTGTCAGCTCAGGGACTTATATACAACCTTTAATAAGGCTTATGTAATACCCTCATACCAGAGGCCATTTGCCTGGTCCAGAGAAAAAGCAGTTGAGTTACTTGAAACAATATTCTCCGATTCAAACGATGAAGAAATTAGTATCACCTCTTTAGGAACACTACTTTTCCATCCTCTTGAATTACAGCGAATTAACCCTTATGGAAATAACCTACCCACAAGCAATGCAGTAAACACTATTTGGGAAGTTATAGATGGTCAGCAGAGGCTAACCACACTAGCTCTGATCGGCAAATGCCTCAATGATAGATTGCGCACCCTGCAAGATAACGGGCTTGTTTATCAGCCTAATACAGATTTACAGCAACTCTACTGCACCTACAGAAGGGTTAATGGAAGGCCTATGCCCCTAATTATTAGAGATGGTGATAATTTCGACACAGGATTTGAATCTGAAATCTCTAGATTTTTGGACCACTTCAATAATTCAAACCTACCAGAGCCAATAATTGGAAGCAATCTCAAACTTGTTTATGATGCTATATACAATTGGGTGTGGGAAAATTTAGATGGCACAAATTTCCAAAGATTTTGTGACCATTTCTTAGATCGGTGCTCTTTTATTCAAGTAGAAGCTGGTGAAGAAAACCAGGCATTCACCTTATTTGAGACCCTCAACTCAACAAGTGAGCCATTAACAGCCTTTGAAGTTTATAAGTCTAGAGTAGTTAGAGATTTCCCAGGTAATTTAGCCAATTTTGAGTACACAAACCAATATTTAAATTATTCAGACTCAAAACGAGATGAGATAACTAAAAAATCGAACGATCTTGTTTTTTTTCATGGGCAAATTTGGTGTGGGATTCGAACGAAGATCCATTTCGTATACTTAAAAAAATATTTAGACCGGCAATTATTAGAGGACAGGATAATTGGATTAGAAAAAATTTCACTTTTTCTTAAAGATGTCTGGGATAAACAAAATGATGATTTTCAATGGTTAACCAGAGAGGCTATAAATCATATTAGATTTCTAAAAGCTTCTAAACACCTCGCTCCGATACCTCTACTTGCTCGATATTTTATTGATTCTCCAAACGACTTACCAAGAATTTTAGAAATTGTTTGCGGCTTCTTTGTCCTATGGAGAAGTGGCCTTCCAAATAACAGATTACCGGAAACCTACAGAGCTCTCTTTGATCAAAATAGCCCAAACAATATGGCAATTCTTGGTGGAAGACTAAAAAGACCACATGAGTTAGCAACCTATTTCAGGGAAATACTTATAAATAGAATTGGCGCACCACAAAGAGGCGACCAGACCGAAAGAATGGCAACTCTTAAGCAGAGTTGGATTAATAACTTCCAGCGTAATTTAAATTACGATGAACTTCCAACAATTTGTAGATTAATTGTTTTATTAGATATTGAAAGTAGGTTTAGAAGTAATTTGATTCCAGATGATCCATGGACAAAACTTGATGATATCGAGCATATTTTTTCACAAGCCAACGCAGCAACTGATGAACTTAATCAAGTTATTAATACAATAGGAAACCTTACCTTCCTGCCCCCTTCGGTCAACAGATCAATTCAAAATATTAATTGGGAAGAAAAAAAGCAGATTTATCAATTACTTACCCAGACCACAAGAACAAGAGTAAATTTTTACGAGAATGGTGACCAATTTCCGGATGCTGTTGTAGATTTCTTAAGGGAGCCGAACTCTCCATGCCTTGCCTACTTAGGCGATATATGTCTGCATGAAACTTGGGGTGAAAGGGAGATCAGACAACGAAATAGTGACATGCTAAATAGATTGTGGGAAATTATGTTCACAAATTACTTAAGGAGTAATTAAAAAGCAAAGCTTAAAGATCTACCCTCACCTTTATCTATAAAAATTTCGCTAGCAAGCTCTTTTAAATCCAATGGTTGATGATTCAAACCATCTCCTTGACATGAATCTTTCGCAATATTTGCAAAAGTCTCTATTGTTTTAGAAATTACTTTAACTCCGAGAACCAGGGGAATAAAAATTCTCACTACTTTTGGAATGTCGCTAAAGGTGGCAATGGTGATTTCATATTCCTTTTTTTCTACCCAGTTTCTGAGGATATCTAAAGAGTAATTTTTATCAAAATAAAGCTCAACAAACAGGTTATTTTTAAATATACCCATGCCTGGACTCATTCCATATGCCCTAAGCCACTGTAATCCAAAAAAAATCTCTAAGAGAGATTCACATTCAAAACCTTTTAGACTTACCTTAGCCTCGTCTAATAGTGCTGAATCTAATAATTCACTAGCATTTTGAGGATCACCAGATAAATAAAAAAGTGTATGGCTTGAGGTTTGGTAATGTTGTTTAAGAGCGTTAAAGAAATCGCCAGCTACGTTAAGGCCTAAATACTCTGCATTTGTTATAGGTCTAAAATGTGCAATTTTATTTCTAACAGGCATTACTCGCTCGAGCAACTCTTTTTGTAAAGATTTTTTTCCATCAAATACATTTGCAAAGGAGCTATGCCAAAAATCTTTAAATATTAGGGATTGTAATTCCCCTAAAGTTAAATATGATAAATGCGAACTAGATCCTCGTGTCATACCCCTTCTTACCTCTGCGGCAATTCGATCATTTATAAGATCAAGATATACGTCTGTTTCCGAGAGCCACGCTCTACCATACTTAGTCATTAGCTCCCACCGCACTACACGTCTTAATGTCACCTCAAATTCAGAGATATCCGCATAGCACTGGATGTCAAGTGATCTTGTCGCCATCAAGACGCTCAGTTTCTCGCTGCTAACACTCGCTCCATATCACGCTTAATAATTGGCCCGCCTACAGCACCGGTAGCATTACGGTACTCTCCTCCCTTACTCCACTCAATCTTCTCAGATAATGTTTGCACGGAGGCCTCGACCTCATCCCAATCCATCGATTTGGTCTCAGGGTTATAGGCTTTGCTCAATATTTGCTGACCTATTAAAGACCATGCAATAAATCCGGTTAACTCGAGGAGTTTGTATTCAAAACCTTTCCTGCCTTGACCTCTAACCCCCAATTTAGAACTATCTTCGAATTCACGAGGGTGCATTTCTTGAATAATTTGCCAGTACTTAACGGCAATATCCAATCTATCGTCCCTTTCTACGTCCACAAAAGCCCCATGCGAGAACATTTTTCCTATTTGTCCTGCAACGCTATGCAGTGCGAATAAGTGCTCAGGGCCGGCTTTTGTTCTTGTAATTCGACCTACAAATGGACTGTCTTCACGTACATTTAAACCCCAAGCAACATATACGTCATCATCATCAACATTTGGCCCAACCCCATCAAGCTCAGGAATGCCTTGACCGATAAACATGTTGAGTGATTTTGGCACCCCAACTTGAGTATTGTTAACAATAACGAATTCTGCGATTTCTTCATTACGAGATAGATTATCAATTAATAAAAAATCAATATTTCTAACCTCCTTCTCGGAGTCATAGAGTGCGACGAAACCACCGAGTCGATGCTGTCCATCCAATATGGCTGCAGAAGACTCAACTTTAAGATCGCCAATATCCGCATTCTCTTTTGAGGGAATAAACTTCCACTTTCCTCGACCGCTGAGTATTACAGGAGGCACGAGACTGTCAGGATGACTCTTGAGAAATTGCTTAAATTTATTCATTCTGGGCATTGAGCCAGGCCGTTGATAGCCTCCAGTAACATCCTCAATTAAGGCAGTTTTTGGGCTGTTTTCAATTACAGGGACAAATGTTATCTGCTTGACCTTATCTGAATTCACGCTTCCAAAAAAATAAGTTCTATTTGCGTTCTTTTTCTTCAATACATTTTTTATGATTAAGTGTGACATTTTTTTCCAAACTTTATTTAGATAGTGGTTTTAAAACGTATAAAGACATTTTTGAGTCATCCGCCTTACATAAGTCAAATTTTATCCCTGTAAAACAATTTTTATTTTTTAATCTTAATTCCTCTAATGGCTCAGCTAAGCTTTTAGCTGATATAACTAAAATCTTGTCAAGTCCAGACTTTTCTACTCTTACATTAACGCAAGGCATATATCCCCTAAAGCCTATCTTGACATAGGGCTCGCTCACAATAGTTAACCTCGACGGTATAACTCCTACTTTGAGAAGGGGAAGTTCTTCCATTTTTCTTGAGTCCTTAAATTAACAATTATTCATTTTGCTAACTTCATATCTTCAATTCTAAATGATGCAAAGCTCTATTATTTCTCCTTAAATGACCATAACTTTCCATACAAAGAATTTGGTCACCGCTCTCTTAAATAATGCATAAATATTTTTTTATGTGTAACCCGTCTATTAGTTATTGTACCTTTACGATCTTTGTACTTAAAAATAACATCCGAACCTCTGCTAATTTCAATACCAATTACCTGTTTATTCTTATCTACCTTGGATTCATAATTTAATTCCTTTGGATCTTGTCTACCTGAGTCAAGAGACTTTCTTTTCTGATAGGCATTATCTTTATGAAAAAACCTAAAGTTTGACCTTTTGAGTTTTTTAAAATAGAAAAAAGTCCAATTAGATTTGCAATAAGTATTGCTATCTCCATGTAGTTCTCAATTAATTATTAGATTAATATACTATTTATAAAATAATATTTATACATAATCCAATATTTTAATAAGTTATATGTGGTTTTTTTTCTCCGCTATCGCTTTGTACATCTGTTATCGACTATTAAGTAAAAAAGGGGGAAGCGATGAGTCTATAAAAACCACAATCCCAAGTAAATCACATACAAGCAAAAAACAGTATGCAAATAAAACGCCCCAAAGGAAGTACCCTAAAGAATCACTGGCGGTATTATTTACCTCAAACGATTTAACACCTATCAATATCTCAACATTTATTGCTGGAATTCCCCATAGACTTGGTAAAAATGTACAAATTAATTCAATTTTATCCGCAGGTCAAACTTTACAACCTCTAAGAGAGCTAACGAATCAGCATGATAGGAATGCCATAAAGCTCATGGCTAATGGAGCTCATATCGGATACATACCCAAAGATGACAATCCAAAAATCGCACTTCATCTAGATTCTGGAAAAACAATCGCAGTAATAGTAACGTCAATAGATGCATCTGATTTATGGCGTGGCATTCGAATTAAAGTCAGTCTTTACTCTGCAAACCCCACTCCCCCATCTCTCCCATCCTCTCCTGATCCTTAGGGCAGATTGGGGGGGCGTATGCAAGGTACCGCTTCATCATCACTATTTCATAACCACACTTTGCACACTTGGCCCCTGGCCGTTTGATTCCAGCTCTTGATGCGCCTCTCGCAATTAGGAGTCTAGCGTGAGGAAAATGTCCAAGTGCCTGTGCAATCTTGATCAGGTCTTGCTTGAGATATTCACCTGCTCCAGCACTTCGCATCGGCCCTTTTAGCCCAACATCGGTCGCTATCTTTTTAAAGCCCTCCCCATGACCGCTCTTGCAATCATCTACAGCATGAACTAATTCATGGGTTAATGTATCTAGTACTTCTACGGGGTCTGATTGGTTTGGGGCTATAAAGATTTGGTTGATTCCGTCCTCAGAAGCCTTGCTACCCCAACACTGGCCCAGATGTCTTCCTTTAGCTCCAGTACTGGGAAACCCAATGGATACCTTTACCCTAGGAATTTGGTAACCATTTCTTTGAAAGATTGGCTCTAGATGGGCTACAGCTCTAATAAGCCAGTCTTCTCTAATTGCCGTGAGTGTGATGATGGTCATAGGTTTCCTAAGTAAGCCCCTTTCGATGTGGGGCTGATACTTTAGGTAATTTGTGGCTCATAGAACGAGCTTGGATTTGGGATTTTCCCTTAGCCAGTTATTTGGCTCACTTATTGAGCCTCTTATCTGTCATATTGCGATTTTTAACTGCCCGGGAGTTCTATGACCGCTCAAGTATCTGAGACCCTGATTTACCACGGTAAAGATTTAATGATGTTAAGCAATCCCTTAGACCCCTATTTACGGGCCACTGGAATTCATTTTGTTTCTCCGCATACCGCCAACTGGAGAGGCTATAAGGGAACTTGGGAAATTAAGGGTTCCGAAGAAACACGTCAAGGTTTGTATCTTGTGAAATTAAAAGCCCACCGCTCGTATGAAGATGTTGTTGGTCTAGCTGAAATATTCCCGGGCTTTCCAGACGGTGTCTTTGCCCACTGGTTCTCTGGTGAAATTCGTTTGCCCCAAGGTGATTTATTGGAATACGTTCATGGAGGATATGCCAGTCAGTATGAGTACGACCTCTTTTTGGAGATCAAGAAGGGTTTAATTATTAGTAAGCGAGCTGTTCATAACAAGGCTAGGTCATGAGCGTTTATTGGAATGATTGGGTCACGTGGCTTTATGCCTATTTGGCTGTTGGTCTAATGACCGCTCTTGTCTTCTATGGCTTTAGCCTCAAAGACCGCCCCACTCAGTTTGTTAAAGACATCCGCTCTGCTTTGGGTCTTGGAAAGACTCTAAAAGATCACTTACAAGATATTTTGGTGTACTCCATCGCCATGGTGGTGATTTGTGTGGGTTGGCCTGGGTTTTTAGTGTGGGCCGCCCTTAAGAAAAGAGAGGATCGTATGCGTGAACTTGAAGTAGAAGAGCCAGACTATCTCTGTAAGCCTGAGTATCTTATTCGTAAAGTGAATCTCATTGAGGCTGAGCAAGAGAACTGGATTGCCGATCCCTTGGGATTAACTCCCAACCTGCCCTTTGGGCATCTCAATGCGGCCTGGGGAAAGTTTCTAGCTGAGTTTGGTCTTGAGGCTGAAAACGAACTTTGGTTCTTTGAGGTTCCCAAAGGATCATCGACCGGTGAATACGATATGTTTGAGGGTCCTATCAGTGGTTATGCCAAGGTCGTCAATGGCAAGATCATGGGGGAGTTTGTGATTGAAGGCAGCTAATCAATTCTTTAGAAACCTTTTCATAGGATGGAAGAAAATGACTCTTTATCTCATCTGATGAAACGCAAGTATGTCATGATATTAATAGAGCTTTTTTTCTTAATTACCCAAGCAAGGAGACATATATGTATTTAAGCGGTGGAAATAATCAGTGGGTTCATAGTAACAATGCTAGTAGTGCCCTCAACCTGGAAGAGATTGCGGATGCCATGAACTTGACCCGTGAGCGGGTACGTCAGATTGAAGCCAAGGCTATTCGAAAACTTCGCCAAAAAATGGTTGAATTAAAGATCGGGCCAAACGATTTGCTAAGTAACTAAGTTAAAAATGGCTAAAGCGAAAAATCCGAAAGCGCCAGTAAGTTTTGTTAACAACCCTCCTGGCATCAACAGAATAGTGCATTGCCGCGAAAAGAGCGGAAACCATATCTACTTTTTCATAGAACCCACGGGAAATGTTGCCAAGGAAGGTCCAAACAAGTGGGACTTAAAAGATGGTGGAGTAAAAATATGTATTTAGTTAAATATTCTGAACAATACAATGAATCCTATGTTGCGGATGAACATTCAACTGAAGAGTTTAGTACTATTGATGAAGCATCAAATGGATTCAAAAATATAACAATTGATTTATTAAATGATCCTCTAACAAGTGAAAAAATAGCAACGTACCTTGAGGACTATCATTCTGATGAAGATATTGAGTCTTACTCTGCGGGAATGGTTATTGAGCTCTATCGTAATAAAGATCGACTAGCTTTTATATTTTTTGAATACGACTCAAGTTTAAAAAAACTTAAAACAGGATCTTACTTAGAAGTTGAGGTTGATAATCTTGATGAATCAGAGGAGTTTGAAATTAAAAAACTCGAAAGTTTTTATGTATAAATTCATCAACTTTTTTCATCACTCCCTCCTCCTATAGTCTTCGTACCGAAAGCCAAACTCTGCCATCTTTTGGCCAAGTTGCTTCACCATGGCGTCTCTGATCAGTAGTTTTTTGTTGGAGTTATCAGGTGTGAGTTCATAGCCTTGGATCATGAGAAGGGGTAAGGTCTTACCCTTCTTCTCATAGGTCTCTACAACGATGGGGGGTGCGCTTACTTTTTGGTTTACTTCTTCGGTGAACACTTGATCAAAGAAGTTAATACCATTTTTAGGAATCAGTAGCTTTTCTACGAGTTGGTAAAAGGTGTCGAGTAAGGCTTGATCGATGGTGCACTCATGGTGCATTGCCCACTCATCAATCTCCTCAAGGGTCTTCTCTTGATTGGGGTAACTAAAGTAGATCGCAATCCGTTTAAATGCGGTTGAGCCGTTTTGTAAGCGATCAAAGTGGATGCAGTCAATACCCTCAATTTCAATTTCATTGGCAAAGTCAAGGCCCACTCGTACAATATCTTCTTGGCCCATGGGGATTTTCTCTTCCGTATCGCGGTCAATCAGGTAATCCCGATCAAAGATGAGAGCAGCGAGCTCAAGCTCTTCGCAAAGCTCCCCCCGATAGTAGTAATTTATAAGTTCTAAGAGCTCGGTATCGCGCTC
>Ga0078894_10001784_pt1 | contig 16137 bp, 11 predicted proteins | sample LauGreSu1BDMLBSD_2_FD_67506 | JGI IMG/M metagenome (GOLD analysis project Ga0078894, IMG submission 67506) | Freshwater lake microbial communities from Lake Michigan, USA - Su13.BD.MLB.SD (version 4) (version 4) | ecosystem: Environmental > Aquatic > Freshwater > Lake | place: Lake Michigan... | reverse complement strand
TTTTGCGATTAAAATGCCAATTTTCCCCTTACATACATGGCAACCTGATGCTTATGAGCAATCACCTACTGCCGTGACCATGGTATTAAGTGCAGTAATGGTAAAAATGGGATTGTATGGGGTTATTAGATGGTTGCTTCCTTTGTTTCCTGCAGCCTCCTATAGTCATGCCAACTTTGTTGTGACACTTTCCATAATAGGCGTTCTATATGCTTCCTTCATTGCCATTCGTCAGGATGATATAAAGCGATTAATCGCTTACTCATCCATTGCGCACATTGGTTTAATGAGTGCTGCCTTATTCACGTTTAAATCTATTGGAGCACAGGGCGTAATGATTCAATTGTTTTCGCATGGAATTAATGTTTTAGGTCTTTGGATAATAGCAGACATCATTGAACAACAAACAGGCACCAGGTCAATGAAAGCGTTAGGAGGTCTTGCAAAAAAGCAACCCACTCTAGCTATTTTATTGGTTGGATTTGCCTTTGCAAATATTGCACTTCCTTTAACAAATGCTTTTGTCGGCGAATTTTTAATGTTTAATGCAATTTTCCAATTTAGTCCTTGGATGGCTGCATTCGCAGGGGTAAGTGTTGTATTGGCTGCTATATACACATTAAATATGGTACAAAAAATAGCGTATGGTGAAGTGAGTGTTGCAATTAATACAATGACAGCACCCAACAAAAATGCGCAAGCAATATTAATTGTATTGTTGGCTATTGTTTTTATCACTGGAGTGTATCCACACTTATTATTTAACATTAGTGCGGATACCTTACAAAAATTGTTTGTCAAATAATTAAATGAATTAATAATGAATGCGATCATTGTTTCAGCTTTACTAGGAGTTATTATGATGTTTGTTTCCTGGGGAACGACTTCATCAAAATTGCAAAGAAGCATTGGCTTGTTTGGCATGCTTGTTTTAATAATTGCCAACCTTGCACAATTAGACCATTGGTGGGCCATTGAGTTTGACACCAAGGGTATGCTTGCGTTCAACCAAATGGGCTTATATGCGAACACAATATTGTTTATTATTACCTTCATTTATTTATGGTTAAATGGGGAAGAAATAGGAAAAGTAGGTGACCATTCGGCCGACTATTATGCTATTTTCTTTTTTATTCTATGTGGAGTGAGCCTTCTAACCTCTTTCAATAATTTATTAATGCTATTTATTGGAATCGAAATTTTATCTATTCCATTATATATTTTAACAGGGGCAGATAAAAAGAATTTATTTAGCAATGAAGCCTCTATCAAGTATTTTTTAATGGGTTCTTTTTCAACCGGGATATTGTTGTTAGGGATTGCCTTCATTTATGGTGCCACAGGTACATTTAATTTAACAGCGCCAGTGATAAATCCAATGACTAAGATGCCTGTTGAACATTTTTTAATGTCTGCAGGTTTACTTTTATTATTTGTATCTATGAATTTTAAAGTATCTGCTGCTCCATTTCATTTTTGGACACCGGATGTTTATGACGGAGCACCCACTGTGTTCACTCCCTTTATGGCAACGGTCGTAAAGGCAGCTGGCTTTATTGCATTTATCAAAATATTCGAAGTGCAGCGTATTGCTTTAGGGCAAGGCACTTGGACGATTATTTTACCATTGGTAATTGTATCCACTTTATTAGTAGGCAATGTGACTGCTGTTTTTCAGAGAAGTGTAAAACGCATGTTGGCTTATTCAAGTATCGCACAAGCGGGCTTTATGTTATTTGCTTTATACGGAGAGTCTTTATTTAATAAGGAAGCAATATTGTTATACATTGTTGCCTATTCTTTAGCAACGATTGGGGTATTTGCGGTATTAATTAAAATGAAAGATTATAGCATTGAATCATTCAATGGTTTGGCTAAATCCAATCCAACTTTGGCTTTTTTGACTACTTTATTTTTATTTTCCTTGGCAGGTATTCCTTTGACTGCCGGTTTTTTTGCTAAATATTATATGCTGAATGCTTTGTTGACCGCAGGTGCAGGCTTGTGGTTATTGATCACTGCGGTTGTATTTGCAGCGATCAGTGTTTATTATTATTTCAAGCTTATTCAAGCAATGTATTTTGCAGAAGGCGAACCAGCCATTCATCCGATTGACAAGCCTTACGAGCTTAAGTTATGGTTGATTGCTATTGTTCTGCTAGTACTTGGCGTATTCCCTGCATTATTGTTCAATTATATATCTATTTAGCCGTTCCTCAAATACTAGCCGTCTCCTAGACGCAGATTGTTGAATTCGCAGTACCTTTAGGTATATAAACCCCAAATAATGACTATTCAGGATTCATTTGCATTAGCATGGAGAACCGTAAAAGGCAATAAGCTAAGAACAGGCATTACTGTTGCAATTATTGCTTTTGGTATCATGGCCTTAATTGGCATTATCACGGCTATTTCTGCAATGAATCAAAGTTTAAAGGAAAACTTTTCTTTTATGGGTGCAAATGCATTTAGCGTGCGCTATAAGGAAATTAATGCTAGAATAGGTGGGGGCGGAAACAATGGCGAAGAATTTGCAAAATCTAAGAAAGGGCAGAAAGAAAAAAAATCAAATTTAGATAAACCAATTAGAATCGAAGAAGCTACTTATTTCAAAGACCATTTTGGTTTTTCTAGAGCATTGGTGAGTATATCAAGAAGAGCAGGTGGCAATAATGAATTGCATTACAAGGATAAAAAAACCAATCCCCAAATTAGTTTAATGGGCGGCGATGAAAATTATTTAGCAGTAAACGGTTATTCCTTATCTGCTGGCCGTAATTTAAATAATGTAGATGTTGCTTCGGGTAGAAATGTTTGTATCATAGGTAGCAATGTGGCTGCCAAATTATTTCCAACCAAGCCATCCGCTTGTATTGATAAAGTAATTTTACTGCAAAGTAAACCATATCGCGTCATTGGCTTGCTCAAATCAAAGGGTTCAAGTGCGATGATGCGCCAGGATGATGTTGTCGTTACCTCGGTAAAAAATGTAAGGCAATTTGCCAATATAAATCCATCCTATGCAATAGGTGTGATGGTGAACAATGTAACTGAATTAGAACCTGCAATTGGAGAGACTACGGAACAAATGAGAAAAGCTAGAAGGCTAATTCCTTCTGAAGCGGATAACTTTGTGATAGACAAAAGCGATAAGTTCGCTGATATGTTTATTGGATTCTTAGCTGGCATTAGTGGTGCTGCGGGTGCAATTGGAATGATTACTTTAATTGGTGCTGCCATTGGTTTAATGAATATTATGTTGGTAGCAGTTAGCGAAAGAACCCGCGAAGTAGGGTTGATAAAAGCACTGGGTGGAAAGAAGAAAGACGTTCGCCGTCAATTTTTATTTGAAAGCGTATGTATTAGTTTATTAGGTGCTTTTTTCGGCATTTTACTTGGCGTTGGGGTCGGCAATTTATTTAGTTTAATATTGAACACAGGCTTTGTAGTGCCTTGGTTTTGGGTATTCACCGGAATTATTATTTGTTCGGTAGTAGGCTTGGTTGCAGGTATTTATCCTGCTATGAAAGCTGCTTCACTGAATCCGATTAATGCCTTGCGTTACGAATAGTTTATAGCTCCTTCATCATGGTATAATACATGCCAATTATAGAGCAATTATGAATTAGCAATCCTCATCTCGCCCTGCGCGTGGCTCGAAAGCTCGTTTCGGATTACGAATTCATAATGCAAAAATGCAATGGTATAATAGATGCGTATACCAAACTTTGAACATAGCGTAACAGTTAGCAAAACATTTTTTTACAGCCAAGTTATTTATGCAAATAAATAGTAGACGCTAAAAATTAAGTATAGCGTTTTGTGAAGGGTTGGTATAGCATGTATTATACCATAGCGAGTGAGTGATAAAAAGCAAAAGGCCCGCAATGCGGGCCTTTAAAATCATCAAAGTGCTTTTTTGAACTTTTATATTTCATTTTTAAAAGTGATAAAAAAGCAAAAGGCCCGAAATGCGGGCCTTTTGAGATCATCGAGTAAATAATAATTACTTAGGATCTAAAATTTGTTTAATGCGGTCTTGTAAGTCATCAAAATGGCTTACAGAACTTGCATCACTAAAACCTCCTTTGTTGCTTTGAATCGCTGCAGCTAATTTTTTCAATTGCGCTTTTGCTTCAGAAACAATATCGGTATTTTCAATATCTACCGCAGGCCCCATTCTTAATAATGGTGAAGGAGCAGCAGTTGCTGATGGATGAATTAAATCTCCCAACTGAGAAACATATACTTTTTGCAAATTGCGACGGAATACATCGGTCGCTTGGCGGTTATTCAATTCAGCGAATAACCCTTTTCTTGTATCCTCCATCATGTCATGTAAAGAGTAGGTTACATTTCCAAAGCGGGTCGTACTTGTGGTTAAACGATATAAACGTCCTTTGTCTAATAAATTCTTTAACACATTGGTTTGAACAGACTGTAGTCTTTCGTTGGCAACTGGATTAGATATTTTATTCAAAATATTATTGTCCAATAACCATTTTGGAGTAGTAAATAATTGAGTATGTAAAAAATTCATTGCTGATTTTTGCATTGCAACTGGTGTTGCAGTATATACATCTCCTTTTTCTTCTACACTTTTAAATGTTTCATAAACACCGCCTACATTTTTTAATACATGCCCCATATAGCGACTGTACTGTCCAACTAGTTGAGTGTAAATTTCACTTAAATTTTCATAACGATCTCCTTCTTCCTTTGTCCATTCTGGAAGTTTAACAAGAATGCGCTTTAAATTTTTAATTGCATATTCGCTCGCTACAACCGAGTTGTCACCTAAGTCTTCCGTTTGTGCACGTGGGTCTGCATTAAATCCTTCCCCACCAAACCATAAACGGTCATTGCCATTTAAAGCATCAATAATCCATTTGTTGTTAATTTTTTTATCTGCTTCATCGCCCACACCGGTATAAGTGTATCCCCACTTAATTGCCCATTTATCATAGTCACCAATGCGTGGAAACAATCCCATTTGTGAAACATTGTCTTCCGGCTGTGCCACATAGTTAAAGCGCGCATAATCCATGATACTAGCTGTGTGACCGTTTGCTTCCAACCATTTAGCATCTCTCAATTTTTCCACTGGAGTTTTGCTACTGCTACCCATATTGTGTCTCAAACCTAAGGTATGACCCACTTCGTGAGAAGAAACAAAACGAATTAAATTACCCATTAAGCTGTCATCGAATTTCATTTTTCTTGCAGCAGGGTCTACAGCAGCAGTTTGAATCATGTACCAATCATGCACTAAGTTCATTACATTATGGTACCAGCCGATATGGCTTTCTAAAATTTCTCCACTTCTTGGATCATGCACTTGAGGTCCATAAGCATTTTCAATATCAGATGCGAAATAACGAATTACCGAAAAACGCGCATCTTCTAAACTCATCGTGCTGTCGTTTGGCCACTCTTTACCTTGAATTGCATTTTTCCAACCCGCTTTTTCAAAGGCTGCATTCCAATCGTTTACACCAGCTATTAAATAAGGCACCCATTTCTTAGGGGTCGCTGGATCGATATAATATACAATTGGTTTGATAGGCTCAACCAATTCTCCTCTTTTGTATCTTTCTAAATCCGCAGGCTTGGGCTCTAATTTGTAACGTACCGCGAATACTTGGTTGGATACCTTATGTTGGTCATCAGAATACTGCACAAAATTATCAGCGAAATAACCTACTCTTGGGTCAAATAAACGGGAATTCATCGGAACCTTAGGCAAAAGTCTAATAGAAGTATTTAACTCAAAGGTTACGGCTCCAGCATTAATTGCTGCTGGAATTGCACTTCCTCCTAAAGGACTGCCTGGCATTGGAGCACTAGCTGAATAGGTTTTTACTGTCCTAATTTCCATATTTATTGGGTAAGACTTAATGCTTTCAATATAGGATCTATCCGAAGCCAAGCCTGAAAGGTTAAAGGTTCTCTTTTCCCCACTGGTTAAGCTAACTGCTTGATTGTCTCCTTTAAAAAAGTCGGTCACGTCAATGACACTGCTAGTAGAGTCTTTTCCAAGGGCTTTTACTTCAAAAGAAGCCACAATTGGATCTAAATAGGAGTTTTTCACTGCTTTTGCGATGGTTTGGGTAGAATCGGCCTTAGAAATTAAGGTAACCACGCGCATAAATATTTTTTGACCAGGTCCTTTTTCGAAAACAAGGCTTTGCTCATTAACTTCCTCCCCACCATAGCGTCTAGCACCGCCTGCTACTTTAGCGAATCGGGTAACAGCAAGTAATTCACGGCCTAATAAGCTATCAGGAATTTCAAAAAAGTATTTATCGTCTTGAAAATGAACGTTAAATACCCCTTTTTGGCTCACGGCCTTTTTAGTAATTACATCGCTAAAGGCTTTGGGGCCAGCTTTAGCAGGCCCGTCTTTTTTTGCACCACTAGTGTCTTGGCGCTGAGACAAGTCGGGCCTCTGTGCATTTGAGCTTATTGTCAAAACGACACAAAGACTAGAAAAAACTAAGATTTTTTTCATATTTGTTATTTGTTATAATTTAGAAAACAGTCATAAATATATCAAATTCTATGAACAGTAGTTAGTGGTATTAAATTTTAATAAAAAAATGGGCTGAAATTTGTTTCAACCAATAAATTACTTATTTTGTAACCCCTTAGAAACTAGTGCGTAGAGATCCGAGTGAATTCTAATCAATAGTGAAAAGGATAAAATCTTTTATAAATTTTTATTTAAAACCAAAAATCAATTGAATCATGGCTGATTTAACTAAACCAACTGCAACCGCTGCACCAAAGACAGCAGCACAGCCGAAAAAAGGCGGCAACTTGATTGCAACTTTAGCACCTATCGCTTGTATCGTAGCAGGCTATGTTATCTGGCGTTTTGTATTAGGTAATGCTGCAAATTTCTCTAATCCTGATCCTAGTGGTGGTTTCTGGCCTGCACACAAAGGACCAAAAGGAACATTCACTAAAATGTACGAGGGTGGTATCATCGTGCCTATTTTGATTGGTAGCTTATTAGTAGTATTAACTTTCGTTATTGAAAGATTATTAACTGTAGCGAAAGCAGCAGGTACTGGAAGCAACACTGAGTTCATCCGTAAAGTACAATTCCATTTAGCTAACAAAGAAGTGGACAAAGCAATTGCTGAGTGTGACAAGCAAAAAGGTTCTGTAGGTAATGTAATGAAATCAGGTTTGAAAAAATACAAAGAAATGATTTCAAATACTGAATTAGATACCGATCAGAAAGTATTAAATATTCAAAAAGAAATTGAAGAAGCAACAGCACTTGAATTACCTATGTTAGAAAAGAACTTGGTATTCTTATCAACAATCGCATCAGTAGCAACCTTATTAGGATTGTTCGGTACGGTATTAGGTATGATTCGTTCTTTCTCTAAATTAGGAGAAGAAGGTGGTGGTGAAGCTGCTCGTGAATTATCTCAAGGTATCTCTGAGGCCTTGTATAACACCGCATTGGGTATCGGTACTTCTGCAGTTGCGATTATCATGTACAATGTATTCACAACAAGAATCGATGCGATTACTTATGGTATCGATGAGTCTGGATTTACTTTAACTCAAAGCTTTGCAGCTAACTATAAGTAGTAGAAAAAATATTTTATATAAGGACAACCTTATTAATAAATTAAAAGATAATAAAAATGGGTAGAGCCAAATTACCTCGTAAGAGTACCAACATCGACATGACTGCCATGTGTGATGTGGCTTTCCTTTTATTGTCATTTTTTATCTTGACTACTAAATTCAAACCAGCTGAAGCAATTGCGGTGACTACTCCAAGTTCAGTAGCATCAAAAGTTGCACCAAGCAAAGACTTTGTATTGGTTACAATAGATAAAGATGGTAAAGTGTTTTTAACAATAGATGATAAGAGTAAAAGAGAGCAAGTAGTTAATTCTATCAATACAACTAAGAATGCAGGAATTGACGTAGCTAAGTTTAAAGCAGCAAGTTTTATTGGTGCTTCATTTAGCGGCTTAAACGCTTTCTTATCTATCTCTGAAGAAAACAGAAAAGGAAATGCACTTCCAGGTATTCCTTGTAAGGATACTACGAATAATGAATTAACTGTTTGGATGCAAGCCATCACTGAAGCGTATGCTGGAACCAAAATGGACCTTTTACTAAAAGGGGACAATTTAGCAAAGTATCCTTCTTTCAAAGGTGTATTAACAGCATTCAAAAAGAACAACATTCAGAAATTCCAAATGGTTACCAATCCTGAAAATGCGCCAGCAGGTTCAGAATTGTTCAAGAAATCAATGAGTGGAGAAAAAATGGATAATTAAATTATAAACTGATTAAAAGCTATTTACTATGGCAGAATTAGATACCTCGGGTGGTGGCCATAAGAAAGGACCCGGTGTCAAGAAAGGGAAAAAGCTATCAACGCGTGTCGATTTGACACCGATGGTGGATTTAGGTTTCCTCTTGATTACCTTCTTCATCTTCACTACCACGATGAGTCAACCAACCGCTATGAAGTTGCTTTTGCCGGATGATAAAGTAAAACCTGAAGAGCAAAACAAAGCGAAAGAGTCAGGTGCTTTAACCATCTTAATGGGTGCGGATAATCACTTATACTATTATGAAGGACAGTTAAAGCCGGATGCTTCTAACTTCTTATCAGCTTCTTACAATGGAGAAAACTCAATTAGAGATGTAATCCTTAAAAAGAAAGCCTATGTAAGAAGTATTGCGACGGATCCTAACGACCCTGAACATGACTTAGTAGTGGTGATCAAACCTAGCCAATATTGCAATTATAAAAACGTGATTGATATTTTAGATGAAATGTCAATTAATGTAGTTAAAAAATTCGCATTAGTCGACATTTTTGAAACAGAAGAGCAATTGGTGAAAATTTCCGATGCATCAGCAAAACCTTAAAGCATAAAAAGCATTCAAAATGGACATAAATAAAATATTAACCGCTGACGTATTAGACCTCATTTTTGAGGGCAGATACAAGGAGTATGGTGCTTATGATCTACGCAAAACATACAATAGCCGTCTTAAGAAGGCATTGATTGCGATGGTAGCGATTACTGCACTATTAGCGGGTGGTGCTATTTGGTCTAACAGCGCTAAAAAATCAAAAGCAGACATTATTGTTGCTGATGTTTCTTTAGCAGACGTTAACAACCAAGAAAAGAAAGCACCGCCACCGCCACCTCCACCGCCACCTCCAAAACAGGAGCCACCTAAAGTGGAAATGGCTAAATTCACTCCTCCTAAAATTGTAAAGGATGAGGAAGTGAAAAAAGAAGACGAGGTAAAAGAAGTTGAAAAACTAGAAGACGTAAAAATCGGTGCAGTAGACCAAAAAGGTATTAAGGACGACGGTGTTGTGGCACCAGTTGAACAAAGTACTGGACCTGTTGCTCCTCCTGAAGAAGAGACAGATAAAATCTTCACAGTAGTACAACAACCTGCGGAATTCCCAGGTGGTCAATCTGGATGGATTCGTTATCTAGAAAGAACTTTGAATAGAGATTTACCCGTTGAAAACGGAGCACCTGCTGGAAGATATGCAGTAACCGTTTCTTTCGTTGTATCTAGAGATGGTTCAATTTCAGACGTAAGAGCTGAAAATAACCCAGGCTATGGTACCTCAGATGAAGCAGTTCGTGTAATTACCAGAGGTCCAAAATGGAAGCCAGCTGTTCAAAATGGTAAGAATGTAATATATCGCCATAGACAAGCAATTGTATTCCAAGTTTCTGACGAATAGTTTTTATGCCTGTATGTTTCATACTAGGCGTTAAACATTGAGTTATAAAAATTAAATGGCAGCCCCTAAACAGGCTGCCATTTGTTTTTCTGCGGCTTTATTTAAAATTTATACAATAGACTATCTTTGCGCTATGCGTGAAAATTTGAGTACCTGGAATGATACGATTGTAGCTTTAGCAACAGCACCTGGATTGGGTGCAATAGCGGTGATTAGATTAAGTGGCGCACAAGCCATTGAAATCACTGCATCGGTATTTTCAAAAAAAAGCCTCAAGACTCAACCAAGTCATACAGTTCATTTTGGAAAATTACGCAATGGAACAGAGGTCATTGACGAAGTGGTGGTAAGTATTTATCGTGCACCAAGTTCTTATACTGGAGAGGAAGTAGTTGAAATTTCCTGTCATGGTGCTCCGTTGATTCAGGATCAAATTTTACAATTAATGATTCAAGCGGGTGCAAGAATGGCAAAGCCCGGTGAATTTACACAAAGGGCTTTTTTAAATGGAAAGTTGGACCTAACACAAGCTGAAGCAGTAGCTGATTTAATTGCTAGCAATACCGAAGCTGCACGAAAATCGGCCTTGCATAATTTGAAAGGAGGATTCTCATCTGACTTGCAGGTAATGCGGGAGAAATTAATAAAGTTTTCAGCGTTAATTGAATTAGAATTAGACTTCTCACAAGAGGATGTTGCCTTTGCCAATAAAAAAGAATTAGAAATTTTAGTCCATCAACTACAAATTAAAACGCAGGAATTATTGGATTCCTTTAAGCTAGGCAATGTGATTAAAAATGGAGTGCAGGTAGCAATTGTCGGCAAACCTAATGCAGGAAAATCTACTCTATTAAATGCGTTGTTAAATGAAAACAGGGCATTGGTCAGTGAAATACCAGGGACCACCCGAGACACCGTGGAAGAGTATTTAAATATTCAGGGAGTACTTTTTAAATTGATTGATACTGCAGGCATAAGGTTATCAACAAGCGATCGTATTGAGCAAATGGGAATTGAAAAGAGTAAAGAAAAAATATTAGGCGCAGATATTGTGATTGCTTTATTTGATGTGAACGATCAGGGAATAGAACAGGTGGAAACTTGGCAATCGGAAGTTAGTGCCGATAAGTTAATATTGGTAGGAAATAAAAAGGATTTGCTAGCGGATCCATCTATATTATTGAATAGTGCTTATAACCAAGTGGTATTTATTTCTGCAAAAGAAAAGGACAATATCAAATCATTGGAAAATCTCCTGTATGAAAAATCGGTGGGAGATGCAATTCAGAAAGAAGGTACCATCATCACCAATGCAAGACATGTAGCTTCCTTGAAAAAATTATCCATGGCATTGAATGATGTTGAAACTGGCTTGCAACACAATGTAACAGGCGATTTATTGGCATTGGACATACGCCAAGCATTACATTATTTAGGTACCATCACGGGCCAAATCACCAACGAGGATCAATTGGATTTTATTTTCTCTAAGTTTTGTATTGGGAAATAATTCACCGATGATGGCATTTATGTCATATTTAATTCGTCGAAGGTAAAGTCAACTTCCTTAGTTTATTTTCTTTATATTTAATCTATATTATTTTATATAGCTATAATCTTGAATTCAAAATTTTCAGAAATGAAATTTAGTAAAATACTCATTGTAATTGTTATACTATTTAACATGAATCCTGTTAATTCACAGGGGGTTAAATCAATTCAAACTACCTTAAATAATTGGAATGACGTTCCAGGCGATTTAAGGTATGCCTATTATGAAGATCCCAAAACAGGTAATTATGTAAAACAGGGCAGATATGAATTTAATCTTGCGCTTGGAAATTATTACAAAGAAACTGCAAATGGCAATTTTAAAAATGGAAAAAGAGATGGAGCCTGGCTTTATAGAATTACAAGGCTTGACGACTTAGCTTTTGATGTGAATTGGACTGGTGTAATACAATTAAACTTCGGCTATAAACAAGGCGAGCCAAATGGATTGTGGGTGTATGAAAGCAAACAAAAGTATAGAACCCGTTATAGGGGCGCTTGGACTCCTTATGAATATGATTTTGCACCAAATGAATCACTGACGGTAATGTTTTCAAATGGATATCCGTCCGGTGTATATACATATTTAGACAATAATTCAAATAGCAAATCTAGTATAACTGGGCAATTCAATATTAAAGGGTTTATCAACGGAGTATGGAATTTTAATTTCAAGGATGAGAAAAAAGAAATGACTTTTAATAATGGGGTTCTTGTCAAGTCAATTACTAGATCAATGCCCAATGGCAACATTACTTATAGTTACGAACGTAGTACAGATGAACTGAAATACATTTCTTCATTGATGGCCGGCACATTGAAATCAGAAGAAAGAAAAAAGAATAGAATTAGCATTGACACGGTTTATGCCAGTGAATACATAGACTTAGATGCAAGAAAAACGCTTTACGGTAAATTTTTTAATTGGGGTCAAATTGAAGGAGATAATTTATATGAAAATAATGGAGGGTCTAATTTAGGCGGTTATGCAATTAAACTACAAATTAAACCTCAGTTAGATTTGGAGAAAATCAGTGAATTTATTGAATTAAAAAACGTGTATACTAAGTATGATTACAGTAAATCTTATGACACAAGTTCTTTGAATAAAGAATTTAATTCATTCATTGAAACCTATGCTATTTCTTTAACGGATAATGACTATACGAAGGCCTTCGAGTATAAAAAACAATTTGTATCAACTATCATTAGAAGAAAAGATAGTATAGCTGCAGAACAAAGACGTCAATATTTATCAAGAGAGTTTCCTTTTATAAGTAAACAAAGATTAACCTATGATTCATATCCTTTTTATGTAGAATACCAGGAAAGGAAAAAGTTATACGATCAGTTTTTAAATAAAGCAAAAGTCAACGAAGCTTATAAAAACTCAATCCATGAAGTTGACTCCAGCTGGAACGAAAATGTGCTATCTGTTTATTGTGATTCTAATAGAGTAACAAAAATAAATGAATCTACTAAATTGCTTTTTGAAGATAATTTTGCAGACCTACATCCTCAAGTACAGCCTATATTAAAAGCTATCGCAATAGGCTGGTATCTCCCAGCCCTTGATAGTTTAAAAAATAAAAAAGATTTTTGCGAAGCTAATAAGTTAGTGGATGATTTTAGTGTGATTATCAATAAAATATTAATATGGGATAAGAATGTATCAAGAGATCTTTCAAAAAAACACTATTATCGAGTGACGAATGTATATGCTCCATTGGTAGAGAATAAAGAGTACAAAACACCTGTTTTTACAAAGATTGATAATTTGAAAAATATGGAGGAATTGATTTCACTTTTAATGTCCTTAAAACCTGATGATTATTAGGCAATGATAAGATTAGAATATGCGCAATAATTATTCATAGATTGGATCACGTTGCTGAAGGATGCAAACTCTGATTGAGTGTGTTCTCCTAAAATAACCACCGCTTTCATACCGGCGTTCAATGCACATTCCACCCCTTTGGGGGTGTCTTCGAAAACAATACACTCTTTGGGAGAAAGGCCTAATTGTTCAGCACATTTCAAAAAGGTTTCGGGGTGTGGTTTACTCTGTTGAACATTGTTGGCACTTACAATGGCACTGAAATAATGCCTTATTTGTAAATTATCAATGACAAAATCGATATTTTCAGTAATGGCTGCGGAACCTATGGCCATTTGGATTTTTCTTTCATTAGCGGCGGCTAAAAAAGTAGCAAGTCCGTCAATGAGTTTTAAGTGAGGTTTAAATTCAATACGATATAAAGCCTCTTTGTCATTTCCTATTTTAATTTTTTCTTCCAATGTAAATCGCCCAGGAAAAATACGTTCAAGTAACTCATCATTTTTCCCATAACATTGGTGTTTCATTTCCTCCATGCTAAGGACACCACCCAATTTTACTATTTCTTTATGCCATGCTTCAATATGATAGGGCATATCATTGACCATGGTCCCATTTAAATCAAATAAAAATCCTTTTGCCGAAAATATTTCTGTCAAAGACATCTTCCTTTTATTTATTTTTCAATTGTATGTACTAAACAAATTAATTGCCAATTTATAATTACATGGATCCACCTGCAATGAATTTAGTTTCTACTGTTAACTCAGTTAAAGTTTTACCTCCTTTCATATTGGCCATCATTTGAACAAAGGCAAGTTTCCCTAATTCATGACCACTTGTTTCCACATAACTAATGCGGGGATAATATAAGTTGGGAATAAATCCATTGCTTATACTTATCACCCCAATGTCACTTGGAATTTTTAGTTGTAATTCTTGTATTGTTCTCATCACCCCAATAAGTATTTCATCGGTCATGCAAAACACAGTATCTATTTTCTGTGTTTTAGTAGCAAATTTTTTCATTAAGTCCTCTGCTTCTTTTGTATTTGCTGCATGTACATAACTACAATGAATTTTAGGAGCAAAGTCCTGTAAAAATTTTTGAAATGCTGCTTTTCTTTTTTGTGTGATGGATAAATTATCATCCCCAAAAATGGCCAACACTTTTTTTGCGTTTCTTTTTATAATATTTTCCGCCGCCATAATCGCACTGCGTTCATCGGCCATACGCACTTTTGTAAAACGATTGTCCTTGGGCACAATATCAAAAAATACAACAGGTATATCTCGATCATTCATTTTTTGATATACTTCTAAATTTTCGGAACTAGAGGAAAGGCAAGCGAAAACACCACTCACTCTGTTTTGCCTAAAAATTTTTAAGTTGTTCAACTCATTTTCGGGATTGTGACTTGATTGTAGAATCATTAATGCATATCCATTGTTCCTGCTTTCCTCTTCAATAGCAGCTATAAAACTATCATAGAATAAGTTGGAGATAGCTGGAACAATTACGCCTAGTATTTTACTGTTTTGCGTCCTTAGTTGAATGGCGTATGCATTGGGTTCGTAATCCATGCTTTGAGCCAGTGCATTTACCTTCGCTTTGGTACTTGCTGAAATGTCGGGATGATCCTTTAAGGCTCTTGATACTGTTGAAATACTGAGTTGTAATTGTTGAGCCAATAACTTTAGTGTAGTATTTGTCATACGCAATCGATTACGTAAATTTATGAAAATATTTCCACAAAAATTTTCGCAAACGTTTGTTATTTTAATCGACAGTGCTTGGGTGCCTTCCTACTAGGTTAAAGAAAGTACGGGCTAAATTTTTGATAAAGTATTGATTTTGTTGATTTTAAAGGGGTTAAAATAGGAGAATGTATTCTATAAAGCTTACAATTGTTAGTTTAGTAGTTAAAAAAGTTAAAAATTATTTAACAATAAGTGCGCGGAATATCAAAAATGTGTATTTTGTACGAGCTTAATAAACCAATAAACTGCCAATTATGAATTTCAAAATTGTCAAGTCCTCTTTTGTAGGACTTCTTCTAAGCTTGTTTGTATTAAATGCGCAAGCTCAGAACAAAACAGTTACAGGTAAGGTTACAGATTCAAAAGACGGTTCAGCAATTGTTGCTGCATCTGTTGTTGGTCAAGGGACTACAATAGGTACAAGAACAGGAGCAGACGGTTCTTTTAAATTAACAGTTCCTTCCTCTGTTACTACTTTATTTATCTCATCAGTAGGTTACGCTTCAAAGCAAGTAACAATTACTGGTGGTGAATTAAAAGTTTCTCTTACTGAATCTAGTGAACAACTTAATGAAGTTGTTGTAATTGGATACGGTACTGCACGTAAAAAAGACGTGACTGGTGCTGTTTCTTCAGTTCAAGCGAAAGACTTCAACCAAGGAGTTATCACTTCTCCTGACCAATTATTACAAAACAAGGTTGCAGGTTTGGACATCACTAGCGCTTCTGGTCAACCAGGTGCTGCTACTACTGTTAAGATCAGAGGTAATAACTCTGTTCGTGCAAACTCTAATCCTTTGTATGTACTTGATGGGGTGCCTTTAGATGGAAGATCTGCAAGACCAAGTGCTGGAACAGGATTTGGTGCTTCTCCAGATGCAAACCCATTAAACTTTATCAATCCTAACGACATCCAAAGTGTGGACGTATTAAAAGATGCGTCTTCTGCTGCTATCTACGGTTCTCGTGGAGCAAATGGTGTGATCGTTATTACCACTAAGTCTGGTTCTTCTACTGGAACTAAATTAGAATTCGGTACTAGTTTAAGTATGAATGCTGGTTTAATGAAAGACTATGAAGTATTAGATGCGCCAACTTTCATTAAAGGTTTGGCTAAATACAATGTTGCTGGTCAAAACTTCGGTTCTGATGTAAATGCAATGAAAGAATTAATGAACACGAACCTTTCTCAAAACTACAACTTAGCATTAAGTGGTGGTAATGACAATGG
>Ga0078894_10001782_pt1 | contig 16141 bp, 12 predicted proteins | sample LauGreSu1BDMLBSD_2_FD_67506 | JGI IMG/M metagenome (GOLD analysis project Ga0078894, IMG submission 67506) | Freshwater lake microbial communities from Lake Michigan, USA - Su13.BD.MLB.SD (version 4) (version 4) | ecosystem: Environmental > Aquatic > Freshwater > Lake | place: Lake Michigan... | reverse complement strand
GATCAACTGAAATTAGATGTGGAGCACGTAAAGGCTTATTAGGAACTGCTGCACTAAGTATGTAAGAAATTTCTGACAAATCTGACCAGCCAAACTCATTTCTGTATCTGTACCTGAATCGATATGTTCTTCCCAGCACAGTGCTAACTGCTACAGTCAAGTTTAGTCCAGTATACGATGGTTGTAATTCACCTTGGATTCCATCATCAACTAGAAGTTAATATGCTTGCAAAGTAGTCCCACCGTTGTCACTAGCTAGTGGCATTAAGACTATAATTTGGTGAATGTCGCTACTGACTTTAGAAACTACATCAGTAGGCTTTGCAGGTATTCCAGCTAACAAGATTTGCAAGTAATCTTCACTAATTGTTGATCCTATTTCATTTGTGGCTTTAAGTTTAAATCTTAGTAATTTTCCTGACAAAGTATCGTTAAAGGTGAACATGTACTCGAACAAATAAGGTTGATATTCGATTTCACCCAAACTGTCAGTAAAACCATCGTTGAAATCTCCATAATCTGTGAAAATGCTATAGGATTAGACAGGACACCCATTTTATTATGGTAGGCGCCATTTTAACAAGGCAGTTGTTGATGTGCTTAATACAAGTTCGGGTGCGAGTACACTAGAAGGAGCAGCGCATGCTCGATAACTAACAAGGTCTGATCCAAGTCCCTCACCATTGTGATTTGTCGCAGTGACAAAAAATGTATATTTGATACCAGGAGTTAGGTCCGTAATTTCAGCAAAAGTTAGTGTTCCATTGTAAACTTTGTTAAAATTAACTCCTAGACCATCGTCCATGTACAGATTGTAACCCAAAACATTAAGGTCTTAACTTTCAACAGCTTTCCAAACGATCATCATGCTGCTACTTGAGCTCCTTGAATCATCCTTAGTAGGTTCATCAGGCTTAGATGGTAAGCTACCAAGACCAACTACTAAGCTGTCACTTGGTAGTGAATTGCCAAGTTAATTAACGGCCGTGAACTAGATTCTGTATAAAGTTCCCGTTACCAAATTGTTAAGTGCTGCGTCAAAAGTAAACTAGAACTGATCAACAGTGAAATTATAATTCTAAGCAGACTCAAAGGCCTAGTCCAATTCTCCAATTTAGACATCGTAGTTGGTTATCATGAATCCTCCATCATCTGGACTACGGAACAACTGTACAGTTATTTCTGTGTCGCTTGAGCTAACATATTTAGGCTAAGGTGGGCGAGTAGGAACAACTGCAGGTGTCAAAACGGACTCAGGTGACCATTAAGAAGCTCCAACTCTGTTGTAAGCTCTATATCTAAACTTATAATCAAGACCTTTCGCTAAATTACAAACTTAGAATTAGTTGTAAATTGTCATGTTTGCTAGTGATCCCAATACATCAAAGAATTCCGAGCCTTAGTACTCAGTTCTTTGCAAGTGATAGCTTGTGATGCCATCTCCTCCATCATTTATGATCTGTTCAACTATTACTTAAATGCAAGTCGTGTTGGTTTCCTTGGCTACGAAGTCAGGAGCTTAAGTTGGAGCATCTGGCACATTGGCGACAATACTTGAAACCAAGTTGCTACTACTGATTCCTACAGCATTTGTAACTATTACCCTGAATCTGTAAAAGTCAGGAACGGTCAGACCAGTAACATCAAGCGTGAATGTAGAAGCTGTTAGTATTTCGCCGTAATCAGAAAAAGAACCCATCTGGCCATCGTCCACTTATACTTAGTAAGACGTTATAATGCAGGCACCAATGTCTAGTGGCTCTTTCCAAACTAAGGAAATCTTTTGATCAGTAGTCAATTTTACTTTCAAAGAGTTAAAGTTTTGGGGTACTTCACATGCTGGTCTCATGGCAACACTTGATTTATCAGAAGGCCCATTGAAGGTCCAAACTTCGAGCTAGTAGCTATAACGTACACCAGATTCCAATCCAGTGTGATTGAATTAGAGAACTTAGGTGTTGTTAAGTCCATCGTAGATAAGATATATGTGACCTGGTTTGCCCTCATCAGAGTAAAGCCTATAACCTGTGACTGGAATGTCTAGACTATTAGCTTGAACCCAATTCAAGACATGCTGGAATCGATTAGATTTTGAATCGAATGTTGGAGCTGTTGGTGCGGGTTACTGTCTTGCCAAAGCTACTTACAACTCTTGTGAGGGTTCACTTTCACCTATTGAGTTTGATGCACTGTAATAGAAAGAGTAAGTTAATCCTGTTGTCATGGTAGTTGATCCTATGACATCTTGTTAATTAAAAGTATATGAATTGCTGACTCCATCGTACAATGTTACTTTGTTGTATGCTGAGACAGGTGCTCCCTAGTTCACATACAAACTGTATTAGGTGATTGGTGAACCCATGTTGTCCTAGCTGATGTAAAATTCTAATTTTATTTAGGTATCACTGAACAAAATTACTTTTGGTTAAGGTGGTCGCTTAGGTACATCTGCAACTAGCAAGTAGCTTATGTCACTCCAACTACTTGCTCCGATTAGATTTAATGCTCGATATCTTGCCTTGTAAGTATTACCTTGTGTGAGATGATTAACTTTTATTTCTGTTTCAAGAGTCAGGAATGTTCCTAGTACGGTACTCATGGGTCCTGCCTTGCCATCGTCCAGTTAAATCTCGTAACCTAATATTGTAGATCCTCCGTTTTGAGAAGTTGACAGAGGTTGAATCTTGATGTAAAGGCTTCGATTGTCAGAATTATTTGGGTCTTTTATCGGAGACTAGATTGGCTTGTCAGGACTTTAAGCTATTACAAATGAAGCTACTTTTGAGATTTAAGAACCTTCTGGATTGCTGGCTTACAACTGGAATCTAAATTGTTTGCCTGTGTCCTAGGGGTTGAATGTCACTTCGTATTAGGTAAGAGCTGGTAAGTCGTTGATGTTGTTGGGGTCAACTTCAGTTGAAATACTTCCACCTTAACCATCATCCATGAAAAGACTAAAGCTAGTTATCGGACATCCACCATTGTCGGTTGGAATTTACCATCTCAAAGTTAAACTGACTTTTGTTCCTGACACTCTATAAGGCATCAGAGGCTAAATTGGTTCACGGCATGCATGTCTTATCAAAGGATCACTTGGTTATGACTCTCCATTGAAGTTGATTGCTGAAACAGTGAAGTAATAAAGTTGTCCAGTAATCAAGTTTGTCACGTTGAGTTCAAGTTAAAGACTACCAATAGTTGACAAAAGTTAGTATTGGCCAGTTGCATTTGACATTCTAATGTTGTACCCTAAAATTGGAGCCTGAGTTGGCTAACTTTGCTACCATTAAAGCATGATACTAGATTAGGTAGAAAGAGAAAGATTCTTGGTTGGTGTTAAGGGCTTAACGGGTGGCAAGGTGATTGCAAACTGAACCCCGTCTGAAAATGGAGAATATCCAACAACGTTCCAAGATCTAAACATGAAAGTGTAAATTGCGCCAGAAGTGACATTGGTAACTGTAGTTTGCATACTGTTGTCAGTGTAGCTTGCTACCTTGTCTAATTCTGAACCGATGGTTCCCTCGTCCATCCAGAGCTCATAGCCTAAAATTATGGACCCACCACTGTCGCTGGGTTGTTAGAAACCAAGAGTTATTGTAGTCGCAGTTGCCTGGATCAAACTAGGTGGGACAGACTTACTTGGGTTAGTAGCAGCAAGAGCATACAAAATGTTAGAATAGTCACTCCAGCCTATGTAGTTTAAGACTCTATAGCGCAAATTGTATTTTACTCCTCTGGACACAGTTATGTTGTACACTAATTCCATGGAAATCTCCTCATAACCTCCAAGAATTGTGTAATTTTCACCCTGGCCAATTTCAAGGCTGTATGAAACGATTGGGCTTCCACCGTTTCTACTTGATTCTACTTATGGCAGGGTTACTACAAGAACAACGTCACTTTAGTTTTGTAGTACAGGAGAATTCAGTAAAGCTAAAGGTCTACCGGAGTTCAATATTCTTAAGTATGGTGAATCTGCAAAGCCCTGTGAGTTAACAGCTCTTACCATAACTCTGAAGTACAACCCAACACTTTAATCGGGCCAATTAGTAATTGTAGCATTACTCAAGACTGGATTTCCTCCAACGTAAGGGTCATTGACGGAATTTACTTGGGTAACTACATCACCTCCCTGACCATCATCTCTGAAGATTTAATATCCGGTTAAAGGACAACCACCATCACGCGGAGCATTCCAAGAAATTTTGATTGAATCGGCGACAGAGTCTTTGTCAATTCTTGTTGGCTGTAGTAAACCTGATGGAGCAACGCACACACTAAAAGTGAAAATTGCACTTAAAGCACTTAATCCATTGTAGTTAATGCTCTGAATTCTATAATTCTGGTATCCTCCTTGAGTTAGATTAGTGTGGTTGAACCAAGTAATTTAAGGGAGATTTGTACCATTGTAAATTGTCATTAGATCTTGACTGCCAAACACAGCTGATTAGATTATGTAACCTGTAGTAGGCATGGCCTAGTCAGGAACTTTATCCCAAGTCAGATAGACTGATGAACTTGTTGATCTGGACAGGTCTTTTCTTATAGCACTTGGCGGATCTGGTAAACTTGTTGCAGCAACAGACAAATAATCACTGAGTTAAGATTTTCCTTCACTGTTAAAAGCAAGTGATGCCACTTTGTAAGTTACACCTGGAGTCAAATTCAACAGTGTGTACTGTAGGCTCACTCCATCATACTGCGATTCTTGAAAAGTGATTTCGGAAGTGTCATCGCCCTGATCTCGCCAGATCTAATAACCTAACAAAGGCGCTCCACTGATGAAGTCAGTGTCACGTAACTGTACTGTAATAGTAGTTGATGTTGAACTGACTTTCACTGGTTTGTTTGGTCTGTTTGGGACTCCAGCCATTAATAAATAACTGGTTTAGCTCCATTGTGACCATCCAATCTCATTTCTACATCTAAACCTAGCTTAAAGGTATTAACCTGTGGGCACTTATTTGTTGGTAACTGTGTACTGTAGTTGTAAATTTGGATGTCGTTCACCAAGTACTGTAACCCACTCATTGTTGATCTTGATCTAGAGCTGGTAAGAAGTTACAAGGCTGTAACCATCAGACGGTGGCTAACTCATGTAAATTGTCATATTTTACCCATTAGAAACTCTAGTCGGGGTGTTTGGCTAGCTTGGTACACTAGCAAGCAAGAAAGCTACAGAGTCAGATTATGTTTGTCCAATCGTGTTGCTAACTCCAAGTTTTATCTAAAGCCTAGTTCCTGGGATGTAGCTTTGCATGTCGATTGTGTATTGAGTAAGAAGAGGTTTGTCAGCTACATCGTCACGATCAACTTCAGACCATTAAGTATTTTGAAGTATGTAAATGTGGTAGCTTAGAATTGGACAGCCCCCATTGTTAACTGGTGGAGACCATGAAACAGTGATGCTGTTCTTACTTATGTCTGAAATCGAAGGGGCACGGAAATCAGAAGGGAAAGTACATGCTTTGAGCTGTGCAATAGTTGAGTTCTAGCTTGCACCATTAAAGTTAAGTGCTTCGAGTTTGAACCTGTATGTTTTAAGGTAATCAACTGTCTCGTTGTTATTCGATGTACTGTTGAAATTGAACCAAGTCACTTGTGGATGATTAATGCCATTGTACACAAGTCTGAACGAGTCAAATCGGCCTGAGTCAGCATATAAGTTATAGCCGAGAACAGGCAAAGTATCACCTTATATTTATGTCCAATTCACAAAAATGCTTTCAGATTAGGACATAATTAAATCTTTGAATGGAGGACTAGGCTAGCTTGGTAAACTTCCAAGCATGAAAGTTGTCTCATCACTAAATTTAGACACCGTTTGTTCTTAGTTTACTGCTAAGAATTTGACTCTGTAAATGGTGCCTGGAGCATGTAGTAAATCTCTTGTCGTTTCCAAAGTGAAAGTTGCTTAGAATCCTGTGTAATTTGTAATTTGTCTAAAGCTACTTGTCAAATTGTTTCCTTCGTCTATCCAAAGCTAATAACCAACAATAGGTATTCCGCCATCATCACTACTTCTCTAGAAACTTAGAGTTACTGTAGTATCAGTTGCGCTTACATACTTTGGGGCAGGAGGTGTAAGTGGGGCAGACGATGCGAATATGTAACTCACATCACTGAACTCTGACCATCCATTAATGTTTGCCACTTTGTATTTGAATCTGTAAGTAAGACCTCTAGTCACATTGGTGGTGACATAGCTTGTCTCAGTCTAAGAAGTCAGCACTGAATTAAATGGTCCTTAAACGCCATCGTCCATTAGAAGTTCAGATTTTATTATCTAACTGCCTCCGTCATCTGTGTTGGTGTTTTTGAAAGTAACTTTGATTTATGATGTAGTTGTTTCAGACTAATCAACTTCGGGAGCTGGTGTCGGTTTTCCTGGAACATCTGAAAGTGTGAAAAGCTAAGCATCGCTAGTTGCTGTTCCCATAATGTTCATTGTTTGTACTTGAACTTAAATGACTTAACCTGTGTAATTCGCGCCTAATACGACTTAATAGCTGAAAAGATAAGGTTAGTTAGAAATATAATCCGGATCAACTGGGATGTCTGTCATCGTTCCTTAACCATCATTTCTAAAAACTGCATAACCTAGTATTGGACAACCCCCAGAACTAGTCGGTGGTGCCCAGCCTACTGTAAAGGAAGTTCGAGTGATCCCAAAAACTACTGGGGTGTCAATCCCACTGGGCGGCTTACAAGACATAAACTAAACCACGTTGCTTGAGACGCCGAATCCATTAACATCTAATGCACTGACTTTGAACTTGTAGTAATGCTTGGGTAGCAAATTTTCAACTGTGTAAGTTAAGATTTAAGGATTGCCCTGATGTACCGTGCTGAACAATCCTCCACGTCCATCATCCATTTCAAGAGCATATCCTAAAATTGGTAAGTCCGAATCAGTAACATTTCCCCAGTTGATTTACATGGCTGTGTGTGATTTCAGATTTTCATCTCTTACTGGGTCACTTGGTGCTGGGGGTTTACTGCCAACTCCAGCGATTAATTCAAGACTGTCGATAGAATCTCCATAAAAATTAGTTGCGCGAGATACAAATCTATAGATTTTGCCTTTGACTAATCCAGTAACATTGTAAATCAATTCAGAGTTGTAGCCATTAACAGTAAGGTAATCTGATGTAAAGTCATCGCCTGAGTCAACTCTTAGTTTATAGCTTGTTATAGGAGAACCCTGATCGTCTGAGCTTCGAGGTATTTGTATCTACACGAATGTTGCGCTAGAACTCAGGTAAATGGGTCTTGGTGGTGCAATCGGAACTGTTGCTGCTCTGACATAAGTCGTTGGAGAATATGGACTCCATCCTATAGCATTTTGAGCTCTGTACTTAAGCCTATACGTGACTCCTTTAGTCACATTTGTCACAGTATGATGCAACACAAGGTAACTTTGGTTAAGACCACACACTGCAGTGAAATCACCACCTGCTCCATCATCAATTTCCAGGGAGTAACTTGTAATGTCACTGCCTCCATCATCGGCTACACCCAACCATGAAACTTTTATCTGATTAGTGTTTGTGACAAGTGGGTCAGACTATAGTAGATCTGATGGCTGTTGTGGCGTTGAAGCCAAAATCTGACTTCCAATAAAGGAACGCGCTGAACCGATTTCATTAAAGGATTCAAGCTGGTAGCGGATTGTGCGTCCTGTTTTTGTTGGGTCAAATGTGACAGTATGAGACCTCAAATATTGTTTGTTTCCGATTTGACTTACGTCTACTGGGACTAATTAGCCATTAAGACCATCATCTACCAAAAGATTATAGCCTAAAATTGGGCACTGGCCATCTGAAACTGGTGATTCCCAAATGAAACTTATTTCCGTCTTGGTAGATTTAGTTACTACTGGCATACGCTAACCCACTGGGTTAGTGCATGCTTTGAACGTGGCAGGTTGTGACCAAGCGCCTTGTCCATTGAAATTAAAAGCGGCCACCTAAAATTAGTAACTTCGTCCTTAAACCAGATTTTGTGCGTAAAACTCAAGTAAATTTGGGTTGTAGCGTCCATCGTAAATTATGGATGTTCGTCCACTAACTAAATCTGTCATCTTAAGTTGGTACCCAACAATAGGTTATAGATCTAAAGGAGCAGTCCATTGAACCATTACAGAAGAATTCGTACTCAGTTATTAGTTCTTTGTAGCTGTTTCAGGTGCACTGGGTAAAGGTGCTACAGCCAAAGCTATTTCTTCGGACCATGATGAACTTCCATAACCGTTTGTACTTCGAATCCTGAACCTATAAATTTAGTTTGTCACAATAGGATCTGTTGCTGTTGTAACAGTATGAGACATCAACTTGTCATCATAAGAGGTAACATTGTTCCAATTTGTTTGTGTGAAGTCTGAAATCTGTAGCTAGATGTGCTCAATTATTGCACCTCCATCGTCAGAACTAGGACTGAATCCAAGAGTAATTTAAGTTTGACTAGATTCTACATAAGTTGGAGCTTGTGGTCTACTTGGTGGCTGAGCTGCCATTACGTAACCCGAAGCAGACCAGGGACCAGCACCATTAACGTTCCACGCTCGGTATCTCAATTCATATGTTACTCCCTTCTAAATGCCATGTGAGTAGACGAAAGTATTCAGAAGACTGAATTTATTAAGTCCTCCTGTGATGCTTGTCCAATTCTAATTAGAAACGTTGTATAGGCTTAGCTCATAGCTTACTATAGGATGACCACCATTTGACTCCTGTGGTAATTAAGCATAGTCTACTTGAATCGTGTAGGCGTTAGTGTAAGTTAAGTTTAACTTCGGCACGTTCGTTGGCTGTGATGGTACTGATGCAAGAACATAACTTACTTATTAGGTCCAAACAAAGCCAACATCATTAGTAGCTCTGATTTTGAAAGTAAAAGTTTTGCCAGCGTCATCATCTTGATACTAAATTGTATGAGATCTCAAAGCAGGCAAGTTTGCGACTTAATCATTATCAACTTCGCTCCAAGTTTGATCTAAGTTCTGCTAGAAAAGCTCGTAAGACCTTATTGGACATCCATTAGTAACTGGTTCTGTCCAAGTCAAAGTCAAGTTGGTCCTTGAAACTTGAGTCATAAGTGGGGAATCAAACTGACTGGGAGATCCACAGATAATAAAGCCTGCAGGCGATGACAGCTAGCTTGCTCCGTTAAAGTTCAATGCACCGATTTTAAATCTGTAAGTAAGAGATGTTTGTAAACCTGTAACAAGCTATTAAAAGACATTAGGGTAGTTTGTGCCATCATAAATAATTGAAAATTCTCCATTACTACCATCATCCATCCATAGCTGATAGCCAATCACAGGCAATTATGTGTCAAGGCTTGGTGTCCAAACTATTGTGATGTAAGTCGGGCCAGTCTCGCTTGGAACGTTAGTAACTGGATTTGGTTGACTTGGGTAATCGGCTACACCTGCATCAACTGTATCAGACCAATCACTGTACCCATATACGTTTAAAGACCTAGTTTTTATCTTGTAAATGTAACCTGGTACGAGGCCATCTGAATCAGTGATTTGGTACTGTAAGCTCAAGCCATCGTAACTAGTTATGTTTTTGTAAATTGTTGATGTAAAACCTTCATTTCTCCAAATCTCGTATGAAGAAATGGTTTCACCTCCATCTTGCTTTGACTAAAAGATCTATATGGTAACTGATGTCATAGTAGCAGTAATAAATTTGGGAGTTGGTGGTCGGATCGGAACAGTTGCTGCTCTGATGTGTGAGATTGGTGAAAAACCTGACCAATTTTGAACATTTTAAGCTCTGTATCTAAATCTGTACACTTAACCACCTTTAATTCCCTGTCTAACAACAAAAGTAGTTTCAAGAGATGGAGTAAGTAGCCCAACGAGACTGGTGAAGTTGCCTCCAAGTCCGTCATCCATCTGTAGCTCGTAAGAAAGTATTGGACTTCCACCGTTGAGTGTTGCTGAAATTGGACCATAATTAACTTTTATCATGTCCTGATTAGTTATTGAGGCATCTGAAACTGGCATGTCAGTAGGTGTCGAAGGAACTGCAGCACTTACTGAGTAAAGTACGGCTGAATCAGAAAAGCCATTGTCGTTGAAGGATCTAACTTTGATTTTGTACCAAACCCCATTTGTCAAACCATTAATGGTATAATGCCTTAGACTAGGAATATTACTGACTTACGCAGGGTCAACAATTATTGTAATGTCCGATCCTTAGCCATCATCTCTCAATATTTAGAATCCTGTCAAAGGACATCCGTTAGCTAAAGGCTCTTGCCACTAAATGGTTATAGAAGTAGTGCTTTGATTAATTCGTTTTGGTTGTGGAATCTTAGATGGGACAAGGCATGCAAAAATAGGCACGATGTTACTGTAAGCTGAATCTCCATTATAATTTACAGCAGCAACTCTAAATCGATAATTAAGGCCGATTGTCAGCTGCGAGGTCACGAAGTTGTTTGTGATAGGATCTTTATTACCATCATATATGGTTTTGAAATCGCCATTGAATCCATCATCCATTTGTAAAATGTAACCTAACACAGGGATTCCATCATCACTTGCGACTCTATCCCAGCCAATTGCTATAGTAGAATTCGTGCTTAAAGTCTCGATTTTAAATGGTGGGTTTGGTTTAGTTGGTAAATTGCCAAGAGCTACTCTTGTTTCTAATGACTGATCTGAGTCCCCAAACGCATTGGTAGCAACAAGTACGAATCGGTATATTGTTCCGGGCACTAACCCATCAGATACTCCCGTGCTTGCGAACATTGTTGAGCCTGATTTAATCAACTTGAAATCGTTATGAATCTAGATCGTATCGTAATAAAGTTTATATCCTGTAACGGCAGACCCACCATCATTCTTTGGTGTCAGGAACTGGAACTAGATTTTGGTCGAATTACTACTTATATAAACTGGAGCAGGTGGAGCATCTGGTTTGTTTGCAGCACGATAGTACCCAACTTCACTCAATTCACCCCATCCATTGAAGTTCTAAGCTCTGTATCTGAAGCGATATTAACGCCCACTGACGATGTTCGTTGAAATAATCAAAAGGGGAGTCAGCTAGTAAACCGATTAGAAAGAACCTCTAAGTCCATTGTCATATTGGATCTCGTAATTAGTAACCGGGCTGCCTCCATTTTAGTTGCTGTCAAAAAGTGTAATGTTTACTGCCACTTATGATTAACTTGACAGAGTTGGGACTGATTAAGGTGGCAACGAAGGTTTTAATGGTAAGGAAGCCAAAGCTACTGATAAAGCATTTGTTTCAGCTGTGTCTCCATTGAAATTATAAGTCTGAACTTTGAATTAGTAAATCAGGCCGACAATTCCAAAACTACTCAGGTCAATTGTGAATTAGGTCAGACTAGGGTCAGTGCTAGGCATCTGTACTGGAACAGTGGCATTGTTAGTTTCATCGTTGATTGTCTTACCATCGTCTCTGAACATTTTGTAGCCTAAAACTGGGCAACCTCCATCATTGTTTGGTGCAGTCCAAGAAATTGTAATGCTTTCCTAATCTGAGCTCACATATTTTGGAGTTGCAAAACCAACAGCTGCTGTGCAAGAGTAAATGGTAGCAATTGGAGAAGGTGCTGAAAGCCCATTTTAGTTTATTGCTTGTACTGAGAATCTATAAGGTAATCCAGTTTTCAAATTGCCTACGGTATATTAAAATACGTCTGGTCTGTTTCCACCAACATACACTGGCTTTAAATCAGAGTTAACCCCATCGTCAACGTTCAGTTAGTAACCTGTGATGATTAAATCGCTTTAAGGCTGAATCCAACTCACTGCGATTGAGGTCTGAGCTGAATAAATTCTCTGAGGAGCGATTAAGGTGTCGGGAACATTTCCAAAAGAGATGTATGCTACAACACTGAATGCTGAGTAGCCTTTGATGTTTTTGCAACGAGTTTACATTCTGTACGTCCGTCCGAAAACAAGACCGTCTGTGAGCTGTGTAGCTTGGTAAATCAAAGCATCATTGTTGTAGTCAGTTAATTATCTGAAACTAGATGTGAAATCATCTCCTTCGTCGACCCACAGCTCATAAGCAACAATTGTACTGCCACCATTGTCCAGACTACGAGGCACACCAATACTCAGGATTTAATTGATGAACTACACGAAGTAGGGTATTGGTGGTGCATCAGGTTACGTAGCAACCAGCACATCTGAAGTTGCTGACATCGGCCCCCATCCTACAGCATTCTTGGCTCTGTATTTGAAGCGCTGCGATCTGCCTTTGATGACTCCACTTTTTACTAAGAATTACTTTAGTAAACTGTTTGAGCTTCCTCCCACAATGCTGACGAAATTACCACTTACTCCATCATCCATAAGCAGTTCATAGCTTAAAATTGGACTGCCTCCATCGTTTGGAGCTGGATTCGCCCACGAAACTAAAATTTAGTTCTGTGTTGTGAATGCAAAGTCGTATTAACACACATCTGTGGGCATCTAAGGTACGCCAGCTAAAATTGAATATCCAGTTTCAGAAAAACTTGTTCGTTAAGTTGTTATAACTTAAATCTTGAATCGGAAAGTTCTTCCCACAGACATTGCAGGGAAATTTGTGATGACAAACGTATCTAAACTTGGTAAATTTCTGACGCTAGGGTCGTTGACTAAGTTGACTTCATTGTTTATTGCTTGTCCATCACCTTAGTCTCTCCACACCGCATATGAGGTAATTGAACATCCACCATTGTCTCGAGGTGGCTCCCATTGCAGCTAGATTTAAGTACTGTTTTGGAAAACTACTTTAGGAGCTTGGAAATCGGTAGGTGCCTGACAAGCATAATAGCTCGAGACAGTTGATGGTAGAGATTTACCATTAAAGTTCACAGCATAAACTCTGAATCTGTACAGTAGTCCATTCGTCAAATGCTTTATTAGGAATTGTAAAGCGTTGCTGTCTTGTGATCCATCGTAGATTTGCGTAAATTGTCCACCATTACCATCATCCATTTCTAAGGTATAACCAGTAATTGGTGAAGAAGGTACTACAGATGGGGCAACCCAATTGACGGCAAGACTTGTTTTAGATGATCGAGTCCAATCTATGGTTATGTCTGTTGGTGGGTCAGGCAAAGCAGACGCTGCGATTGTAGTTTTTGATGAGGCTTGTGACTCACCAAGTTTGTTTTTAGCACGATACTAGAATCTATACAAATGACCTGGAGTCAGATTTTAAACTGTGTAAGTTGAGCTTGTTCCATCGTAATTGGTTTCTAAGATGTCAATGGGACCTGAAAGATTGCCTGGGTCTCTCATCAACACATAACCTGTGATCAAACTTCCCCCATTGTCTTAAGTTGGTAAAAATCCAAGAGTAATTGAACCATCTGTAGAACTAACATAAACAGGTTTAGGAGGTGCATCAGGTTCTTAAGCTGCAACTACTTTTACAATGTTGGACCATGGACCAGCACCTATTTTGTTAACAGCTCGATATCTTAAGGCATAGTATTGTCCTTTAACAATGCCCTAAGTGACAACGAAGTAAAGTTACAAAGTATGGGGATCTTTTCCAACTACTGATACAAAGTCATTAAGGCTAAGAGATCCGATTTGTAACTCATAACTGAGTATTTTAGAGCCACCATCTTGATTAACCGCCTGATATTCAGCACTTATCTGAAAAGAATTAGTAAGGTCAGGGTTCACAGTTGGTGGTTGCGAAGGTTTGTCTGGAATTGATGCAAGAGCCATTGGTGCTGACACTGTGCTAGCAACATTACCTTACAAGTTGCGTGCAACAACTTAGAAAACGAACAATTGCCCTACGACAGTTCCAGTAGGGAAAATCGTGCACTTAAATTCAGTCACATGAGGATTGTTTCTCGGGTAAGTTGAAGCTGGATTAACTTCTGTCCAAACTTAGCCAGTGCCATCTTAGTCTCTGAAAACTCCATAGTCTAAAATGGGGCAGCCGCCATCTTGTTAAGGTGGTTACCAACGAATTGTTATCGAATTTTAGTCAGATGCCACACGCAAAGGTACTTAAAAGTTTCGTGGAAGCCCACATGCATAAATCTTGAAACTGTCACTTGGAAGGCTTGGACCGTTGAAATTCCAAGCGCGTACTTAGAAAGTGTAAAGCTTTGCAGGAGTCAATCCATAAACAGTTGCTCTAAGTGCGTTAGGATTAGTTGTCGCATTAAAAACTACAAGCCAAGTATCATCATCTTAAAGCATACTTAAACTATAGCCAAGAGTTGGAAGTTAAGCATCGGGCACAATCGACCATGTCAAAGTTAGATGCGTGGACGAAGCCTGTTAGAGATCACTTGCTAAGTTAGCAGGCGTAGCTACTCTGTTGCCGAATCCAACGCGAGTCAAAAGGCTAAAATCTGAGTTTCCGACTGCATTTACTGATCTAAACTTAAATGAGTAAATTTTTCCAACAACTAGGCCGTCAATTTGTGGTGTTAGCGTGTGAGTAACAGTGCTCGCACCAGCACCGCCTTGATTATTATAACTAGTAACCATTTACATAGGTGCGTTCAGATCTCCTTAGTCCATGAAGAGTTGATATTTGGTTATGTCACTTCCACCTCCGTCTTAAGGACTGAACATCTACAGTACCAATTAGGTATCGTCTACAGTAACCAAAACTGGAGGATCCGAAACACCAGGCACATTTGCAGCAAAAAGGTATCCAACTGGACTGAATTCACTGCGTCCATTAGTGTTTCTGGACCGATATTTATATCTGTACATCAAGCCTGGAGTTACGAACTAGTCTGAGTAGCCATTGCCAAGAATGTCATCTTAAAAGTAAAGATTTGAGAAATCTCCATTTTTTCCATCATCTCTCCAAAGCTCATAGCCTAAAATGTCACTCCCACCATTTTGTTATTAAGTGAAAGAATTGTAAAGCACTTGTATCTGTGATTTAGATGTAAGAGTGAAATCTTAATAAGGGGCTAAACTGGGTGTGTCTGGAACTGAAGCAAGAGTAATCTAGAATGGTAGTGATTGTACGCTGCCTACGGTGTTCGAAACTTTAATATAGAACTCATAAACACTTCCTAGTTGAGTAAGACCTGTCACATCATAATTGTTCAAATAGGGTTTGTCATTAATTTGTTATGGGTCTACTTCTGCGTAATCTTATTACACACTGTTTTTAATGTACAAGGAATATGACAGTATGGGACAACCACCAGTGTCAATTGGAGTTGTCCAACCAACTTTAATACTTTATTTAGTTGAGGAAATGTAATACACAGAGTCTATGTGATCAGGTGCGAGGCAAACTGGGACTACCGTTTCAGGTCCTGGAATGCTTACTCCATTAAAGTCAACAGACTACAAGTACAAAGCGTAGTATTCTCCTGTGGTGAGATTTGTAATCAGGAAATTTGTGCTGTCAGGATTATGTCTTCCTTCATACACAAGAATATGCTAGCCTGAACCCCGTACGATCATGTTTAAAAGATAACCTTAAATTGGAATATCTCCTACAGTTACAGGGTCCCAAGTTACATGCAGACTTGTTAAAGATGATCTTTGTCTTATTATTTAGGGCAAGCCTGGAGGTTCAGCTGGTTGGGCCATTGCAGCGATCACTTAGTTGCTCAGTGGCCCTTCACCTATATGATTTACTCCTGATACTTTGAATCTGTAAGTTGAACCAGTGACAAATCTTGACTCTTTAGTTTATTCTACTTGAAAAACGAAGCTTGAACCATCGTAACTTTGAATGGCAGTGAAAACATCGCCAGTTAAAGTTCCATCATCTGCATAAAGTTTATAATGTGTGACAGCACTGCCTCCATTGTCAGAAAGCGCATCGATTTTCAAAGTTATTGATGTAGATGTTGAAGAAAGGAAAACAGGTGGATTACATCGACCAGGAATTGTGGCTGCCATCATATTTACACTAGTTGGCGACATCTTTCCTTCACCAACTCTGTTGATTCCTGTGACTTGATAATTATAAAGATGGCCTGGAATTAAACCTGTAATTGATGTAGAGGTCACGGTTGGTATGTTCGTGCCATCGTAGACAAGTTATTAGCCTCCTTCCGTGACATTAGTTTGATAAAGTCTGTAACCAGTGATCACAGAACCTCCATTTGAAGTAAGCGTCCAGCCTACAGTGATCGTGCCTGATTTTTACGA
>Ga0078894_10001781_pt1 | contig 16145 bp, 16 predicted proteins | sample LauGreSu1BDMLBSD_2_FD_67506 | JGI IMG/M metagenome (GOLD analysis project Ga0078894, IMG submission 67506) | Freshwater lake microbial communities from Lake Michigan, USA - Su13.BD.MLB.SD (version 4) (version 4) | ecosystem: Environmental > Aquatic > Freshwater > Lake | place: Lake Michigan... | reverse complement strand
CACCCGTGTTGATACTGACGGAACCGCGACCGAGCATGGTGATGGTTCCATTTTCTTCGAGCATGGCGAAGTCGCCAGGAATCACATACCGCACTCCGTCTGGTGCGGTCACGAAAGTCTGTGCCGTCTTCTCCGGATCGTTGAGATAACCGATAGGAACGTTGCCGAAGCGCGCCAACTTGCCGACGATGCCCGAGCCTGGTGCGACACGATTGAGATTCTCGTCGAGCACCACTGCATCTGGTGCCGCCATGACGGTGGGGCCACCTTTCATGGAATCACCCTTCTTCACCATCGAGATGCCATTTCCACCACCTTCTGATGATCCGATCGCATCGGTGATGACGAGGTTCGGGAAGTAGTCGAGAAACTCGTCCTTCGATGCCTGAGAGAACAACACGGCGCTCGACGAGATCGCAAAGAGAGACGACACGTCCGGAACCGTTCCACTTGCCTTCATGTCCTTGAACTCTTCGAGCAGCGGTCGAGCGATTGCATCGCCGGTGATCATGAGGAGATTGACTTTCTCTTTCTCCACCGTGCGCCACACGTCGGATGCGCTGAACTTTGCCCTCAACACATTGGTGTTGCCGACAAAACTCTGACCCATGATGCTCCACTGGGTCGCACCGTGCATGAGTGGTGGAATCGGAAAGGTCGTCAGTGCGAATCCGTTGTTGCCCTTGGTGATGAAATCTTGCGGGGACGTCACGCGATTGCCATTGGTCATGTCGATGCCACCACCAAGTGCCATCAACACATCTTCATGACGCCACACGACGCCCTTTGGCATTCCGGTGGTGCCACCGGTGAACAAGATGTAGTGGTCGTCATTCGAACGCTGTGCAAAGTCACGCACATCAGTCTGTGCCGCAAGTGCGGCCTCGTACTCTGGTCCCATCACCAACACCGGAAGGCCAGGTTGGGCTTCCTTGGCGCGCTCGACGAACTCTGGCTGCACCACGAGGAACTTCAACCCGGCGTTGTCGAACAGGTACTTCAGCTCATCGGTGACGTACCGATAGTTGATGTTGATCCACACTGCACGAAGTTTGAAGACCGCCCACAGAGTCTCGACCCACTGCACACAGTTGTACGCATAGATGCCGACGTGGTCACCGGGTCCGATGCCCTGCGCGGCGAGATGATGTGCGAGCCGATTGGCCCGGGCGTCCATCTCCTTGTACGTGCAGCGTGACTCATCGTCGATGAGATACGTACGATCAGGCCACGCGTCGACGGCCTGCTCGAACAAGTCTGCGAGGTTGTAGGTGGTTGTGTTTGCCATGAATCTGCAACGGCAGTTCGGTGCCGTTCCCCCGACTGAAATGTAGTAAGCAACATCTTCTACTTCCGCATAGAGCGACCAAAAAGGAGCAGCCATGGCTGGGACAGAGGCAGGAACCGAGCATCTCAAGGTCGAACGCGAAAATCACGTTCTCATTGTCACGATGAACCGACCTGAGGCGAAGAATGCGCTCAGCCCAGCGATGCTTGTCGGCATGGCCGATGCCTGGAAGATGTTGAACGAAGACGACGACCTGCGGTGCGCCATTCTCACCGGATCTGGAGGGTCGTTCTGCACGGGCATGGACCTGAAGGCACGTGCGTCGGGTGACGAGAACCAGAACGCCTACCAATCTCGCTGGGCCGACGACCCCGACATTCACTGGAAGGGCTTGCTACGTCACTACCGACTGCACAAACCTCTCATTGCAGCCGTCGAGGGTTATGCAGTTGCAGGCGGCACCGAAATTCTTCAGGCCACACACCTTCGCGTCGCCGGCGAGAGCGCCACCTTCGGAGTGTTCGAAGCAAAGCGTGGCCTCTTCCCGGTCGGTGGATCAACAGTTCGTCTACAACGCCAGATCGGATACACGAATGCGCTTGAGATGTTGTTGACAGCGCGCGCCTACACGGCGCAAGAAGCCAAGGACATCGGACTCATCGGACATGTCGTGCCCGATGGGCAGGCACTCAACAAAGCGAAAGAACTCGCAGGTCTCATCGCTGCCAATGGCCCTCTTGCTGTCGAGGCAATTCTGAAGAGCGTGCAAGAAACCGCGACGCTCACCGAAGAAGAAGCTCTCAAGTTGGAATTTTCGATCGGCTGGCCGATTTTCTCGACCGAGGACTCGAAAGAAGGACCTCGCGCTTTCGCCGAGAAGCGTCAGCCGGTGTGGAAGCGTCGCTGATCAGCGACTGCGGTCACGAATAGAACGGGTTCGAACCGGTCGCATGATCGGTGAGGTCGCGCACCTTCACTACGCCTGGTACCTGTTCGATCAACGTGGTCTGCACACCTTCGAGCATCGTCATCTTGCTCATTGAGCATCCGTGGCAACCACCGCCCATGGTGAGATACGCCGTTCCCTCACTGTCATGACCGACGAAGGTGACGAAACCACCGTGTGCTGCAAGCGACGGGTTGATGTCGGTTGCTATGACTGCCTCGATGCTGGCTGACATCTCGTCATCTCGCACGAGACCCTCGACGACAGGTGCGGGCGGTTTGTTCGGGTTGCGCATGAGCAGACCTTGACGATCGCTGTAATCGAGCGTCGCGCCCTGTATGTGCTCGATACTTGCTTGAGGAACGATGATCTTCAGTCCCTCGATAGTGCGCACCTCGTCGGTGAATGCTGCCTGAGTGACGACGTCGAATGACAGGTCATACTTGAACTCTTCACCAGGTGCCACCAGGACTTCGATGCGCAGACCCAGACGCTCTTGCTCTGGCTCCTCATCGCGAAGTTCGAGCAGCTTGGCCAGCGCCTCAGGGGTGATTTCGATGATGGTGTCTGACGAATTAGTGACGAGTGGGCTCACGAAAATCAGGTTACCGGCGCCTGACCAGCGGGGCTAGGCGTGCTCGCCCAATCAGCGTGAGACTCCGCCATCGACCTCGATTCGTTGGCCCGTCACGTAGCCAGCCGCGTCACTGCACAACCACAACACCACATCTGCGATGTCAGAAGGCTGGCAGACACGACCAAATGGACTTTTCTCGTCGAGCGCCCGCAAGTCGGTGAGGTCAGCGTTCCCTGTCATGGCGCGCCCCATACGAACACCCATGTCAGTCTCGACAAGACCTGGCGCAACAACATTCACATGAATGTGGTTCGGTCGTTCTTCTTTCGCAAGTACCTGCGCAAGGGCCTCCTGCGCCGACTTCCCCATCGCATAGGGGGCGCTTCCAGCAGCGAGGTAACTGGTGGCGGTCGACGAGATGAAGACGATGTCACCACGTGATCTGCCCCGCATAGACGGCAACACTGCGCGACACAGCTGATGCGGACCGAGGGCATGTACTGCGACAAGTCGCCACAACTCTTCCGCATCAGTGTCGGCCACTGCCTTCCCGCGTGATGCCACACCTCCGTTCACGACGAGAACGTCGATACCACCGTGCATGGCCACGACTTCATGTGCCATCGTCTCACATTGTTCCGGCACGTCGGTCGACGCCATGTGTATCGAAGCACTGCCTCCGGCATCGATGATCTCCTCGGCCGTTGCCCGAGCAGATTCTTCATCACGCCGATAGTTGATGGCGACAGTTGCTCCCTCGCGGCCAAATGCGAGCGATATTCCACGACCGATTCCTCGTCCGCCACCAGTGACAAGGACCACTTTCCCGCTGAACTTCCCCATGACTCACCTCCGCATGCGTCGTCGCCAACTTAGACCGACGCCTAGGAGTGACAAAACAACGATCACTTCGAGTACGCCTTCATCAGGCCCGACATCTCACCGGACTCACCGCAGCAGATACGCTGACATCACACACGGGGAGCTCACCGGATCGGCGGGCTGAGAGGGTGCCCGCCGGCACCGACCCGAAAACCTGATCTGGGTAATTCCAGCGGAGGGATGGCATGGTCGACCGGAAACACACTCACGCAGTCATCATCTTGGGTGGTGACCTGCCGTCACTCGACCATCAGCACGCCTTCGATGATGCACTCGTGATTGCGGCAGACAGTGGATGGGACCATGCGGTCTCGCTCGGGCTGACACCACACATCCTCGTTGGCGATCTGGACAGCATCTCACCTGCCTCTCTCGCAGTCGCACGTGAATCGTCGGTGGCAATCGTTGAACACCCGAGGGACAAAGACGCCACTGACGCAGAGCTTGCACTCGGCATCGCGATGGAACATGCAGTTGATTCCATCCACGTGATGACAGGCGGTGGTGACCGCCTCGACCACGTACTCGGCGCACTTCATATTCTCGGTACACCTGCACAAGGAGGCGTACGTACGACTTGCGCAGCTGGAAATGCGTTCATTCATGTCGCCACCATCCATCACCCCGCAACTGTGCGCGCTCGTATCGGCGAGACCATGAGCCTCCTTCCGGTCGGCGGAAGAGTTCATGTCACGTCCACGACGGGCCTTCGCTGGAGCTTGTCGGAAGAAGTGCTCCATCCATTCAGCTCACGAGGAATCAGCAACATCGCGACAGAAGCCGCCGTCACGGTTCAAGTGGCCGAAGGTGTGCTGTTCGTGATCCAACCTGGACATCACACAGAAGGAGCCACTCCGTGAAAAGAACTACCACTCTGGGAACAGTTCTGTTGTCACTCGTTGCCCTGACAGCCTGCTCTTCTGCTGACAAGAATGCCGATTCTGTCGAACAACGATCCGTGACGCTGCTCGCCTATGACGCATTCACCCCACAAGAAGGCATTTTTGAATCCTTCACTGCTGATACCGGCATCGAGGTGAAGTTGGTGACCGGTGGCGACACAGGCACTCTCGTGTCGAAGGCGATTCTCACGGCAGGCAACCCTGAAGCAGATGTTCTCTGGGGCGTCGACAACACGTTCCTCGCTCGCGTGCAAGAAGCCGACGTGCTCGACACCTTGGAGCCCGTCGACACCGCTGACGTCTGCATCAACATTCACGACGAGTACTTCGCCAGTGCCGGCATCAAGCCACCGGCAACATTGGCTGATCTCGTCGAACCTGAATACAAAGACATGCTCGTGGTGCAAGATCCGCGAACGAGTTCTCCGGGGCTAGCTTTTCTTCTCGCGACCATCGCCACTTTCGGAGACGAAGGCTGGCGTGACTACTGGAAACAACTTCAGACAAACGGCGTGAGGATCGTCAACGATTGGACCACCGCGTACACCGTCGAATTCTCGGGCTCCACCGGCAAAGGAAGTCGCCCCCTCGTGGTCAGCTATGGATCATCACCACCCGCCGAAGTCATATACAGCGACCCACCGACCACCGAACCACCTACATCGGTGATGGAGTCTTCATGTTTTCGTCAGATCGAATATGTCGGTCGCCTGAGGGGCACCAAGAAATCTGACGAGGCCGACAAACTCATCGAGTTCTTGCTCGGAAAGACCTTCCAAGAATCCATGCCCCTCACTCTGTTCGTGTTTCCCGTGAACACCGCTGCACTTCTGCCGGAAGTGTTCGAGAAGTTCGCGGTGAAACCGAGCAAGCCTCTGACCATTGACGCCGACGACATCGCGGCAAACCGCGAGAAGTGGATTGAACAATGGGCCGACGCGGCGCTCTGACGCCTGACACTTCTGCGGTGCGACTCCACGTCGGTTCTCGCACGTTCAATACGAAGGTCGCACTCCTTCTCCTGCTTCCTGTTGGCTTACTGATCGTCTTCTATGCACTCCCCACGCTGAACCTCATCACATCAGCCACTTCGTCCTCATCCATGGTCGAACATCTCACTTCGAGGTCCACGTGGAATGTTCTGTGGTTCACCATCTGGCAAGCGACACTCAGCACACTTGTCACATTCGCTGTCGCCCTGCCGATCACCTGGGCAGTGTCGGTCTTCCGATTTCGTGGTCGATTCCTCGCGCAGTCAGTCTTGGTCACTCCGTTTGTCATGCCGTCTGTCGTTGTGGCTGCTGCGGTGCGAACGATCATTCCCGGCAACGACGACACAGGGTTGACGCCTATCGTGATCGCGCACTGCATCTTCAATGTGGCTGTCGTTGTTCGAATCGTTGGCAGTCGGTGGAACTTGATTCCGCGAGATCTCGTCCATGCTGCGAGGTCGCTGGGTGCCGGTCCTCGTAGGACATTCACTTCTGTGACGCTTCCCCTCCTTCGTCGCTCACTCGCAGCTGCAAGTGCTCTGGTGTTCGCCTTCACTTTCATGTCCTATGGCGTCGTGGCAATTCTCGGTGGACCTGCATATCGCACCATCGAGGTCGAGATATTCACCCAGGCCGTCACCTTCGGAGATATCGACCAAGCCGTGGTTCTCTCGCTCCTACAAGTCGTGGTCGTCGGACTCTTGTTCACTCTCACCGCCGGTGAGAACCCCGTCTCGCAGCGCATGGCCGTTGCGCACGGTGTACCGCTCACGCTTCATCCGCGTCGGCGCACGATCGGGCTCTTTATCGCGATCTCGACTGCGCTCATGTGCACTCCGTTTCTCTTGCTTCTTCGACGGTCATTCGGTGGCGAAGGAACCTTCACCACCGCCGGGTGGCGAGCATTGTGGGATGGTTCGCTCTCGTCTATCGGCATCGATGTTCCTCGTGCTGCCCTCAACACGATCGTGTTCGCTATCGGCTGTGTCATCGTCGCAGTACCTTGCGCGGTCATCATCGCGACGGCACGACAACGCGCGGTGCTCGGAACTCGACAGGTCGAACTGCTTACTGCCGGACCTGTGATCACTTCCGGCGTGATTCTCGGATTCGGTGCCCTCATCACCTTTGACATCTCGCCGATGGATTGGCGCTCGTCGACATGGCTCATTCCGGTCATGCACGCCGTCGTCGCACTTCCGATCGCCACTCGTATCATCGTGCAATCACTCTTGGAGATTCCGGAAGGACAGCGCGAAGCCGCGGCAACTCTCGGTGCTGGCCCGTTCAGGACATGGCGGACCATCGACATCGGTGCATCACGCCATGCGCTACAAGCAGCGGTCGGGGTGTCTGCGGCGCTGTCAATCGGCGAGTTCGGCGCCACATCATTTCTCAGTCGACAAGAGAGTCAAACCGTGCCCGTGGTTCTCGCCCAAGTGCTGGGGAGGCCTGGTGACATCGTGCAGGCTGCTGGCTTCGCCCTCTCTCTCGTGATGGCCTTGTTCGTCGCGGTGGTGGTTGCCCGTGCTTGAAGTTCGAAACATCTCAGTTGATCTCGATGGAAGACGAGTCATCGACGACTTCTCTCTCACGGTGACGACCGGTGAAGTGGTCGCGGTCACCGGACCGAGTGGTTGCGGGAAGTCCACCCTTCTCCGGGTCATCGCCGGATTCCAACGACTCGCTGAGGGGTCGGTGTGGTTCGATGGCCAAGACATCGGTGATGTACCGCCACACCGCCGTCGATTCGGAATGGTCTTTCAAGACGGTCAATTGTTCTCACATATGAACGTCGGACGCAATGTCGCATACGGGCTGCAGGCGAGCGGTATCGACGAGGTGAGCACTCGAGAGAAAGTCGAGCAGATGCTCACTTTCGTCGACTTGAGTGGCTATCAGGATCGCGATGTGACGACATTGTCTGGCGGTGAGGCACGACGAGTCGCTCTCGCACGAACATTGATCGTTCAACCGAGACTTCTACTACTAGACGAACCATTGACTGGGCTCGATGCGGACCTTCATGACCAACTGCAGCGCGACCTTGTGACCATGCTCACCGACATGAACATCCCCACGCTGCTCGTCACTCATGATCCACGCGAGGCCTCGACGATCGCGCACCGAACTGTGTCGCTATCGTTGCCTCATGGCGACGTACACGGTCGAAGAACTTCCACTCAGTGACGTTCTCGATGTGCGCACAAAAGTTCTGCGCAGAGGAACGCCGTCGTCGAACCCTTCATATTCTGAAGACAGCGACCCGTCGACAGTTCATCTCGGAGTGCGCGACTCTGGCCAGGTGATCGCAGTGTCGTCGTGGATCGAGAGACCGTTTCCACTCGACCCGACGGCTGTCGCCGTGCAGCTGAAGGGCATGGCCGTCGACGATGCACTTCAAGGTACTGGCATAGGTCGCCTCATCATCGACGCTGGTGAAGATCATGCACGACATCGTCGAGCGTCGATCGTGTGGGCACGCGCACGCGACGCGGCGCTCGACTTCTACACAAAGTGTGGCTATTCCGTCATCGGAGAGATGTTCATGGACGAGGCGACGGGACTACCCCATCACGTAGTGGTCAAGCGACTCACACCTGACTCGTAGTCAAAGAACTTCCTAGTCGACAACTTTCACAGAAGTGGAATAGGACAAGGTCGAATTCTTTGTCGGTGTCACCACCACGTCAAGAGACCATTCTCCGGGATACGGAAGCTGAGCGACTCCGCTCCAGTGGTTCGGACCAAGCTCGATCATGTCCACCGGAATCACGGGAATGTCGCGAGACGGGAGTTGCAGTCGAACTTCGACATCTTCGACGGGGGAAAGTGACCCACCTGGAGGGCTGAACAACGTGTGAATCTCGACAGTGCCGACGCGCGCTGGGCTGACAGTGATGTCAGCGAGAACGCCTCCTTGCACCAATGTCACGGATGAAGACGCACTGCCTGACTCGCCAGAAGTCGGAGACGTGGAAACCATGACTGCCGCAAGACTGAGAACAACAACTGCCACGAGCGCCTCGAAGCGCAGCGCACCTTTCAGAGCGCCAGCGTTGCCCTGCGCAAGTCGACGGCGCATTCCCGTTCCTAATGCGACCGCGAGGACGACCAACACGACCTTGGCGAGAAATGCCCGCCCGTACGTCGTATCGAGAACACCACTTCGGTCTTCGATCAGCATCCAGGCTTGCACGACTCCCGTCACGACAACTGTCGGCATTGCCCACGTGAAGATGCGAGAGAGCCGTAACAAGAAACCTGCTTCGCCACCTGCTTCGCCCACGCCCAACACTTCGCGGCCCACGACCACCACCGCCAAGAGCGCGCCGATCCAAGCTCCGATCGCCAGAAGATGGACAGCATCAAGTGCAACGAGTAGCGCTGCCCACGGCCGCACACTCGCATGTCCGCTAGCACTGAAAGACACCACGATGCCGATGAGTGCGACGCTCACCGCGTTCAACCACAACGAGGAACGTCGGCGCAGCGCGACCGGCAAGAACAACACGACAAGTGCGAGCACCAATGTGACCCTCGCGAGGAGAGCTACTCCGAGACGGGTGGACACGACATCACTGATGAGTTCCGTGTCAAGAGCATCACCCCAGCCCCCACTTGTCGTGTACGGACCTTGCAACAACAAGATGCCGGTCGACGAGGCGGCCAAGGCTGCAAGACAGGCACCAATCACGAGGCGTGGTTTGTGGCGTAGAAGAACTTCGCCTCCAGCAGTCACCATCATCACTCCGATGAGCAAAGTGATTGCAAAAAGCGAGAAGAATCGGAGGATGCCGATCGCCACACCGAGAGATTCGTCACGCGACAGTGAGCCGACGACATTTGCTAGCAGTTCGGAAGTTGACCCGGTGGACACATTGCCCACCTCGAAGGGAAATGCACCAGTGACAGGATGACCGTCAGCACTGGTGACACGCCACACCACCACATAAGGTCCATCAGCCAGTGGCTCGACACTCGCCCTCACGACAGACTGATCGACGTCATCACGTACGAGGCCACCGACTTCCATCTCACGGCCGCCGTCATCGAACACCTTGAGCGACCCGAGACGTGGTTCGACTGTCTCATCGAAATCAAGAACAACCTCATCGGGTGACTGTGAAACCACCGATGAGGCCGCTGGGGCGCTGCCGTCGAGCGTCGCATGCGCCGAGCCGACGCTCGGCAGGGACAAGGCCACTACAAGACCGATAAAGGCAGCGCAGAAGTAGCGCCAAACTGAATGCGATTTCGTCGCCATGTCAGATTCCTGGCCCAAGTCCGAGACCATCGACACTCGTGCGTTGCAGCAACCACGCCAGCCGTTCAGTATCGGGAAGCCGTCTCACGTGATCTGGGAAATCTTTGACACCCATTGGTTGCGATGCGCGCCACGCCATGAGTTGACGATCGAGCTCGAAGCGCACGTAGTCCGTCGGCCACTCGGCCCAGGTGTAGTCGTATCCGAGATCAGACGTATGCACCACGACTTCGCGCCAGCGGCGAAATACCGACTCTTCCAGCGTGACTTCAGCGCCGGTGAGAAGTCGACCCTTCGAAGCCCATACTTCTGCGCTAGCCCGAGCCCACGCACCTTCCAGATTCCAGATCGATGTGCGCACCTCTGACACGATGTCACCGAAGTCGCGTCGGGCGCCGTCGTCAATGTCTGCGTCGCGCTTGATGCGACCACCGGGATACTGCTCTCCCACACATCCGTCCTCTGCAGCGACAAAAAATCGCTTGAGACCCTCTGCGTTACGTGCGAGGTGACTGAGCACGTGTGCCCTACTCCAATTGGGTAGCAACGACGGCTCACGCACGGACGCTGGTTCGATGCTGTCGAGAAGCCCGAGGACTGTTTGATGCGCCGCTGCGCAGCCTTCGACATATCGATCAAGCACACTCATATGACTCCGTCAGACTACGGCTAGTTCTCGACCACCGTCTGCGGTCAGCTGTTGCGGCGGGGAATGATGGCAATTGCGCCATCGGGCTCAGTGTGCACATTCACCGAGACTCCGTAGAACTCGGCCAATGTCTCAGCTCGCAGTACCTCCGTCGGAGTTCCGCTCGCCACGACATGTCCCTCGTGAATGAGGCTCAAGCGATCTGCGTATGTTCCGGCAAGAGTCAGGTCGTGCATCGCAGACACGACCGTGAGGCCATGTTCTCGTCGCAATTTGTCGACCAACTCGAGTGCTTTTTGTTGATGTCCGATATCGAGAGCACTCGTCGGCTCGTCAAGCAACAACACTGGAGCTTCCTGGGCAATAGCCCGTGCAACCACAAGTCGCTGACGTTCACCTCCAGAGAGATTCGCCAACTTTCGATCTGCGAGTGGCTCTAAGTCGAGACGGGCGAGAATGTCGTTGACAAATGACTTGTCATGATGTGCCTCAGAACCAAAATGTGACACGAAGGGATTGCGACCGAGCAAGACGTATTCACGGCCGGTCATGTCAGGCGGCAGCACCGGACTTTGCGGTACATAGGCGACCAGTTGTGCTCGACGACGCTGAGGCCGTGAAGAAAGTGCGACGCCATCGACGAGTACTCGCCCGGTGTGAGGTGTGGTGCCGACGATCGCGCGCAACAACGACGACTTGCCCGCACCATTCGGCCCTATCAAGCACAGCCACTCACCTGGCTTCACCACATCACTGAAGTCGACCAACGCCTGGCGACGGTCATAGCTGACAGAGATGTTTTCTAGAGCGAGCGACGTCACCGGGCCACCTGCCGTGTGCGAAGCAAGAGTAGGAAGAATGGTGCACCGAGAAACGCCGTCACGACGCCGATCGGAGTCTCAGCAGGGTCGTCGAGGATCCGACCCGGAATGTCGGCAAGTATCAGAAATGTTGCACCGACAAAGAAGCTCATCGGAAGTACCACTCGATACGACGTGCCACACAGAAGCCGCACAGCATGCGGCACGATGATTCCGACGAATCCGATGAGCCCACTCACTGCGACAGCGGCAGCTGTGCCGAGTGTCGCGGCGACCACGACGACGAGACGAACTCGACGAACATTGGTTCCGAGAGCCGACGCTTCATCATCACCCACTCGAAGCACGTCGAGCAGCCGACGATGCAACAAGAGTGCGGTCGTACTGATGACCACGTATGGAACAACCAGTCGCACATCGTCCCATGTGGCAGTCGACAACCGACCGAGGATCCACGAGTAGACCTGTCGTACGACATCGGTGTTTCGTTGCAACATGAATGTCTGTAGTGCTGTCGCAAGAGATGTGACTGCGACACCAGCCAACACGAGTGTCGTCGATGATCGATCACCGCCGAACGCTGTGCCCACCACGTACGTGACGAACACAGCCAACAGGCCACCAATGAAGGCTGCGAGAGGTAGCGGATCGACGAGCCAACCACTCGTTCCGGCACGGTTGACCGTGAACACAAAGGTCGCACCAAGACCCGCACCAGCTGCGACACCGAGGAGATACGGGTCGACCAAGGGGTTTCGAAACACACCTTGATAACTCGCACCAGAGACAGACAACATTGACCCCACTAGGGCCGCCAACAACACTCGTGGCGTACGCACCTGCCACACGATCAACCACTCAGATGTGGAGACCCCGCTGTCGATTGTGATGACCGGCAATTTGTCAAGAAACACCAGAGGTACGCGCCACCAAGTGGGACCGGCTGGCCCGATCATCACACCGGACAGCAACGCCACGCACAATGCGGTGATACCTGCGGCAAACCACCACCGGGAACTTCTCCCGATGGTAGTCGCCACAGTGTCGAGCGCAGAGGTTGCGACTATGACGAAACCTTTGCGGCGGCACCAGCAAGTGCCTGCACCAATTCCACGATGCGTGGTCCCCAACGTGACGCGACGTCATCATCGAGCTCAATCACATTCGAGGCAGTCACTGCATCGATCGCAGACCAGCCCGGTCGGGCCGCCACTTTTGCAGCATCTTGAGCACTCCACTTCGTGTCGGCGAGAAAGATGACCTTGGGATTGGCTGCAATGATCGATTCAGCGTTCAACTGGGGGTAGTCGTTTCCGGCCTCGACTCCGTCGGCGATGCTCTTGAAGCCGAACTGCGTGAGCAGTGCACCGACGAATGTGTTCGAGGTGAGGCTGTAATACGTGTCATCGAGTTCCCAGAACACCGGAACGTCAGCGAGCTTCTCCACCCCAGCCAGGGCACTTTCGATGTCGTCCTTCATCTGCGTCACGAGAGTCTGTGCGCTCGCAGCATTACCTGTGAGGGTTCCCAACTGCTCGACCTGTGCGTACACGTCGTCCAAGGTCGTGGCGGCAGAGCCGAGCCACACAGGAATGTTCAAACTGGTGAGCTGTTGGGCAATTGATGCGATGTCATTCGAGATGACCACGAGATCGGGTTCATATGCCGCGATCGCTTCGACGTTCGGCTCGAAGCCAGACAACTTCGATGCTTTCACCGATGACTCTGCCGGATAGTTGCTCATGTCGTCGATCGCGGCCACTTGGTCACCTGCGCCGATTGCGTACAACATCTCGGTCGCTGTCGGCGACAAGCTGACGATCTTCGTCGGCCGTGCACCGAGCGTGACCTCGCCGTTGGCCGCCGCGACAGTCACCGGGTAGGTCACCTCGGCAACAGTCGTGTCTGGTGAAGCGGTCGTGTCTGAAGATGATTCAGACCCGCCACAAGCAGCAAGTGTGATGAATGGCGCGGCGAGAAATACGAGAATTCTTCGTCGGCGAGTGGATGTTGGTGTCATGTTCTTCCTCCATTTGGAATTGGAGAAAGAAGAGTGGGTCGCAGCTCCGACAGATGCCGGGTTCCCTCCGCGGACCGCCCTTCCTTCGAGGACTGGTTGTCGCGTACAAAATCAGGCGACCGGACTCATCTGTCACAGACATTTCGTCTGTTCAGCATCACCGTTGCGGGACAGTGTCGGAATCTCACCGACTTCGCTGGGTCTTGTACTACGCCGCTATCGCGACGCGTCGGTCACCGTAGCAGAACACTGACCACTCTCCGGTCAAAGCGAGGCTCGTTGGAGCTACGAGAAGAGTGCGATGAGGCGGTTGATGCCTTCTTCGATGTCGGCATCACCGAGTGCGAAGGAGAAGCGTGAATAGCCAGGCGAACCAAATGCCTCGCCTGGCACGAACGCGACCTTTGCCGTGGTCAACACCGCGTCAGCTAGCTCGAGCGTCGACGAGGGTGTGGCATCTCCTACTTTGCGACCGAGCAGTCCCTCGAACTTCGGATAGCAGTAGAAGGCACCTTGTGGCTCCATGCAGGTGACACCTGGAATTGACGTCAGAAGTCGGTGCATCAACTTGCCACGACGCTCGAACGCGTCGCGCATCATCGCAACAGCAGACAGGTCACCACTCACCGCTGCCAATGCAGCAACTTGCGCAACGTTGCTCACGTTCGATGTGGCGTGGGACTGAAAGTTGATCGACGCCTTCATGACGTCTTTGGGGCCGATCATCCAGCCGACTCGCCAGCCTGTCATCGCATAGGTTTTTGCGACACCGTTGACGATGACACATTGATCAGCGACATCGGGCACCAGCGTCGGCATCGAGGTGAACTTGTGAGGCCCGTATGTGAGGTGTTCGTAGATCTCGTCGGTGATGATCCACACGCCATTTCGCACTGCCCACTCGCCGATGGCTTTGACTTCCTCGGGCGGATACACGGCCCCAGAGGGATTGTCGGGGGAAACGAACAACAACACTTTGGTGCGCGGAGTGAGCGCCCGGTCGAGTTGCTCGACAGTCACGCGAAATCCCGTTTCTTCCTCGGTGTCAATGATGACCGGCACTCCCCCGGCGAGCGTGATGGCCTCGGGGTAGGTAGTCCAATAGGGCGCCGGACAGATGACTTCATCACCCGGATCACACAGCGCGGCGAAAGCAGTGAACACCGCGTGCTTGCCGCCGTTGGTGACCAACACTTGGTCGGCAGTGCAGGAAAAACCGCTGTCACGAAGTGTCTTCGCTGCAATTGCCTCGCGAAGTTCGGGCAACCCGGCAGCAGGCGTGTATCGGTGATACTTGACGTCGCGACATGCCTTCACCGCAGCATCGACGATGTGTTCCGGCGTCGGGAAATCTGGTTCACCTGCCCCGAAACCGATGACGTTTTCCCCTTTGGCCTTCAAGGCCTTTGCCTTTGCGTCGACTGCCAAGGTGGCTGATTCGGCGATGGCAGCCAGACGCGCTGAGACGCGTCGCAATTCCGGTCGGGAGGTCATGAGTGCCATGCTTACACAGTGACCAAATCGAACACCAACGCATTCCGCTTGCCGGCCGAAATTCTTCCGCGTGATGGGCGATTTGGTTGCGGACCTTCGAAGGTCCGTCCTGAACAGGTATCCGCACTGTCCGCTCACGCGCGCGATGTGCTGGGAACGTCACATCGCCAACCTGCAGTCAAGAACATCGTCGGTTCGGTTCGGGAAGGCCTCGTATCACTCTTTGGTCTTCCGGACGGCTGGCAGATAGTCCTCGGCAACGGTGGTTCGACCGTGTTCTGGGATGTCGCGACGTTCGGGTTGATTCGTGATCGCAGCCAACATCTTGTCTTCGGTGAGTTCTCCTCGAAGTTTGCCGAAGCAGCTCAGGCTGCTCCCCACATTGCAGAGCCTGTCGTCGTGTCTTCGGACCCAGGCACGCATCCACACGCGTCACCAGATGAATCGTGCGATGTGTATGCACTCACTCACAATGAGACATCGACTGGCGTGTCGATGCGACTCGAACGTCCCGAGGCTGATGGCTTGGTGGTCGTCGATGCAACTTCAGCAGCTGGTGGCTTGACATGGAACCCGACCGAAGTGGACGTGTATTACTTCGCGCCGCAGAAATCGTTCGCCAGCGACGGTGGACTTTGGTTGGCAGCATGCTCTCCTGCCGCTCTTGATCGCGTTGCATCGATCAAGGCAACGGGTCGTTGGATTCCTGCCTCCCTGGACTTGTCCATCGCGCTCGAGAACAGCATTGCGAACCAGACCTACAACACGCCTGCCCTCGCGACACTCATCATGTTGGATGAACAGATTCGCTGGATGAATGACAATGGTGGTCTCGATTGGGCGGCGAGTCGCAGTGCGCTGTCTGCGCGCACCCTCTACTCATGGGCCGAGGCCCGCGACTGGGCATCACCCTTTGTGACTGACCCGACTATGCGGTCGAACGTCGTCGGCACCATCGACCTCGAAGGGGTGGACGCCGGGTCTGTCAGTGCGACACTTCGCGCAAACGGCATCGTCGACACCGAGAGCTACAGAAAACTGGGGCGCAATCAGTTGCGTATCGGTATGTTCCCGGCAATCGACCCTGAAGACGTCGATGCGCTCACTCGCTGTATCGACGTGGTGGTCGACCATCTTCGTTCGTAGATTGTTGACGTGACATCTTCGGTCGACGAAGTTCTCGGTTCGTACTGGGACGAGGTCGCCCCTCTTCGCAACCCTGTTCTACTAGTCGCTCTGCACGGTTTGTTCGACATCGCCAATGTCGCGACATCCGCACTCGACTGGATGATAAAGGAGCGCGACAC
>Ga0078894_10001780_pt1 | contig 16145 bp, 11 predicted proteins | sample LauGreSu1BDMLBSD_2_FD_67506 | JGI IMG/M metagenome (GOLD analysis project Ga0078894, IMG submission 67506) | Freshwater lake microbial communities from Lake Michigan, USA - Su13.BD.MLB.SD (version 4) (version 4) | ecosystem: Environmental > Aquatic > Freshwater > Lake | place: Lake Michigan... | reverse complement strand
TTTGGCTATCGGCGGGAGACGATTGCTAAGCGATTCCCCTACGGGACCGGGTAATATCAGTTTTTGTTCGTGATTTTGTTACCTTATGGATGAGTAGACTGGGGTTGACATTGGCTGGTAATGCCAGCATAACCGATAGCCCCGAATGATGGTTTTTAACGTAAACTGATATAGGTAACAGCACCTTATGAGCCAATCCTCAGCGCCGAACTCGAAGAGTTATCTTTACACTCTCGCTCTGGCAGCTTTAGGTGTGGTCTTTGGTGACATCGGAACCAGTCCGCTCTATGCACTTCGCGAGGCCTTCCATGGTCCGCACGCGATGCCACTGACTCATGGTAACGTGCTCGGAGTCCTCTCGCTGATTTTTTGGTCGCTGATCATCATGATCTCCCTTTGGTACGTAACCTTCGTCATGCGATGTGACAACAGGGGCGAAGGCGGGATTCTAGCTCTGATGTCGCTAGTCGATCCAGGAGCTCAGCTCACCAGCAAGGGTAAGGGGCGTTGGATCATCCTAATGGGCCTAGCTGGTGCATCGCTACTATACGGCGACGGAATTATCACGCCTGCGATCTCCGTACTAAGTGCTGTCGAAGGTTTGACGGTGGTGACACCAGTGTTTGAGCCCTACGTGGTGCCGCTCTCAATCTTCGTGCTGTTTATCATCTTTTGGCAGCAGCGACGGGGGACCGCGACTATCGGTGCGATCTTTGGACCGCTGCTTCTCGTGTGGTTTCTGGTCATGGCAGCACTTGGACTCGGAGGACTGCTGCGGCATCCAGGCGTCCTGGCTGCAGCCAATCCGATTCATGCGATTGTTTTTTTCAAAGCTAATCCGTGGCTAGCATTCACATCGCTCGGCGTGGTTTTTCTTGTAGTGACGGGCGGCGAGGCGCTCTATGCCGATATGGGGCACTTTGGGCTTAAGCCGATTCGCATTGCTTGGTTTGCAGTAGTTTTACCTGCCTTACTTCTTAACTACTTCGGACAAGGGGCGCTGCTCCTTGATAATCCTGAAGCGGCGGAGAATCCGTTTTTTCTCCTCGCACCTAGTTGGGCACTTTATCCGCTGGTAATACTGGCGACATTCGCTGCTGCCATTGCTTCGCAAGCCTTGATCTCCGGTGCATACTCGCTGACGCGGCAGGCGGTTGCGCTCGGCTATCTCCCCCGCATGACCATTAATCATACCTCTAAGGAAGAGATCGGTCAGATTTACGTACCATTTGTTAACTGGGCATTGCTGACCATGACCATTTTCCTCGTCGTGCTGTTCAAGTCATCGAGTGCGATTGCCGCGGCTTACGGCGTTGCTGTGACGACGACGATGGTACTGACCACCATTCTCGTATATTTCGTGGCCAAGAATCAGTGGAAGTGGTCGTTGTGGCTACGGTCTATTGTGGTCGCCCCGGTATTTGCCATCACCTTGGCATTTTGGGGAGCTTCCATGCTTAAAATTCCACACGGTGGTTGGTTTGCACTTGGTGTTGGCCTTGCAATCATAGTTCTGATGACCACCTGGCGTCGTGGACGTACGATTTTAGCCGATCGTTTGCGGTCGCGAGCTATGCCTCTCGATACGTTTATTGCCAATATTCGCCGCGATCCCCCAACGCGAGTGCCTGGTATGGCGATATTCATGACCAGTGCACTGGACGGGGTTCCTCCGGCACTTTTGCATAACCTTAAACACAACAAGGTCCTGCACGAGCAAGTAGTGCTCATGACCGTGCAAACGCGAGAGGTGCCCTACGTTTCTCGTGACGAGCGGTATAAAGTGCGGATGGTTTGCCCGGGACTCTTCACCATGGTGGTGTACTACGGGTTCATGGATACGCCTAATGTCCCGGCAGTGCTTTTGCGTTGTGACGCCGAAAATATCCGATTTGACGCCTCCGAGGTGGCCTATTTCCTCGGGCGGGAGACAGTACTTGCAACATCTCGTCCCGGTATGGCGATATGGCGTGAGCATTTATTTTCCTTTATGTCTCAGAACGCGCAGCGCGCGACCACCTACTTCCAGATTCCGCCGACTCAGGTCGTCGAGATCGGTTTGCAGGTGGAACTCTGAGGGTTCTAAAGTTCTGGTGGGTGTAAGGCTCTGAAATCTAACCAGAATATAAATTATTGCTAAAGTTTGCGTGCCATTGTTCCGATAAGCGGCCTCGTTAGTGGGGAGAGTCCCTACTTAACTAGAGGACTGGACACAATGGCATTTCGGTTGGCATTTACCCAGGCTCGGGCAGCAGTGATGGCACTCTATGTTGTCGCTCTGATGGGCGTTAGTCAGCCAGCACTTGGCAATGCGGCTAACGCGCGGAGCCTCTGTGCTGCTGCTCCAGACGCTCCAGGGTGCGGTACGGGCCAGGCTGAATGTGCTACATGCCACACTGGTGCACCTTCCCTCAATCCCTACGGGAGCTGTCTTAAGGACGCTATTGGCCGTGCCGGCAGCGTAGATGCAGCGATTAAAGCCGTCATGCGTAACGACTGTGACGGTGACGGAGCTTCAAACTTCGACGAGTTTGTGTCGGGAACAGCGCCTGGTGTGGCCGACGAGAGCCAGAAGAGCCGACCAGGGGATGATCGCAGTTGCGATGCGCGTGGTGCGGGGAGTGGGTACAATCTGTGTGGCTACGATCACGACTACGCTTATAAGCGTGTCTATCAGGATTTTTGCGGCATATCCCCCACCTTCGAAGCCTTTCAGGAATTTAAAGAGCTACCTCTTACCGACAAAGAGCAGAGGATCGCCTCCACGGTAGACGCATGCATGAAGTCCAACTTCTGGCGTGGCAAAGGTGGGATTCTTTGGGATATGGCGGGCGTCAAAGTGCGCCCATTGTCAGTGATCAAGGCTGGTGACGATGGTGGTGAAATTCCACTTGCCGACTACTACGACGACTACAATCTTTATATCTACCATCATGTCGATGACGCTGATGTGCGCGGTGTACTAACCGCCAACTATTATGTGACCCGCCGGGACGGTGCTGAGACCTCTTATACGCCGACGGAAAATGTCCCGTTAACGACAAAGAAGGCAGGTGTCCTTGCCGTAACTGGAAGCTTTTACAACAGCACTCAGCAATTCGTACCAAAAGACAAGCGCGCTGGAGTTTTAAGTACGTCATGGGCGCAAAACGGACTAACTATGTTTGCTTCGATACCCAGGTCCACCGCCGCTCACTTCTACCGAGTTTACCTCGGCCTAGACATCAGTAAGAACCAAGGATTAGTGGAGCCGGGAAGTAACTTTAGGCTAGTCGACTACGACAATAAGGACGTCACGCGTCCTGCCTGCGCGGCCTGTCACCGCTCGCTCGACGCTCTCACCTATCCGTTTACCAAATACAATGGATTAACTTTCCAGATTTTAGGGCGTGACATCAACTCTGCTGGCGGATTCGTTGGTGGAGCTGTTGGTGGCACGGTGTCTCTACCGCCGTTCCTTGCGAGCATCGTCCAAGGAGGTAGCTCAGCATTTGGTGGCGATCTTTTGCTACTCGGGGAATACAACGAAAACCGCATGAAGATTCTGGCTAAGATGAACGCGACGACTGAGCCCAACCTAGCTTCAACACCATCGTCGGGCTTTATATTGGGACGCCCTGTAAATAGCCTCCCGGAATGGGGCAGGGTTGCTGCGAGCTCGAATGAGTACGCACGCCAGATCGTTCATGACTACTGGCGTCAGTTGATCGGTGAAGAGCCTAATGCCGAGACTGAAGATGATTTTGAATCTTTGGTTGAGAATCTTAAAACCAAGCACAATTACCGAGTGCGCAATTTGTTGCTAGATCTAGTAACGAGGGATGCTTATGGCGCACCATAAGACGAAAATACTTGCGATGATCGGCATGCTGATCCTGATGGACGGCTGTTCTTGGTTTAAGAAAAAAGGCCGCGGCAATCAAGCTGCGCCTAGAAAACCCAAATCTGCCGATATCCGCTCCGGAGATGACGGTGAACCAGGCCTATCGCATCGTGCCAACGTTCGGTTCAAAAAAATATTTCTACTGCGTAACGATTACGCTAGAGCCCTGCAGTTACCCCCTAACCAACTTTGCGTAGAGGCCGGTAAAGACTGCCTTGAGAACTACAATATCGTACTCGGTGGCGTTGACGCGAATCTGATGCTTTATGAACGTATCGAAAAACCCGTGCCCACGAGCCCGATTGCGATCGAACGAGTAGCACTGCAAGCCTGTGCCCGACGAGTTGACCTAGACTTTGGCGGCGGTAGTCCCTTGATTTTTACCCGTATACCGGCAAGTTCGACCAATTTTACTGATGCCCATAAAGATGCAGTGCAGCGTCTCTACCGCAATTTTTTACAGCGTGATCCGACCGATGGTGATTATGCTGGTCACGAGAAGTTACTAGATTCCGTAAGCTCGATGGTGTCCGGCAACGAGATCGGCAAAACGTGGGCAAAGTCTGCATGCTGGATGGTTGCCACTCAGCTTGAGTCAGTCCTTTATTAGGACGGGGGAAGTGATGAGTCGCTCAAAGAAAAATTCAAAAAACCACAAGCGCTCTGGCCTTGATCGCCGTGAAGTATTAACTCAAGGCCTGATCCTTGCCATGGGGCCTCTCCTCTGGTCGCCTCGCCGCCTATTAGCCGCAGAGACGGCAACTGACGATCGTCGGTTTCTCATCGTGATGCATGGATCTGGCGGCGCCTCGATTATCGATTCATTTATGGCGCTCTCGAGCAATGAAGTGCGCTCAGCTGGTGGCGATGCCAACCAGCTGAACTGTTATGAGCCGGCTCAGCTAGTTAGTTTCTCGGATTCACCTCTGAGAGCTGTGAATTATCAGGGTACTATTGCCGTTTTAGGTAATCTTAAAGTGCAGGGCGCTCAAGATGCGTTCGTGCGTAAACACAAGCAAGACATGATGGTGGTAACAACCGAGAGCACTTCGGTTACTCACACCACAGCACAGAAGCGCTCAGTAACTGGCAACGAGGCCTGGTCAGGACGTACAATTCAAGAGGTGGTCGCTGCCAGCTACGGTAAAGGTTTGCCTCTGGCGAATTTGCTTTTAGGTCAGGGCGGATTTGTCGAGCATGGTATCGATAGTAGTTTGCCAGGCTTTGCAAAGGGCATCTTAGTCAACGAACCGGCAACTTGGTCTAAGGGGCTTTCGAGTGCCTATGGTATCGATGAAGCGCCCTCGGAAGAGGTGATGGCCGTAGCCCGCGAGATTCGCGATCAAATGCTCGATGCACCATCAGCGTTTTACCGAACATTTAAAGAGTCGCCTGTCATGCGAGACTGGATTCGGGCTCGTAGTGACACTCGTGATCTCTTTGAACGAAGCAAGCTCGCTGCAGGGCTTGATATTTCCTCTGGCAATGCGAATGCGATTGAACTCATGCGGGTTTTCCCCGACTACACGTGGGATCCCTACGAGGCTCAAGCTATTTTAGCCTGTATGGCGATCACTCAGGGCACCACATGTACGGTGACTCTAGGCCCATCGTTCACTGTAGTTAGCAAAGGCGGATTATCTGAAACACGGAATCCACCTATAGGCTTTGACTTCTCGCATGCAAGTCATCGCGGCGTTCAGTCGCTGATGTGGACTCGTATGCTATCGATTACTGATCGTATGATTGGCTTTTTGAAGTCTAAAGAGTATCCCCGCGGTGGCAGTTACTGGGATCGCTCGCTCGCTTACTTCGCGACTGATTTTGGCCGCAGTAAGATCAGGCCTGGTGCAGCGGATGTTTTTGCTTCGGGCCACCATCTAAACAATGGTGTTTTGGTCATCTCTCCCATGGCAAACGGAAACAAAGTCCTTGGCGGCATTGATCCTAAGACAGCACTGACCTACGGATTCGATCCTGCCTCTGGACGTCCAGATACCGGCCGCAAGACTGAGGAGAAAGACTTATTTGCCGGTCTGCTTCAAGCCATGAACATTAATACTAGTGCCGTGCACGGTGCCCCAGACATGCGGGCTATGCGTCGTCGTTGAAGCTCGAGGGGAAATGGGCCAAACTGCATGGCACTCTGATTTTACGTAGGCCTAAATCCGTCGTTTGGCGTCGCCTTATTGTCCATAAATCTATTGGTTTACGGGTGACTTTGTTTTTTTCTCAAGTTTGCGCACTTAGTTGCCGACATATCAGGTATCCACGGATTAGAGGTACAACTGACAGGAAAGGGTTCACCAATGAACCAAGGTCTGTACCTCAGAAGCGCGATGTCACTACTATCATGCTCAATCACTTTGGCGGTGGTTGGGTGCTCCTCAAGTAGCTTCGACTCTTCAACTGGATCCCAGAAGACTGCTCCACTGGCGCAGTCACGGGACTCGTCCACTCCGGAGAGTGTTTCGATCGGTGATAGTATCGCTGATGCTTCAAAATCAGTTGCACCCGATGGCGGTGGTACGGACGGGTTCTTTTCTGATGGACCGGTCAAGGCGCCGCGGTTTGCTTTACTGGTCAACGACCTAAAATGCGGCATGTGTCATACCCAAATCAATGGCGACGTAGCATCGACAGCTGCAGTCTCGGACTGGTCAACTGGTCATGTCGCGCTATCTGACGAGCGTGTGTCCGGTGGCTGGTATGCCGCCAAATCTTGGACTGATATGACGCCAGAGGGTAAAAAATACAACATTACCGTAGCTGCAGGCGTTGATCAGAACTACGCCGGCAACAAAGTGCCGAACGATCCAGTCAGCGGTAAACCGGCTTTCCCCAAGATCGACTTTAACGGTGCCGCCCTCAGAATGAAGGGTTCGCTTAGCGGTGTCGACACTACCGGAAAAGCAGTCACGGTAAACGGAATTCACAAGGGCAACCTTATAATCCTTGGCACCAAGGCAGCACCGATCAAAATCGACGGTAGCGTGATGATACAGGGTGAACTAGTGATTAAGGGTGTATATCAAGGCGTTGGGACGATCTATTCTACCGGTAATGTCTATATCCCAGCCAATCTGACTTCAGCCGGGAAAGGTGTATATCCATTCCCAAGCGATCCGGCTGCGGCTGCGGCTAAAGGCAAGACTTTAGTCGAAGCCAAAACTGGCGATGCCCTCGGTATTGCGACCGATAAGTCGATCCTGATTGCTGACCTAAACTCTGGCATTTACGACAATGCATTGACACCACCTTCACAAAGGCGTGCAGCCCTGGGTATTGAGAATCTTTATACCTGGTTTCCAGAAGGTAAAGCTGGCTACGCTAAACTTTATGAGAAGGCCATCAACTGTGACACTGGTGCGCTCGATAGTCCGAACGGGTTTAACCTGATCGAAGCCTACATGTACGCAGCACAGTCAATCGGTGGTAGGTCTAAACGCAGCTCTTGGGCGATCAACGGTGGCGTCATCACCGATGTGTTCCACGTCCTCGGTGGCGTGTCGCGCGGCGGTGGTCAGACCACAGACTGTCCAACCACTGCCAGTCCGGTTCACGGCTACCCGCAAAACGGTAACTACGTGAACTACGATTACCGCATGCAGGCAGGCCTAAGGATTCTTGGCGAATTGGCGCCGTACTTTAACTAATCGATGGCCTCAATTTCCATCGTGCAGCGGCTAACCCCGCTCACGGTGGTGTTGCGTTCGCAAGCGATCCGAGATGCACCGACCAGACTTACTCCGAGTAAATCAGTAGGCCTTCTAGCACCGTGTGCTTTAAGCACTTGAAAAAGGGTTGCCGCTGGCGCGGTGGGGACGACCTTGAGGTCACCCTGAAGCATCAACGTGCAACTTGGAGTTGGCGCCGGAACCACAGGTGCAGAGCAACTCACGACTTCAACCTGAAGTTTAAGCGAGCCAAGACGGCCGCTCGGATCTCGTACGCCTGATTGAAAAAGAGCGCTGATAAAGAGTTCAGCCTCGTCACCGACGATGGTCAGAGTTTTCTGCTCGTCAGTCAGAGTTGAAACTGGGCGGTGCTCGGCACTGCCGCAAGCTGCGACGAGTGGGATGGCCATAATCATGCTGGATAAAGTGCCAATGGATAATCTGCGGTTCATGGCGAGGCTCCTTCTTGGTGGTTCGCACTGGGGGGGAGAGCCCTATAAGCTTTACGTGAGCCTAGATGGCCCTCTAGGTCCTTCCTACTTCACCTGCGGATTTTCGCAACTGCTATTGCATACGTGCAGTATGGCAAAGGTTTTTGAGTGGGGGCGAAAAATATCCAATAGTTACAGATCTTTGGGCGAATCTAGCTGACCGGTGCGGTGGCCGCCCCTTGACCACCCCAGAATCGTAACTTACAGGTATGGAGTCAAAATCATTCTTGGGGAGGTCTAAAGGCCTATGGAAGCCGGACACATTTCTATTCATGCTGAAAATATCTTGCCGATCATCAAGCGCTGGCTTTACTCGGAAAAAGAGATTTACATCCGGGAGCTCGTTTCTAACGCAGCGGACGCCATCCTTAAACTCCAGAAGATTTCCCTTCTCGGCGAGGTTAAAGCTGAGGTCCCTGACGCAGCGATCACTCTCACCATCGATAAGCCAGGCAAGAAGCTAATCATCAGCGACACCGGCCTTGGTATGACCGCTGATGAGATCAAAAAGTACATCAATCAGGTGGCTTTCTCGGGTCTCCACGACTTTCTCGATAAGTACAAAGATAAAGACGATAGCCAGCAGGTCATCGGCCATTTCGGTCTCGGTTTTTACTCGGCATTTATGGTGGCAAGCAAAGTTGAGATCGATACTCTTTCTTACAAAGAGGGTGCGGTTGCAGCGCATTGGAGCTGTGATGGGTCGACCGCCTTTGAAATGACCAGTTCGGACCGAAAAGAGGTCGGGACTTCGATTACCCTTCACATTGGTGACGACTCAAGTGAGATGCTCGAGGAGTCCACGATCAGGGGGCTAATTCAACGCTACTGCGCATTCATTCGTTATCCGATCTATCTAGCGGGTAGCCCCGAGGTTCTCAATGATACGAGGCCTCTGTGGACGCGGTCTCCGACTGAGCTGAGTGATAAGGACTACGTCGACTTTTTCCATAAGCTATTCCCCGGCAGTCCAGATCCACTTTTTTGGATCCATCTCAATGTCGATTACCCCTTCAACCTCAAGGGGGTCCTTTATTTCCCGAAGCTCAAGCACGAGCTCGATGCATCGCAAGGTGAGGTTAAGCTCTACTGCAACCAAGTTTATGTTGCTGATAACACCAAAGAGCTGATCCCGGAATTTCTGACTTTGCTCAAAGGTGTGATCGATTGCCCAGATCTGCCACTCAACGTTTCACGTAGTTATCTACAGACTGACCCGACGGTACGTAAGATTTCCGAGCACATCACCAAGAAAGTCGCCGACAAGCTGAGCGGTATGGCTAAGACAGAGCGCGACAGCTACGCTAAGTTTTGGGACGACATTAATCCGTTTATCAAATTCGGCATGCTGCGTGATCATAAGTTTTTTGAGCGTATGCAGGACTACGTGCTGTTTAAGTCCGCCGCAGGCGAGCATCTGACCCTTGAGCAGTACAAGGAAAAAGTTCAGGGCAAAGTCGAGGACGGTACCGTCTTTTACTCAAGCGATGCGACTGCACAGGCTGCTTACCTAAGGCTTTTCAGCGAGGAGGGCCTGGAGGTGGTCATCGCAGATACGATGATCGATCAACACTTCCTGCCGTATTTTGAGATGCAGACCGGACGGAAGTGGAAGTTTCAGCGTATCGATTCGGACGTGACGAGTCATCTACTTGAAGGCGCTAAACCGGATCTGGTGATAGATGCCAAAGACAAGGCTACCGTGAGCGAAAAGATCGACAAGATCTTCCGCGATAATCTGGAAAAGGAAAAGGTTAAGATTCGCGTCGAGGCCTTCAAGTCGGACAAGGTGCCGGCCATGCTGGTGATTGACGAGAACGCTCGCCGTATGCAGGAGATGATCCGCAACAACGGGGCCATGGCAGCATTTGCAGCCGGAGTGCCAGAGGAGCGGACTCTCGTGGTTAACCAAAATAGCCCGGCGATCAAGAATCTCGTTAAGCTATCGCAGACCTTCAACCGCCAGGAGGAGGTCAAACTGGTGGTGAACCAGATTTTTGATCTTGCCTGGTTGCAACAAGGCGAGTTTTCGGCTGAAATGATGCAATCGTTTATTGATCGCAGCGCCGCAATCCTAGGTCGACTGGGATCGTCAGATACCCTGTTGGCTCAGTGAAAGTCGGTGAGTGGTGTCTGGCGCGGTAGAAGCTCAAGTGGGGTCGTATGCAGCAAGCTCGCATTGATTTAGTCAAGAAACTGTTCAAGCAAACTATGCCGGCTGTCGACTTTGCCAGCATCCGTTACCATAGTGACCGTGACAACCAAGTGGCAGTGCGGCAGGGGGTCCTCGAGCCTCTGCGCACTGTTCAGGACGAGGGCGTCATGGTCACCGTTCACCACCGAGGCGGTGTCGGCTATGCAGCGACCTCGGAGCTCACTGAGGCAGGCGTCAGGGCGGCCTTTGAGCGTGCCGTGGCTTGGGCCGAGCGACTGGGTAAGTCGGCGGTGACCAACTTTTCGCGGATCGACATGCCCCACCACCGAGGTGAGTTTAAAAGCCCGGTGCGTAAGCCCTGGGAGTCGATGACTCTCAAGGCTAAGGTGGACCTTTTAAGCGACGCGTGCAGCCGACTTAAACGCGGCAGCGAGATCGTCGACTGGGCGGCAGAGCTTTGGCATATGCGCACAGATCGGCTCTACCTGACTAACGGTGGCGGTGAGATTTTTCAGTGTTTCGATCGCATGGTGCCCTCGCTCGTCGTCACTGCTAACAGTGGGCCTGAGAGCGTCACCAGGACTTTTGGCCGGATGGCGCTTTGTCGCCAGCAGGGCTTTGAGATCCTGATCGAGTCGGGCTTCAATACGGCCAGCGAGCGAATCGCCGACGAGGCCTTGGAACTGCTTGCGGCCCCGAATTGCCCCGAGGGCAAGATGGATCTCCTGCTGGCGCCGGATCAGATGGTTCTGCAGATCCACGAGTCGATCGGCCACCCTCTGGAGCTTGACCGCATTTTAGGTGACGAACGTAATTATGCGGGTACTAGTTTTGTGACCATGGACATGTTTGGCAAGTATCAGTACGGCTCGCCTCTGCTCAATGTCACGTTTGATCCGTCACGACCCGAGCAGGCTGCTAGCTATGCCTTTGACGATGAGGGGCGTCCAGCTGAGCGTCAGTTCATCATCAAGGACGGCATCCTTCTAAGACCACTTGGTGCAACAGTCTCCGAGACTCGCGCCGACTACGACGGTGTGGCGAGTGCACGGGCTGACAGCTGGCGTCGGCCGGCGATCGACCGGATGTCCAACCTAAATGTCGAGCCCGGCAAAGAGTTTTTTGACGACATGGTGGATAGCATTGAGAATGGTATCTACATGCAAACCAATTGCTCGTGGTCGATCGATGATTCGCGCAATAAGTTTCAGTTTGGTTGTGAACGAGCGCAGCTTATCGAGAACGGTAAGCTCACTAAAGTGGTGAAGAAGCCAAACTACCGCGGCATTTCAGCCAGCTTTTGGCGCAGCCTAAAGGCAGTCGGCAATGGATCTACACTTGAGGTGTTAGGTACGCCAAATTGTGGCAAGGGCGAGCCTAACCAGGCAATCACGGTCGGGCATGCAAGTCCACCCTGTTTATTCGCCAATGTTGACGTCTTCGGAGGGGAATAAGCATGCGCCAATATTTTTTTGACACAGCTGACTATCTAAAATCCCTGCTCGAAGGGGGCGAGGTCTATACGGCCTACCTGACCGGTGAAGATTCTGATTTCTGCCGCTTAAACGGTGGTCGGATCAGGCAAGCTGGCAGCGTCAAACAAAATCAACTTTCGCTACGGCTAATAAGCGGAGCTCGGCATGCGTCAGCGACGCTGTCGTTGGCCGGCAGTAAAGCTAGCGACCAGGCCGAGCTGGCCAGCATCGTCAAGGAACTTCGCGAGCAGCTGGCCGAGCTACCTGAGGATCCTTACTTACTTTACGCCACCGAAGTGAACTCGAGTGATTCGGTGAGAGCCAGCGAGCTACCAGACAGTCGCGATAGCGTGGCGCAAATTGTGGCTAAGTCCAAGGGGCTAGACCTGGTTGGTATCTTCGCATCAGGAGCAATCTATCGGGGCTTCGCCAACTCGCTTGGACAGCGCAACTGGTATGCCTGCCATCCTTTCCATTTTGACTACAGTCTTTATCTCCGCGCCGATAAGGCGGTGAAAACCGGTTACGCTGGATTTCAGTGGCAAGATCAAGCATTCGACGCCAAGCTCGAGGCCGCTCGCGAGCAGCTTGAGATTTTAAAACTGACTCCCAAGACGATCAAGCCGGGTAAATATCGTGTCTACCTATCACCATCAGCTCTGAACGAAGTGACCGACATGCTGTCGTGGAATGGTTTTGGGCTGAAGTCCCATAAAACCAAGCAGACCTCGCTCCTGCGCATGGTTGACGCGGGTGCAAGCATGCACGAAAGTGTCACGCTGCTTGAGCACACCGCTGCAGGATTGTCTCCGGATTTCAGTAGCTCGGGATATAGGCGACCAGCGCACGTAAAGCTTATCGAGCAAGGTCAGTACAAGGACTGCTTGATATCACCGCGATCGGCCAAAGAATTTGGCGTCAGCACCAACGGAGCAAGCGAAGGCGAGTCACCAGAGTCGCTTGAAATGGCTCCAGGTTCCATCGATTTGGCACGTGTGCCGGAAGTTCTCGGCGACGGTGTTTACATCAATAACCTTTGGTATCTCAACTACTCAGACCAGAGTGCCTGCCGTATGACGGGTCTCACCCGTTTTGCCTCGTTTTGGGTCGAGGGTGGTAAGATCGAGCAGCCGTTAAACGTCATGCGCTTTGATGAGTCTGCACTGCGAATGCTTGGAGATAATCTCATCGGTCTTACCAAAGAGCGCGAGATGATCATGAGCAGCAATACCTATGGTCAGCGTTCAGTGAGCAGCGTCCATCTCCCAGGGGCTGTGGTCAAGGACTTTAGCTTTACCCTGTGAAGAGTTACCGGAGCATCAGAGCTGTCACTTGTTTCAGTACTTCGGGGTCCTCAGGGATTTTACTGTGGGCCTCGTGGTCACCTGGCGAATAATTGCGTTTGATGTTCTGAGCACCAAGCAATTGTCCTGAATGCAGTAATCTTGAGTCTGTTTGGTAGATATTCAGCCAGGTCTTGGTGCGCTGCTTCACGTCGGTGAGTTTAGCGGCATCAAAGTCGGCTGGAGCCCTTGTGCAGCCAGGAAAAGGCGGAGCGCCGAGAAAACTGTTCACTACATCAGGCGGGGTGCATTGACTGCGACTAATTGGATCTAGTGTTGTTAGCGAATCGACGTTGAACTTAGTTTTCACCTGATCGAGTAACGATAGACTCAGCCAACCACCGTATGAGTGGCCGACGATGCTTACGGAGGTTCCCGGTAATTTATTGACCGATGCCTCAAAAGTGCTGAACAGCTGAGATAAAGAATCTTCTCGCACTTCACTCGGCTTATCGGACGTCATAAAAACGACTCTACTGACGTCTAATTTGAAGCAACTGATAATGTATTTGGCCTCAGGTGCACCTGATTTTTTGAGTCCCTGCTGGACCTCTCCTAGGTATCTCTCCATCCAAGTACCTTTGAGGGGTGCGTTGGCGTCACCACTGCAGCTCACATAGCCACCAAAAAGCCCAAGCACTCGCGGTCCAGAGGAGTTAGTGAGACTTTTGCCGTCGCCACTGGGGTCGGTGGCTACTCGCTGCTGGTCTTGGGGGGTCCCGCTCGGTAGGTTGGCCTTCTGGTCGGCCTCGGATCGCCCAGGAGCGACGGGTGACAGAGGTGCTCCATGCGAGGCATCTTTGTCGGAGCCGCAAGCTGGGATCAGGGCCAACCATACGGAAACCGAGATAAAGCGAAGTCTATGCTGAGGTCTGTGCATATGATTTCATCAGCCTTTATCAAAAATCTGAATTTCCTATCGGTATTTTTCTCGTAAAACTTTAGATTTTTTCAGATAGTGTCAATATATCAAGGTGTTGCGGCATCACATCGAAGACGCGTCTATACTGGTCTCCTGCATGCCTCCAAAAATACAATTAATTTAGTTAGTTATTCTTGATTTTTAAAAAATACTAAACTGAACCCATTTAAGTACCGAAGAGTGTGTAAGAACGCTGATGGCAAAAACCTCTTCAGATCCTAGTGTGCATTGGGGGGAGGACCAGCCATGCAAGCTATCAAATCAGTGATAGTCGTCTGCGGCATCGCAGGAGTTGGCTACTTCAGCTGGCAGCTGAGGTACGAGCGGCATGCCCGTGCGGCTCAAGCGATGCAAGAGCAGGAGATCCGGTTAGCTAGCTTGCAGGTAGAACTAGCGCGGCAGCATGCGAATCGAGAGGCCTATGTCGTCCGGGAGAAATCCAGGTTGGACGACATGGAGCTTAAACTCGCGGATGCAAAGGGTCTGCTAGGTAAACTGATGGACCAGTGGACGGACGCTCGCGACCAAGTGGTCGCCAACGGACGGCTACCGGACCCCAATGAGGATTTAAGGGGTGAGCAGGTGCGCGTTGCCACCATGCGTAAGCAACTCGAAGCGCTCCAGCAGCGACTGGCTTCGATTGACTCCGAGAGGGCTAAGCAGCTCGCCGGAATCGAGAAGCAGCAGCGTGCAACGGAGGAGGAGTATGCTTGGCAGTTGGAGACGATGAAGCAGGAGATTGACACGTGGCAGGTGCGGCAAGCCGAGTTTGCAGCGGCGCGTGGCGTTAGCGCGGCCGATCGCAAAATCGTCGAGCAACAGCTTGCCGAACTTGGGATGAGCGAGGCCTCGCTGCAAGAGCAGCAGTACATGCTAAGCCAGTCGCAGGCCGAGCTGGTGCGCCAAGTGATGAGCAGCTTTGCTGCGCAAAAGGCGGACTTGACTGGACAGAAGGAGCGTCTGCAAATGCAGATTGCCGCCAGTTTATCCCATGCCGAGGATTTAAAGGTTGAGATCGCTGTGCACAATAAGAGGGTCGACGCTGATAAGGCGGTGGCTCGTCTGTTGCAGGACAAAGTCAAAACACAGGAGGATTTAGTAGCGCAACTGACTAGCGATTTGGCCACAGTGCAACAGCGTATCCAGGGTGCGGGCGCGGCTCCTAAGTGAACGACTTTTAACCAGGTCGTCATAGCGCGGGGTCGCTCTCGCCTCAGTTCCTCAGCACTCACTTTACGTCATAAGTCTAAGTGCTTTCTTCAGTGCTTTCCTCAGTACTTTCATTGGCACTAAAGTCGATGCAAGCCTGCCATTATTGGGCTAAGATCGCGGTCCTGGCTTTTTGCTGCGTAAATATCCAAGGATTTCGGGACTGTGATGCAAAAAAGTGGGTCGTACCTACGGGACTTATGTTGGTTGCTGGCACTACTTTTGGCGGTTTTTGCTCCATTCTTTTGGCAATTACCCCTTCCGACCACTGGTGATCAGAAGACCTACATGGCACAGGCCATGGAGATGGCGGCCGCGGGTAGTTGGCTGAAGCAGACCCTGTTTGGCCTGCCGAACTATTACAAAGGGCCACTGCTTTTTGTATTCCTTCGCATCGGTTTTTTGGTCTTTGGCTCGTGGTCGCCGGCGGCCCTGATATTTTTCAATATTGTCGGCTACGGGATCGGCGCCTGGGCTGTGCTAAGGCTGATGGCGCGGTATATGCCAGGGCGTAGCGACATGGCGTTGCTAGCGGCAGGAGGGACGGTGCTCAGCAGTGGGGCTTTCTCCCACGGGCTGGCTGCACAGATGGAAGCCTTACTCATTGTGGTGTATGCCGTCTTCACAGCTGCGTTGGGGTTGGCCGAGAAGAGTGAGAGCGGTGCAGGGTGGCGTCGCCTCGCTTGGATTATGGCAGGGACTGCGGGGCTTTTGAAATCTCCGCTTCACAGCGTCCTACTAGGTAGTAGCGCCCTCATTTACTGGACCTGGACGCGGCAGATCATTGGTCTCATGCGGCGTCCAGCTGAATGGCTTAGTATGCTTATCGGCATTTTGGTTGGAGCTGTGCCGTATCTGGTTTTACTCAGTGTCGACTACGACGCGTTTTATACCACCTATATTGAACGCGAGCACCTGACGCGTGGCACTAATCAAAATGATCTTCTTGGCGCTCTAGGTCCATTCATTGGTGGCCAATTGCAGCCCTTT
>Ga0078894_10001775_pt1 | contig 16155 bp, 20 predicted proteins | sample LauGreSu1BDMLBSD_2_FD_67506 | JGI IMG/M metagenome (GOLD analysis project Ga0078894, IMG submission 67506) | Freshwater lake microbial communities from Lake Michigan, USA - Su13.BD.MLB.SD (version 4) (version 4) | ecosystem: Environmental > Aquatic > Freshwater > Lake | place: Lake Michigan... | reverse complement strand
AAACAAAAACAAATATAAAATTTTTATTGATATTGCTTTAAGAAGATAAGAAGTAAATGCGATTGCCATTCACAAACGGCAAAAAATTGAAACACGTGGCTAGACAAACCAACAGTCGGCAACAGCGAGCAACATACTGACTCCTGTATAAGACCTATTCTAAATTCTTTCAAGCCTTCACTGAGCGCAGTGAACACGTAAGTTAAACAAAATGTCCCGCTTCAATCTCACTGCTGATGCTCCTGCATTTGTTCCCTCGGCTGCAACACTGGCTGCAGTTGCAGCTGCGCCAGTGGACACCACAGACCAATCATCTGTGCCACTGGCGTTGGCTGACGCCACGAAGACGCTGACGATTGACACAAAGACGCAGGCGGGCGACGGCAAGCGCACGTTGACGATGCGCCCTATGGCGGGTGCTCGCACGGAGAAGCTGGCGCAGCCCTTTGACAACATCGGCACTGTCTACCACGGCTACGACCACTGTCCTGAAGCCGATAGCATCGACGAGGACGAGGCGGCGGTTGGCTGCCACGACAACGACTACCGCATCAAGAGCATCCAGCGCTCCATCATCGGTGTGGCGGACAAGGACGTCGGCGACTTCCCCAAGAACATCCAGGAGTACTACTGGATCAATGATGGCAAGAACGATGAGTACCCGTGGTATGTCCTTGGCGGTCTCGGCAATGGCGTCTACTTCTACTTCGCCGCCAGCTGCGGCTTTAGTGGCTTCGACTGCACGGGCAGCATGCACCTCTACGCCGCGGATGACCTGCAGACGCTCTATGACCATGGCATGGACGGCGCGGCTCGTCTGCGCTTCGCCTCCTGCTTTGACAAGGGCACGCGCGAGAAGCTGAAGGCGGATGCTGCAGCCGCGTATGCCGCACGCCAGAAGACTGTCCAGACACAGAAGAAGGCTGCTGCGGAGCGTGCAGCAGCCTGGCAGGCGCGCAAAGCAGTTGCTGGGCGAATTGGAACGCCTGCACAGCCTGCTGGCGGCGCGGGCGCTGCACGCATTGCCCGCGGTCCCCCTGTCTCCAAGAAGTAAGCTGTAGCTAGCCTTCTTCAAAAATAAAAAAAAACAAAAAATTTTTTGATTAATTGTTCATCAAAATTGAAAATATTGTTATAGATTAGTTTAAGTACCAAGCCATATATATTACAAATGAGTCTCTTTACAAAGTTATTTAAGCTACCAGCAGCTCTAACGCCTAAGTTAGGGCGTTGGTATATTAACTATACGCCACAGATTGTTCATATTAAAATTGACCAAGCAAATGAAGATCATTGTGGCTGCTGTTCTCTAAATGAGATTATTAACTCACACGTTAAGACAGTAGAGGATAGTTATTTGGAACCATTTGTAATGTAAAAATAAAAATATTTAATCATACAAAAACAAATAAATATTTTTCATTATCACCCTAAGTAGGGCTCGAACCTACAACCTCCCGCTGGGTACCACAGACACATGTGTCTGTACTAATGCACCCACTTGTGGGTGCTGTACACTATCCAATTGTGTTATTAGGGTTTGAATGAACTACTTCCTAATAGTTCATTATAGGAGCGGATATGGGCTTTAAGTTGGTGCAAGAAAAATTGAAAATACGAGCTATTAGAAAGTGCGGTGGATACTTGACTAGAATATAGTAAGTATCTGTTCAAGCAAAATTTTCAAGCCACTGTGGAGCGTCCTACTGAACAGAATGGGAGCTAAACCGACAAAGATTGTTGTAACGCGTGAGCAGTTGCTCTATGTGCAGAACCTCGCTGCGCTTCTAAAAGCAGTGCGCGAGTATCCCTATGTAAACAAACGAACAACGCTCTTCTTTGACGCAGCCGATGCTTTTATGGCTGCACTAAAGGAGAAGCGCAGTGAAGCAGATGTGCGCTATTGTGCCAAGATGGTGGATATCTGCTTTAGGAAATGGCAGCATGCAGCATTTGGAGTGGCTATTATACCAGCACGCTACCACATGACGCAGACTATGGAGTACGCTTGGCCAGCTGTGCCTACAGCTAGCCCAACCTAGCGTTGCAGCTTTTAGCTGCGACTGTACGCTTGGCCAGCTGTGCCTACAGCTAGACCAACCTAGCGTTGCAGCTTTTAGCCTAATCTAAATAACCTAAACTCCCTCTAAAATCTACAATTAGAAATGAGCTTTGTTGAATTCAAAGGTGAACGCTACCCTGCATTCCAAGCACAAGGAAATGCATCACAATTTGCCATTCCATTTGCTAAGCACTTCTGTAATGGTGTCGGCATGGACATCGGTTTCTGTAAAGAAGAATGGAAGTTTCCTGGAGCGATTGGTGTAGATGAGAGTCTCAATGATGGGTACCATGCCATGAATCTTCCACACGATTCTGTAGACTATATTTTTTCTAGTCATTGCCTCGAGCATGTAGATGATTGGGTACAAACACTTGAGTATTGGCTCTCCAAGATTCGTTCTGGAGGAACACTCTTTCTCTACCTGCCCGATTTCTCACAGCTCTATTGGCGTCCTTGGCATAATCGTAAGCATCGCCATTGTTTTACACCTGCAATTCTGGAAGGGTTTCTACGTGATCATGGATGCAAGGATATTTTAGTGAGTGGTATTGATCTTAATAATAGTTTTACGATTGTTGCAACTGTTTCATAATTTATCGGCAATTTCTGCATATTTTTGTAAGATATCAGTTGTATCCATGTGTGGACGCTGTGTAAAGAATGAATAATGTGCACAGATTGGACCAGAAACAATTAAGTTTGGTTTATTTGCTTTTCTTGGATAAGTACATGCTAGCCATTCTTCTTCATCCATGCCTACTGAAGAAATATAACGATTAAAATAACTACCAAACCATGATATACAATTAATAGATACACGTTCAAATTCATAACATACCCATTTAGAGAATGAACTGCGCCATTTTGATATATCATTTTTTTCCAAGTCATTTAAAAATAATCTATGCAGATTTTCACAATATTTAGGATCTTTCCAGCCAATATTATCTAAACAGTTATATCCTGGCATAGTCCCTGATATTAAACCATTACGATGATGTATATATGATATAATTGCATTATTAATTATATTAGAATATACTAAGAAATAGGATGGGTTATCAATACGGGCTTGTTTCATTTCTTCAATAAAATTAGGAGCCAGATATACAACATCATCGTCGAGGCGTATATAAATTGTATCATCTCGTTTTGTATTTTGGAAAAAGCGGTAAATACTGCGTATACCGTCCACTTTCCATGTAGGTATAATTAATTGAATCCAATTATTTTCAGCTGCTAATTGTTTCATATAATCAATATCAGTTTGATTTGTGGTATTTACCCATAATTGCCAAGAGTCAAATGCAGATTTTTGAGCTTTTAGATATTTATATAAAATCTCTAAATACGGTTTACGACCGGCTGGCGTTACAATTTCGCAACGATACATTTTATATTATATATATATATTATAAAATGTATTTAACCGGGATAATTTATTAGACAATTGTATATAATAATATGTATACCGTTAATTTCCTAATTTAAGAAATGCGTTGCTTAAAATTGGATAACTATAGTATTAGTAATAAACATAGAGAATGGATTTTGATCGCGAGCTGCGTGTTTTTTTAGAAATAGAGCAAGGAATTGGAGCAATTACAGATGATATGGTACATTTTACAGATGCAGCAACAGAGGAGGAGATTCTTGCATTTTTAGAACAACCAGACGCTGCCAATGAACAAATGACTGTTATGGAATGGAAACAACAAGTCAAAAAGTTTCGTGATGCATATTTATATGCATGTTTTGCATATTATGCAACAAATGACAAATATCGTGCAACATATTCTGGAAAAGAATGCTTAAAAGGGTTAATAGAGTTATTTACAATGAAGCGACTCATTTATACACGTATGGAGCGACGCCTTGGGCAGATTCGTGAAGCATTAGCTGGAATGAAATAATGCGACTATGAAGCATTAGCTGGAATGAAATAATGCGACTATGAAGCATTAGCTGGAATGAAATAATGCGACTATGAAACGCTTGCTTAAATTTACTACATAATAAATAACTAATTGTAATGAATGTATGATAATCCATTACATTTAGTTCGCATTGTTGGACCTGCGCCAAATGTATTAGTAGAACATCAGCAACATCCTAGATTTATATTAACAATTAGGAAAGTATATTATAGACCTATAGGGATATATATTGGTATTTTCTTTGCAGGGCTCGGTGTTGTTGAATGTATTTATTATTTTTTTGATAATTCTTTTAAACTTTGGGAAATGGTTTTATATTTATATATATCAATATTATTTTCAGTAAGTCTACTTGCATGGTGTCTATATTATATATGCTGTAAGCGCACTGGGCACTTAGAAGATAATGAAACAACTACAGAAACAGTATAATTACTCCTAAAAGTTGATTTGATGTGTGCTATTAGGAGATGAGCACCAAGCCATTTACCAAGATGAATTCCTCCAGCCATGACCAAGCCAATGATGACCAGGATTGGACTCCTGTTGTAGTAAAGCGCCGCAAGCCGACAGCCACTGGTGCTGCAGATTATCAGTCGCAAAATCGTGGAGCAGGTTCTGCACATCTGCGCATTGTTGCAGATAGTGATGTTCCTCTACCTCCTCCTAAGCGCCTTTCAGCAGATAGCAAGACTCTCCTAATTCAGACTCGTCTTGCAAAGAAGATGACCCAAGAGCAGCTGAATAAAGCGTGCAACCTTCCTCCTGGTATTATTAATAAAATTGAGGCAGGTCATGCACAGCCATCAGGAGCACAGCTCAATATTATTGGTCGTACTCTTGGGGTTGTTCTGAAGTTCGCTTGAAAAGCGAACTAGAGTTGCGGAGCCTTGCTCTGCTCCTGAAGTTCGCCTAGTGGCAAACTAGAGTTGCAGAGCATTTGAAGTTCACTTAATATAATAGTAAATAACAACGCAAAAAATATTACAATAAATTTTATTTTTGTTCTAATATATAGTATATGGATAATTCTACATCTATAAAATTACATTTAGGGTGTGGTACAAAAATAATTGAAGGGTTCATAAATATTGATGTTCGTCTTTTACCAGGTGTTGATATTGTTTCATCAATTGAAAGCCTACCAATGTTTGAAGATAATAGTGTAGATTTAATATATTGCTGTCATGTTTTAGAACATTTTCCACGAAATAATGTACAACAAATATTACAAGAATGGTATCGTATATTAAAACCGACCGGCATATTGCGTATTTCTGTTCCAAATTTTGAAGCAGTTGTTACACATTATAATATACATAATAATTTACAAAAATTATTAGGACTATTATATGGAGGGCAAACATATAAAGAAAATTTTCATTATAACATTTGGGATTACAAAATAATGAAAACTCTTCTTGAGTCTATTGGATTTAATTCAATAAAATATTATGATTGGAGACTTACTGAACATGCAAATATTGATGATTTTTCACAAGCATATCTTCCACATATGGATAAAGAAAATGGTATATTAATGAGTTTAAATATTGAATGTATTAAACCATTCCATTAAATTATAAAACTATGTTGTTGTATATTAAGTATATTTAAAAATATTTAAAGCTGCTACTATTATAAATGCATTGTTTATTAACAGGAGCAGCTGGTTTTGTTGGTTCCAATTTGACAGATGCGCTACTTGCAGCTGGTCACACTGTAATTGGGGTTGATAATTTTTATACAGGTCGTCGTTGTAACATTGAGCATTTAGAAGGACATACGCGCTGGAGCTTCATTGAATGTGATATTTCCAAGCCTGATGCTGTAGAGAAGCTGGAAGCTGCGTGCGGCAAGCTTGATCGTATCTATCATTTAGCCAGTCCTGCCAGTCCTCCTCATTATCAGCGTGATATGGTTGCAACCCTCCTAACTGGCTCACATGGAACCTACAATATGCTTGCACTTGCGGAACGCACTGGTGCACGTTTCCTATATACATCCACATCTGAAATTTACGGAGATCCCGAAGTGCATCCTCAGCCTGAATCATATTGGGGAAATGTAAATACTCTTGGTCCTCGTTCTTGCTATGATGAAGGAAAACGTGTAGGTGAAGCATATTGCTATGCATTTGCAGCCCAGCGTGGTGTACAAGTACGCATTGCACGTATTTTTAATACATTTGGTCCACGAATGGATCCTGCAGATGGTCGCGTTGTCTCCAATTTCATCCTTGCAGGTCTTCGCGGTGAACCAATGAAAATATATGGGACTGGCAAGCAGACCCGTTCTTTTATGTATGTGGATGATTTAGTACGCGGGCTAGTTCTTCTCATGGAGAGTGATGCGCAGGCGATTCCAGTTAATTTAGGAAATCCTGGGGAGTTTACAATTGAAGACTGGGCAATGACTGTTGGTCTTGTTATTATGAAGGAGACTGAAGCGGCTGCGCCAGCCCTAATTGAATATTTAGAGGCGAGTGCAGATGATCCAAAGCAGCGTAAGCCGGTTATTGACCGTGCAGCAGAGCTATTAGGATGGAAGCCCGAGGTGGATGTTATGGAAGGTGTCAAGGCTACCATTGCATATTTCAAGTCCTATGTGTAAATGCATAGCATGTCTTGAGCCATGCATCATAGGTTAGATGGATAAATCCAGCAATTACAATACAACCAATGACCTTACCCTTCTTCTCTGGAGCCATTGTAGTGGCTGCACAGAAGCCGAGTGTTACAATGGAGAAGAGGAGAAAGAAGAATGTCTCAAAGAAGATGCCGTGGGTGTACATGTAGGGCTGTTCCCCTGCAGCCAATGTACTTGTGAAATAAGTATGGTACATTTTGAGGGAGAGGGTGAGGCTTGAAAGTGTAAGAATAGCGTGTAATTATTTATAAATAGTTACACACCATCTTCTAATTGCCATGGTTGTTTCAATTTTTTCCTCGTTCCGCTTTGCAAGTTTTTGCAAACCATTTCTTTGCAGTAGAGCTTGCAGCGCGAGCACGGCGAACTATATCTGCATCCGTTGTTTTTGCAGTCTTTCCACAGACGAGTAGAGAATGTACACGTGCATAGCCCCAGGCTTCCTCTGTAGCCCCTGGACGATGTCCTGTACGCCATGCTGCCATGCCGCGATTATAGGATTCGCGTAGGAATTTCTCAGGAACACCTGTAGCGGCTGCTTTGTCAGCTAAGGATTTTGCATTCGGAAATAGTGAGCGGAAGCGTTGTGTATAGGAACTGGATTTACGTATAATTGCAGGGTTTTTATCTGTTTTAAATCCAACATATGCTTTGGGATTTTTCCAATGAAGGGCTCCAAATTTCTTTATCTCTTTACGGCGAGTTTTAGCTGCTGTAGATGGCAAGCCCTTGTAATATTTTGGTGGCCAGCTGGGGTCATCTTTTTTAAGGTGTTGACGTTTTGTTTTCATAGCGGCTATTAGAAGGTTAGAAAATGGGCGGCGGTTGTGGAACTACAAATACATTTTATGCGAACCAGGTTGCTCCTGCTGTTATGAAGGAATTTGGGGCTGCGGCTACAACACAAGCAGGTGGCTGTGGCTGCATGGGAACAACTCTGCCAAAGATACAATTACCTAAAATTTTTAATAAATTAACACGTCGTCAACCAAAAAAACTATTAGGTGGATGTACGGGACAACCTACAATGCTACGTGCGCTTGGTATTATGGCAGGGGGGAAACGCACAGGAGGGAAATGCACAGGAGGGAAGCGTAAGCAAGTTACAAAGAAGCAACGTGGTGGTGTTTGTCCTTGTGCTCTTGGTCGGCTGCGAGGCGGCTACAAACCTACAAAGCGTGATCTAGCTGCACTTCGTAAATACAAAGCCGGCAAATCGATCGGATTTACAATGCGTTCATCTTTAAAAGCAAAAGGGCTTATACCGCGTGCAAATGGAACAAAACGTATAAGTAATAAATATAAATAAATACCCGGCTAAATGTGTTTAATTTTGTAGAAATCATTCATTCTATTATAAATATATATAAGAATGGCTGAATCAACTGAAAATACATTTGCTGATAAACCATCTGCAGTAGAATTACCCGATGAGGTTCGCAGATATAAATCATCTGGTCTTCCTCGTATATTTGCAAGCGGAGATATGCGTCTTATGAAATGTATTAACAATGGTAATAATACAGTCCATCCTATTCATTCCCAATACGAAGACATGGACGGTCTGAATTTTCTGGGGAATCTTACAAATATAAAGCAGCATATTCAATTTGTTAAATATATAACTGGAAAATGTGCAATTCCAAAGAAAATGCTGCATTTATTTTTAAAGGCATATGAAATTGATAAATATTTTAATGAAATGGATATAGCTGAATTTGATAGTCCTACAAAAGAAGCCTTTTTTAATTTAGAATTTTATTTTAATAAATGTGAAGCATATATATTCCAAATAACATCAATGCAAATTGCTGAAAAAGATGGTTTTCAAGTATTGTCATCAATTGAAGACGATGATATAAAACGTTATACACAAACTGAAGAAGATTTTGTAGAAGATATTAAAACTCTTATTAGCTTAATTCCTGCAGGTCGTAAAGTAATATTTATGAATGATATATATCCTGAATTAGTCGTAGAATCTGCGGAAACAATTCCAGAATTATATACTATAACAGCACTATTGAGAACTGCAACAGTAAATGCAGAATTTAATAAACACAGTGTTCGTTTTTTTGATTATAATAAATTACAAACAACCCCATTTTTCAAACAACTATTTGCGGAAAATAGTACTGAATTTAAACCAATGGGGCTTGGTTTTTCATTTATAATGCTTAATGAATATTTTATAAAACCTTAGCCAATAAGCTCTGCGCTAGATATATTATCATAGAATATCAATTACTATTAATAATCTATGATACCGCATTTACGGGTCATTCCCGACGAGGAAGAAGAGGAAGATGATACCAGAATTATACGTACACGTTCAGGTTATGAATTGCGGCAATTAGTGAGTGGACTAGAACGTAATATAAATTTAACAGGCACGGATGCAACAGGTAAAGCACTTCATTTTACAGCCGATCTTATTTCTAGCGGTGGAATGACAATTTGGCAACGTCTTATGTACGAAATTGCAGTAGATGGCATTGGTTTAGCATCTCCACGTATATTTCATTATTTACGAGGACGGTTTGCAGATTTAGATAAACAGGCTGCGTTGCAGATGTCAGAGGCGTTTTATACTGACCCAACGAATCAACGGAAAATTGGAGAAGCGGTCATTGTATTGCAGATGTGCCCTCGCAGACCGAAACTCAAAATACCTATAATTGGTATTGAAACACATCGTAATGATGATTGGCTCCGTTCTGCTATACAAGCCCCTGAAGCAGGAGCTGTAAAACGCGTATATAAACAAGCACATGACCAGCGTCAATTATATCATGCTGGAAATGAAATGCTACATTGTATTGGACGAGGAGAGCTTGGACGAGCACTTTTCTGGATGAAATGGATGTTAGAAGAAGATGCTATTGTTCGTAAAGAATACAAAGGACCTGGTTTATCAACACTTGATCGCGGACCTCCAGGTGGTAAAGGTAAAAATAATGTCGGCTTCTTTATTGCATTTATATTAGCAGAATGTTATAAAGAACTTGCTGGAAGAGGGCTTATACGAATGCATGAAGAAGTACAGACTATATTAGATTTATATAGAACTGCAGATACAAGACTGACAACACGACGACGAACAGAGTTACTATTTTTGCTTGTACAGATTTTAACAGAGGTTCCGCGATGGAGAGTTCCATCAGCCCCTACACTCATAAAAGATGCTAATGTATTGGCGCGAGCAGTTGATCAAGTTCCTACATTTTTTAAGGAAGTTCTTGCATATCCTGCATTGTCACGGGTTCTTCCTAAGACAGTTAGTAAAGCAAAACCGAAAAAGAGTGTTATTGCAAAAGGACAGGATATTAATAACCAGGATGCTGCATATGATGCGGCTATGAATGAGTTTTTTAATCGTATTTCATAGTATATCAGCTGCGAGCAGCTGATATATTATACAATAGTTCTAACTATAATAGTTAGCCGTATTTCATAGTTAGCCGTATTTCATAGAGACAGCAGGTTAAAGTTTTTTTACTACAAGCTATTAGAAGATGGTTCGTAGTAAAAATAAGCCAAAGAAAAATGCTGCTGCTGTGAGCCCTGCGGCTCTTCCTAGTGGAACAACAGAGGTTATTGTGGCAGCAGCAGCTGGTGCTCATGCTGCTGCAGCTGATGTCGCGTCTACATCTGCTGTTGCTGATGTTGCGTCTACATCTGCTACATTTATGCAGGCTCCAAATCCTACATTTGCTGAGCCAGATGCTACAAATCCGACAGATGCAGATCAGCCAGCTGCAGCCGAGGAGCCCAAGACAGATGAGCCCAAGACAGAGGAACCAAAGACAGATGAGCCCAAGGAAGAGCAGCCAGCAGATGTAGCCGCGCAGCTGCCAAAAGAAAATTTTATTAATCAGGCTCTAGCACCTCTTCCTGAAACAGGTAGTGGTATTTTTGCTTTTTTCCGCCGATTCTATAATTCCCTCGGTGGTGCGATTCATCGATAGAAAAAATTGAATCCAAACAAGCAACCAAGCTAAGGTGTAGACGCGATATATATCTATACAAGCCCTCATTGGTTACCTGCTACGCTCAACACAGTTTACCATATAATTTAAATGTCCGCACTTTTAGAGAAACTTCTTGCAGCCAAGAAAGCCTATTTCACCGGTGGTGATTCAGGCTTTACTGATGAAGAATACGATCAACTTGAGGCGACTGTTCGTCGTGAATATGCAGACAATCCAGCAGTTCTTGCACAGATTGATGCAACTGGCTGGTCACAAGAGTCAGGTAAGCGCCTTCCTATTCTAATGCCCTCGCTCGCCAAGGGAAAGCCTGGTGAAGAGCTCCTTAAACGATTCCTCGCATCCTCTGGACCTATTATTGTGAGCGAGAAGCTGGATGGCATTTCAGCCCTCTGGGACGCACATGAGAGCCGCCTCTATAATCGCGGAGATGGTGTTAGCGGCACTGACCTAACTGCTTTTATCCCATATATTAGAGGTCTTCCTTCGGCGGCGGGCGCCGATCTACGCTTTATTCGTGGAGAAATTATGCTAGCAAAGGCGGATGCTGACCCTGAGACACCTTCTCGTTCACAGGTTAATGGTGCACTACATCGTGAAGCAGGAGAGGTAGATCTTCCTCTTCGGTTTGTGGCGTATCAGGTGTGTACTGCTGGGGCAAGCCCCAGCACTAGTATCCCTTCCAATGGAAGGGATTGTATCCCAGCGATGCCACGTCTTCAGCAGTTCCGTGCACTAACGAATGCAGGATATGAGGTTCCATGGAATAAAGCTATTACAAGTGTGTCAGAAGAAACGGAGCAGGAACTTGCTGCTCTTCTGCGTGAACGCAAAGGAGCATCTGATTACGATATTGACGGGCTTGTAATTGGGCGGGCTCTTGTAAAACCGTTGCCGATTGAACTACGAAATGGAGAAGCAGTTATTCCCAAAGATATGATTGCTTTTAAGATGCCGCTCTCAGAGCAGCAGGCGCGTACAACAATTAGGGATGTGGAGTGGAACTGCTCACGATTCAATGTGTATGCTCCACGCCTTGTAATTGAGCCTGTGCGTATTGGTGGAGCACTGATTACCTATATTACAGGTCATAATGCGAAGTTCATGCTGGAGAATGGTCTAGGTGTTGGTGCGGAAATTACGGTGCTTCGCTCTGGAGATGTCATTCCTATTGTATATCAGGTACACAAGAAAGCAGTTGTGAAGCTTCCCTCAGATGTATGGGATGCAACTCGTACAAATGTCCTTGCAACCGAAGCATCCGCTGAGCAGCGGGCGGCGCATTTAGAGAATGCACTGAAGGTGCTCGATGTAGAAGGTGCTGGACCGGCTGCAGCTGTTTCTCTTGTGGAAGCCGATATTACATCTATTGAAGAGATTCTTCATACACCTGCTGATGTGCTTGGGGGGATACTGGGACCTGGTAAGGGACCGCAGCTTCTATCACGACTGAAGGCTGCTATTCGCAAGGCGCCGATTCATACACTGATTTTGGCGAGCCAAGATGTTCCCAAAGGAACTGGTAATGCTAAATTACTAAAGATGATTCAGACATATCCTAATTGGAATAAATGGAATGTGCAGAGTAAGCCACCGGCGAATTGGAGTGCGACAACCTGGGAAGAGTTTTGTGACGCCTGGACTGAGATTGAAGAGGAGATTAAGGGCTGGAAGGAAGCGATTGGTGAAGACATGGCTGCTGTAGAAGCTACTGTAGCTATTACAGCCAAGAGTGCTGCAAAGAAGAGTGCGGCGGCTGGCGGCGGTGTTTGTATGACAGGATTCCGCGATAAGGCGTTAGCGGCTGCATCAGAGGCTGCAGGGTATACTGCGGATGATAATGTTAAGAAGACAACTAAGTTCCTGATTATTCCTGATGATGAAGATCCAGAGACAGTTAGTACAGGGAAGGCTGTGAAAGCACGAGAGAATGGTGCACGTATTATGCGTGCTTCCGAGTGGAAAAAGTATCTACAAGATAAGTAGTTATATGCCTAACGCTGCTGACCTTTTAGAAAAATCAAAAAAGGAACATGCAGAAAGAAAAGCTGCACAGGAAAAAGAAGCTGCTGAAAAAGCGGCTGCAGCGGCAACAGCGGCTGCAAATGCAAAAGCAGCTGCAAATGCTGCTTTTAAAAAACCATCTGCAATTCAAATAGCAGAGCAACAGCAAATACGTAAAAAGAAAATGCAAGAAATTGCAAAACAAACGGCTGCTAAAGCAGCAGATTTAGATACAGCAGCTTTGCAACAGACAATTAAGACAAAAAATGCAGAAATTTCTGCAAAAAGGGCACTAAATATTGCATCGGCATCTTCTCCTGCACCTTCTGCTCCTCCTGCAAATGCTTCTGCACCTGCACCTGCTCCTGCTAAAACAAATAATGCACCAAAAACAAATCAAGCAGCAACCAATACAACAGTTGCTGCTGTAGTTGGAACAACTCTTTTTTCATCCACTCCTATGAGCGGTGGTGATGCACTTAAAATAATTCTTATTATTTTATCTGTAGGTATTGTTATTTATTTTATTATAAAATCTCGTATTATCCAAAATGCATATAATAAGATATCATCTGTACCAAGTGATTCAAACAACGCATCTATTAGGAAGGATGAATTGACTGAGTTATCTCCACAGGCAGATGAAATGGCGCAGCAACGAGTGGGAGTATTTGAGGGGTTCAAGGCTCGTTTAGATAAATTTGTAAATGGCGGTGCAAAGGAGGGATTTCTAACTGCCTCAGATCTTCCAACTCTGCCTACCATGCCATCTGCGATTACCAATGTTGTAAGCAGTCTGCCAACTCTGCCAAAACTCCCTGTTCTTCCATCGACTGCTCCATCTGCGTCTGCGGCTCCATCTACATCAAATACAATGCGCGTTGTAGATTCCGAACAAGCCCTTGTAAATTATTCTGTCCTCGGTTGCCGTTGTGCAGGATATCTTGGTCCTAAAATGAACGGTGTCTTTAGCGAAGAAGATGCTATACAACTAGCTATTAAGATGGGTTGCCGCCTCTTTATTTTTGATATTGATTATTTAGACCGAGCCCCATCTACTCCTGTATTAGTATGTCGTGATGCAAATGGGAATCTACTGAGCAATAATGTAGGAAGTATTGCAAAGACTGCTGCATCGATAGCTGCTTTTACGAAGAAGCAGCGTCTTGCATCTACCGACCCAATCATAATTGTACTCTCAGTTCGCAGACTGCCGAACAAATCTGCGACTTCTAAGGAAAGTATTGCATATATGCAAGAGATTGCAGCGCAGCTTGTTCCTATTCAGCAATACCTGATGCGTTCTGCGCCTCAAGGCGATGTTCAACAGCAGCGATTAGAGGAGGTGTTATTTAAACTTCCTATAAAAACATTTGAGAATCAGATATTGTTATTGACTAATTTAGATACTCGTGGGTTCCGACAATTAGATATTGAGGTTGCACCTGCTCGTAATTTAGATATATTGGTGCATGCGCGAGTATATACTAATGAGAACTCTGCGCTCTTTTATTATTCTTTGCCAGCCAAATCTGCAACAGCAGCTGCACTTGTGCAGACACAGGAGTATTATGAGAACATTCCACCTGGAAATTATGAGTCAGAGGCGGACAAGACTCGTAATACATGGTCGATGTCTATGACTGCGGAGCTAGAGGGTGTTCCAGATGCAGCGGTATTAGATGTGTTAGTGAATCAATTAGGAGTGCAGGGTATTGTGATTGATCCATTTGCGGATGGTGCAAAGGAGAGTGCAGTATATACACCCGAGTTCTTTGCTCGTCGTAGTTATATACCCAAGCCGGCTGAGATTGCATATAAGGAGCCGGCGGTTGTAACAATTGCTCCACCAGACAAGAGATTAGATGCAAATGGTGGGATGCTTGTAAGCCCTACAACAAATTAACGGTAGGATAACTATGGTATTGTGCTTGCTTTTAGAAGGATTAATAAACTCTCCTAAAAGTAAGAAAGCCGCTTCCGATGAGTCTATTAGAGAAGCAGAAGGAAATATTAGCGGCTGCTGCAAAGGAGGCGGGGCACAAGATAGATTATGATAATGCACATCGTGAGGACATATTAATTGCAATAGAGGTGGTGGAAGAATTTCTACGTCGCAAGCATCGTATATGTTATGGTGGGCAGGCGATGAATATGCATTTACCGAGGGAGCATAAATTTTATGATCCAGAAACATCGCTGCCCGATTATGATTTTTTGACGCCTGATAGCAAAAGTGATATTGATTTACTTATTAAAATGTTGAAAAAGGAAGGTTTCAGTGAAATAAGTGCTCGCCAAGGTATGCATGAAGGTACTACAAAAATATATGTGAATTTTATTGCAGTCGCTGATATAACGGAAATCAATTCACTTTTTTACCAGATTATCATGAAACGGGCTATTACGATAGATGGTATAACATATATGGATGCTGATACACTTCGTATGATGATGTATTTAGAGCTAAGTCGTCCACGCGGAGAAGTAGGACGGTGGGAGAAGGTATTTGAACGACTTCTTCTTTTAAATTTATATGTAAAGCCGCGCCTTTGTAAGGGAATTAAAGGAAAGCGCCTTTCGCGAAGCGATTCAAAGGCGATTCCTGGGGCTCTTCGTCACAAGATTCTTAATTTTTGTATGGAGGAGCTGCGTATATTAGCAGGTGCTGATATATTTGAATTCTATAAGCGTCGTTTGCATAAGCCGCTTCATATAACATGGATATTTAAAGCATATGGTCCCGTTGTTTTATATAGTCCAACTCCTGAGGAGGATATTGAAAAACTCCATACGCGTACAACTGGTGCACTGGTATTTAAGAAATACACTGCAGAAGCGGAATTTTTCCCCTTAATTTATATAGGTTATTCGAATGGCGCACCAGCTGTTGCTATTATACAGGAGACGGCTTGTCATGCGTATAATACATTAGCGCTGAAGGATGGTCGTACAATACGAATTGCATCGTTAGATACGCTCATTACATTATATTTGAGTTTCTTGTTTCGTTCATCGCTACAAGATTTATTTGTGAAGCCAATAGGATGTATGATAGAACAGATGATATATTTGCAGAATTCATATAGGAAAGATCCGAATAGTCCGTTTCCATTTATATCAATAGAATGTTCGGGTCATCAGAAATCGTTTGCAAGTTTATTACGAGAGAAGATAGCTCGTATAAGGAAGATGAAAGATAAGACGCGCAAAGCCGCGAAGTCAGCTTCATCTGCCTCAAAGTCAGCTTCATCTAAGCGACTGGCGTTCGCAGACGCCGCAAAGTCAGTTAGGAAGAGGAAGACAGTTAAGAGCCACTCTCGCTCTGCGCATCGCAGCACCACGGCAACTAAAAAGGGAGATTAAGGGAGCCACTGCCGTTGGCTGACGGCAACTAAAAAGGGAGCCACTGCCGTTGGCTGACGGCAACTAAAAAGGGAGCCACTGCCGTTGGCTGACGGCAACTAAAAAGGGAGCCACTGCCGTTGGCTGACGGCAACTAAAAAGGGAG
>Ga0078894_10001774_pt1 | contig 16156 bp, 16 predicted proteins | sample LauGreSu1BDMLBSD_2_FD_67506 | JGI IMG/M metagenome (GOLD analysis project Ga0078894, IMG submission 67506) | Freshwater lake microbial communities from Lake Michigan, USA - Su13.BD.MLB.SD (version 4) (version 4) | ecosystem: Environmental > Aquatic > Freshwater > Lake | place: Lake Michigan... | reverse complement strand
TACCGCGAGCTCTCGCTCCTCCTCCGCCGTCCGCCCGGACGCGAGGCGTACCCCGGCGACGTGTTCTACCTGCACTCCCGCCTCCTCGAGCGCGCCACCAAGCTGTCGAACGAGAACGGCGGCGGCTCGCTCACCGCGCTCCCGATCATCGAGACGCAGGAAGGCGACGTGTCGGCGTACATCCCGACCAACGTGATCTCGATCACCGACGGCCAGATCTACCTCCAGCCCGAGCTCTTCTCGGCCGGCATCCGTCCCGCCATCAACGTCGGCATCTCGGTGTCGCGCGTCGGTGGAAACGCCCAGATCAAGGCGATGAAGGAAGTCGCGGGCTCGCTGCGTCTTGACCTCGCGGCCTACCGCGAGCTCGAGGCGTTCGCCCAGCTCGGCACCGATCTCGACGCCGCGTCGAAGCGCCAGCTTGATCGCGGCGCACGCATGGTCGAGCTGCTCAAGCAGGGCCAGTACAAGCCGTTCGATGTCATCGACCAGTGCATCTCGATCTTCGCGGCGTCCAAGGGCTTCCTCGACGATGTTGCGATCCCCGCGGTGTCGAAGTTCGAGACCGGCATGCTCGAGTACTTCAAGACGCAGAAGAAGGATCTCCGCGACAAGCTCGTCGCCGCGAAGTCCTTCAAGGGCATCGACGAGGAGTTCAAGAGCGCGGTGGCGGCCTACAAGGCCAGCTTCCGGGCCTGATCCGGACCAATCCAGCATCCGACCGACGGGCGCCGCGCATGCGGCGCCCGTCTTTGCTTCTTGCATCTCAGTCGTGCATTTCAGTCGCGCGGACCGCGGCGGCGCCTGCGCGACGGTTCGGATCCTTCCGGGCCGGCTCCTGGACGCACACGCCCGAGCGAGCCCCCGAAGAGCACTCCGGTGACGCCAACCGCCGCAGACGCATAGCCCATCCAGCCGGGCTGTTCGGTCCACTTCACCAGCTCGCCGAACGGCGCGTCGGACGCACGCGAGTCCGGCCGCCCTGCGAAGCGCTGCGACTTCGACGCGTCGAGCGGGCTGTCGAGGTGGGGCACGAGGCTGACGACCAGCGCGAATCCAAGCAGCATCGCCACCGCGAGCGAGCCGCTCGTTCGGCGCGCCACCGCGCCTCCGACGATCGCGCCGACGAAGTGGATCCCGACGAGGATCGCCGCGAACGCATCGCTCGCGACCCACGAGTCGTCGCGGTAGCACGCGGGGGTTCCGAGCGCCGTCAGCGCGATTGCGAAGCCGGCGAGCGCGATCGTCATCATCGCGACCGCGCCGAAGGCGAGCCCGAGCGGAGAGAGCAGGATTCGGATGCAGCCCATGGAGATCCTTCGGCGGTCGGTTGATCGAACCCGCGGGGCGCGTCGGCCCATTGGTTCGGACATTGGTTCGGAAGCACTATCGACAGACGGCGCTCTGCACCGTCAAGCATCGCGCATGAGCGCGAGCCCGTCCTCGAGCCGCACGCTCGCCCGGAATCCGAGGAGCGCCTCAGCGCGGGCGATGTCGGCCACACTGTCGCGGACCTCGCCCGGCCGCGCGGGCGCGAGCTCGACCGACGCGCTCCGCCCGACGACCGCCCCGACCAGACGGGCGAGCGTCCCGATGCTCGCCGCCCGGCTCGTCCCGATGTTGACGACCGCGCCGCCGAGTGGCTGCGGCGCCTCGACCGCCGCGAGCAGGGCGCGCGCGGTGTCCGAGACATGGATGAAGTCGCGCGTCTGCTGCCCGTCCCCGTACACCGTAACCGGGAGTCCCGCGGCGATGCGCGACATGAACTTCGCGATCACCGCGGCGTACGCGCTGTTCGGGTCCTGCCGCGGCCCGTACACATTGAAGAACCGAAGCGAGATGCCGTCGAGCCCGCGTGTCGTCGCGAACTCCCGCACGAGCGACTCGCACGCGACCTTCGTCTCGGCATAGGGCGACATGGGGCGCGGCGCGAGCGACTCGTCGTGCGGAGCCTCGTGGTCGCCGTATGCGCTCGAGCTCCCGGCGAGCACGAAGCGCCGCACGCCCGCCACGCACGCCGCCTCGAGGAGCACGCGCGTGCCCCCGATGTTCACCTGCTCGTAGGCCTCGCGCATCGCGATGCTCTCGGCCACCGACGACCGGGCCGCGAGGTGCACGACCTCGGTGGCGCCCGCGATCGCGCGCGCGACCGCGCCCGGCGACTCGAGCGAGCCCTCGACCACCTCGATCTCGCGCCAGATCCGCGCAAGGTTCGCGGCGTTGCCCGTGCTGAAATCGTCGAGGACGCGTGCACGGATCCCACGCGCGACGAGTTGTTCGCAGAAATGCGATCCGATGAAGCCCGCGCCGCCGGTCACGAGAACGAGTCTCGTCACCCGAGCACTCCCGTCGCAAGCCGCGCGGCGAGCACCTCGAGGGCGGCATGGATGCCGCGCGCGGCGGTCGCCGCCTCCATCGACGGGCCTCCGCGTTCTGCCGCCTGCTCGGGGAGCTGGGGAACATGGATGAAGCCGGTGCGCCGGGGCGTTGCGCGGTCGAGCAGCCGGAACATGAGCTCGTTGCAGAGAAACGCGCCCGCGCTCAGCGAAAGCGCGGCGGCGACCCCGGCGGACTCCGAAGCGGAGAGCATCTCGCGCAAGGGCAGGGTGCTGAAGTAGGCATCGGGCGCGCCCTCGACGACCGGCGCATCCCGAGGCTGCATTCCGGCGTTGTCGGGGATGCGCGCGTCCCGCAGGTTGATCGCGACGCGCTCGAAGAGCAGGCTCTCGGCCCGCAGGCTCTCGCCGAGGGCGACGACCGCATCCGGCTCGAGCTCGTCGAGGAGCGGCGCCACGCGGGCCCAGGCGCTGCCCTCCGACTCGCCCGTCACGACCGGCAGCGTCGCGAACGCTCGGGACCCGAGCGCGCAGGGCATCGCGGCGAGAAGGCGGGAGATCTCGATGGTCGGGTTCACGCCACTTCCGCCGAACGGCTCGAAGCTCGTGACGAGGACAAGCGGTCGGCTGGCGCGGCGGTCCGTCATCACTCGCCGATGTCCTCGGCCCAGAGGTCCGGCTTCTCGCGCTTCATCCGCTCCATGAGCGCGATGCAGCGGGCGTCCTGCACGACCAGGAGCTCGGCGCCGTTTGCGGCCATCCACTCCTCGGCGCCCATGAAGGTTCGGTTCTCGCCGATCACGACGCGCGGGATCCGGAACAGGATCGCGGTGCCCGAGCACATGCAGCACGGCGAGAGCGTGGAGACGAGCGTGAGCGAGCGCCAGTCGCGCCGCCGGCCTGCGCGCCGGATGCAGTCGACCTCGGCGTGCGCGGTCGGGTCGCCCGACTGGACGCGCTGGTTGTGGCCAGCCGCCACGACCTGCCCGCGCGCGTCGAGGAGCGAGCTCCCGATGGGGATGCCGCCCTCGCGCCAGCCTTTCTCAGCCATCTCGATCGCGGCGTCGAGGCCGCGTGAAACCCAGGTCGGATCGATCATGCGGACTCCATCGGCGTTACGGAAGCGCGCCCTGCACGGGAAGGGCCGCCGCGCCGGAGTAGTCGTCGGTCCGGAGGATGTAGAGGGCGTGCTGCGCGCGGCTGCACGCCGTGAGGATCGCTTCGTAGGACACATTCTCGGCGCCGCCGCGCACATCGTGCAGGATGACCGCGGGCGCCTCGAGGCCCTTGAACCGGTGGAGCGTCTCCCAGCGGATGCACGGCGGGTCGGCCGCGTCGCGCCCGAACGAGTCGCCGAGCGCGACGAGCGGGATTCCACGGATGTACTCGACGCCCGCGAGGCAGCCGCGGTCGCGCCGGAAGGGCGACAGGATGACGATGTCCTCGTTCCGCACGCCCTCGGAGTCGACAAGGTGCTTCACGATCCTGCCGACGGCGTCGCGCTGGCCCGCGGTGTCATCGGTCGCGAACTCGGCGACGACGACCGGCTGTCCCTCGCGCACCGAGGGCGGCGCCTCGATCTCCGCGAGCCGGGTGGGGTCGAGGGACTTGAGGAAGCCCGTGATGGAGACGGAGTTCCGGAGGTTCTCGCGGAGCACCAGGGGCCGGCCGAATCGCCGCTCGAGGTCGGCCGCGTCGGAGCGCTGGTAGATGGCCTGATTGGGATCATGGAAGAACGCGATCCGCGCGTCGCCCGCAGCGAGGGCCTCGAGCGCGTCCAGCATCGACGGCGTGAAGTCCTGGCCCTCGTCGATCACGATCGAGTCGAACCGCCCGAGCTCGCCCGCGCGCGCCGCGTCCGCGAGGACGCCGAGCATCGCCGCGTACCGGTCGTTCGGCGCCAGCGACCCCGGCGGGGTGCGTCCAAGGGAGCTCGTGACCGACTCGGCGAGCACATGCAGGTTGGCCACGACGCAGCCGTCGGTCCGGATCGCGCGCAGCGGTGTGCTCCGGTCGACCGGCCGCGCGCGGCAGGCCCGTCCGAGCACGCGCGCCAGCGGCTCGTTGAAGCAGGTGACGAGCGTTCGACGCCCGTCGGCGATCTCGCGGCGCGCGCGGTAGAGCGCGGCGTAGGTCTTGCCCGTGCCGGCATAGCCCTCGACCTGCAGGCGGTCGAGCCGGTACGACGCGTCCACGATTCCGCGCACCGGCCTCATCACATCATGCTCGACGACCCGTGCGTTCGAGATCTCGTCGCGGACATACAGCGCCGACTTCATCATCGGCAGGATGTGGCGATCGACGATCTTGCGCATCGGCGACCGCTCGCCCATCGGAACCTCGGGATACCTCGCCGCGAGCGCGGCGAACATCTCCTCGAGGTCCTGCGCGAGCCGGGACGGCTTCCGGCACTGTCCGGCGCCGAGGAGGTGGTTCCGCACGCTGATCGGGATGCTGTTGAAGTCGACATGCGCGTCGATGAGGGCGAGGAACCAGCCGTGCAGGTAGGGCGGGCGGCGCTCGTCATGGCTGCCGTAGTTCGCGAGCGCGCGCACGAGGGCGTACATGGCGCTGATCGCCTGCTGCGGCGCCTCGCGCTCATGCGTCCGGATCTCGCCGCGGACCTCGCGGTGCCAGCCGTGCTCCGGCGTATGCCGGAAGTCGCCGCCCTTCACCTCGATGCAGAGAAGCCCTCGGTCCGGATCGATGACGACGAAATCCAGCTCGCGGGTCCCGACCGAATCCGGATCCTGGACGAGCAGGTTCTGGACGACGATCCAAGGCTTGTCGGAGAGGGCATCCTCGAGGCACTTCCGCATGACGAGCTCCGGCTCGTTGGATGCCCTCTCGGAACCTTCGCCGCGGATCTCGTAGGGGACGGACGGGAAGAACCGGGCCATGACGCGACGAGTGTAACTCCAGCGCCGCCGAACTCGGAAGGTGCCTGGCACGTGCCGCCCAGTGCCAGGCACTGGACGGCACGTGCCAGGCACCGGGGACAGCAACCGCCGCAGACGATCTCGAGCGTGCTGGGACGCTCCTCCCATCCAGTGCCCGGCACGTGCCGCGTTGTGCCAGGCACTGGACGGCACGTGCCAGGCACCAAGCAAAGCGGCCCGCGCGAAGGCGCGGGCCGCTGGAATCTCGCCGTGCGGGGACTACTCAGTACCCCTCTTCGTCGTGCATCCGGAGCGCCTCGTCGTCCGAGCCTCCCGGCCGCTCGAACACCGTGCCCTCGCGCTCCTGCTCGTCGCGCAGCTGCTTCATGCGCTGCCAGTCGTCCGCCGTCACGACCACTTCGCGCGCGACCGAACCCTTGTGCTCGCCAAGGATCCCGGCCTGCCCCATGAGATCGACGAGCCGCGAGGCCCGGCCGTATCCGATCGCGAGCCGGCGCTGGAGCAGCGAAACGCTGCCCCGGCCGCTCTCGATCATGATCTCGACGGCCTTGTCGAACAGCGGGTCCTCCTTGTGGGCATTCGCACCGCCCGCATCGCCCACATCGCCCTCGCCGCCGTCACCCTTGGCAGGCGCGCGGAGCGTGAGAAGCTGCCGCTCGAAGCTCGGCGCCGCGACGCTCTTGAGGAACTTGACGACGCCGCGCGCCTCCTTGTCGTCGACAAGCGTGCCCTGGCAGCGGCGCGCGTCGGTCTGGCTCGGAGTCACGACGAGCATGTCGCCCTGCCCGAGCAGGAGCTCGGCGCCCTTCTGGTCGAGCACGATGCGGCTGTCGGTGCCCGACGCGACCTTGAACGCGACGCGGCACGGCATGTTCGACTTGATGAGTCCGGTCACGACCGTCGCCTGCGGGCGCTGGGTCGCGAGGATCAGGTGGATTCCAACCGCGCGCGCCTTCTGGGCGATGCGCACGATCGACTGCTCGACATCCTTGTTGGTCATCATCAGGTCGGCGAGCTCGTCGATCACGAAGACCATGTACGGCATCTTCTTCATGACCCGCGCCCACTCGCCGTCGTCCGCGATGCCCATGCGCTCCCGGAGTTCCGCTTCGCCGAGCTCGTTGAAGCCGCGGATATCACGGACGCCGGCCTCCTTGAGGAGCTCGTACCGCTCCTCCATCTTCGTCACGGCCCACTCGAGGATCGCGGCGGCCTTCGACATCTCGGTCACGACCGGGCACGCGAGGTGCGGGATGTCGGCGAACTGCGCCATCTCGACCATCTTCGGGTCGACGAGCACGAGCTTCAGCTCGTCCGGCCGCTTCGTGTAGAGGAAGCTCATGATGATCGTGTTCATGCACACGCTCTTGCCCGAGCCGGTGGTGCCTGCGATCAGCATGTGCGGCATGCGTGCGAGGTCGAGGACCAGCGGGTCGCCCGCCGAGTCCTTGCCCATGAACATCGGAAGGGCCATCCCCGACGCGTGGCCGCTCGACATGAGCTCCTTCAGCCGGACCTTCTCCTTCGACTTGTTCGGCACCTCGATGCCGACCGCGGTCCGGCCGGCCATGTTCGGGATGATGCGGACATTCGGCGCCGTGAGCGCGCGCGCGAGGTCCTTCGAGATCGTCTCGAGCCGTGCCACGCGCGTGCCGGCCTCGAGCTCGACCGAGTAGACCGTCACGACCGGTCCGCACTCCATCTCGCTGATCTGGCCGTTGATGCCGTACTCCGCGAGGGTCTTGGTGAGGATCACGGCCTGGTCCTGGACGAGCGCGGCCATCTTCTCGGAGTAGTTGCCCTCGGGTTCGTCGAGGAGATCGAGCGTGGGGAACTGGTATCCGGAGTAGTCGGGCGTCCTGGGGATGTCGTCGTCGCGCAGCGCCTTCGACGGCGCCTTCGTGTTCATCTTGACCGGCAGCCTCGCGATGCGGGCCCGGAGCTCGTCTTCGCTCAACGCCTCGCGCGTTGGCTCCGGTGCGACCGCAGCGACCGCACTCGCCGCGTCCTCGGCTGCGAGCGCTTCCTCAGCCGCATCCTCGAGCTCAACCTCAGCGTCATCCTCGAGTTCGTCCTCGAGTTCGTCCTCGAGTTCGTCCTCGAGTTCTTCCTCGGACTCCTCCTCAGCCTCTTCCGCGTCGTCCTCGACAACCGCAACCGATGCGGCCGCCGGCTCCGGCATCCGCCGCGCCCGCGGTCCGCGCGACACCGTCGCCACCGCCGGCTTCGGGAACATCGCCCCGACGCGCTCGCGCAGCGCCTCGGCGATGCCCGCCCAGTCCGTCGTCCACAGCGGCGAGAGGAACGACAGCGCGTTGCCGATCGCGCCAGGGAGCATCGCCACGATGCTGTCCGCCATGACGATCGACCCGACCGCGAGCATCATCAGGAAGATGAGCGACGCGCCGAGCCCGAAATGCTCGTGCAGCTCGAAGGACAGCGACATGGGCACGATGCCCGACTGGTACCCGGCAACCGGTCCGATCGCCGGGAACCACTCGCTGTGCAGGCCGCCGATCGCAACCATCATCACGGCCGCCCCGATGAACCGCACGAAGGGGTGCGACATCGGCCGGCCCAGCGCGATGAACGCGAGCAGCGTGCCGAGGTAGCACACGGGGACCCACACCCCGATACCGAAGACCTCGTAGAGGATGTGCGCGATCGCCGCGCCGAAGCGCCCGCAGAGGTTCAGCGGCGGGTTGTTCGGGATCGCGACCGCGGTGGTTGGCGGGTCGGCCGAGTTGAAGCTCGCGAGCGCGAGCACCACCAGCAGCAGGGCGCCCGCAGCGAGCACCCACGCGGCGCGCAGCCACGCGAGGTTGCCTGGGTTCGAGAGGGTGACATCCGTAGCGTCCTCCGACGCGCGCGAGCGCGCCGAGGCATTCCGAGCGGTCTTTGCCATGGTCCCGATATCGGCGTTTGCAGCATGAAAACGCCACTGTTCGCGGCGCGCGGACCGGTGGAAGGCGTGGTACCTTCCCGCGATGCACTTCACGCTCGTCGACCGGTTTCTCGAGCTGACCGACACCTCTGCGGTCGCGGTGAAGAACGTCACCGCGGCGGAGGAGTACCTGCAGGACCACTTCCCCGGCTTCCCGGTGCTTCCCGGGGTCTTCATGGTGGAGTCGCTCACGCAGGCCGCGCGCGCGGTGCTCGCCCGCCGAGGGCTTCCGCGCATGGTGCTCGGAGAGGTCAAGGCCCTCCGCTACGGCAGCTTCGTCCGGCCCGGAGAGACCCTGAAGGTCGAGGTCAGCCTCGAGAAGTCTCGCGAGGACGGCGCGTATGTGTTCAAGGCGCAAGGCACTGTCCTGCGAGGACTTGCGGCCGATTCTTCCCAGGGCGAGACAGCGGTCTCGGGCCGCCTTATACTGCGCCCCCTTCGCACCGAACCGTAAGGCGCGAGGCGCCGGAAAAGTGGAGAGTCCCCGTGGAGACCATGATGGCCAAGAGCCGAGCCGATATCGAAGCCGATGTGCGTGATGTGCTGGTGGATGCCCTGGGCGTCGACGAGGACGATGTCGTCCCGACCGCGACCCTCAAGGGCGACCTCGGCGCGGAGAGCATCGACTATCTCGACATCGTGTTCCGCCTCGAGAAGAAGTTCTCGACGCCGGAGAAGCCGTTCAAGATCGCCCAGGGCGAGCTCTTCCCCGAGAACCTCATGACCGACCCCTCGCTCGTCGAGGCCGGCAAGGTCACCGCCAAGGGCATCGCCCTCCTGAAGGAGCGCGTTCCCCATGTGGATGTCAGCGAGTTCGAGAAGGACCCGCAGGTGACCAAGCTCCCGACCTACTTCACGGTCAAGAGCCTCTGCGACTTCGTGCAGCGCAAGCTCGGCGCCTGAGTTGCCGCATGCGCTGGATGTGGATCGACCGAGTGACCGTCTTCGAGCCGCGGAAGCGGCTTGTGGCCGTCAAGTCCGTGTCACTCGCCGAGGAGCACCTGCACCAGCATTTCGCGGCCGAGCGGACCGCGGACGGGACGACCCTTCCTCCACGCCCCGTCATGCCGAGCTCGCTGATCCTCGAGGGAATGGCGCAGACCGCCGGCATCCTCGTCGGCAGCGTCCACGACTTCCGCGAGAAGGTCGTCCTGGCCAAGGTCGTGTCCGCGACCGTCGAGCGCGACATCCTTCCCGGCGAGACCCTTCGCTACGACGCGACCCTCGAGCGCATGGACGAGATGGGCGCCAGCACCGTCGGCATCGTCGACCGCTTCAGCTTCGTCGACCATGCGTGGGCACCCGTCGGGCGCATCGAACTGATGTTCAGCCACCTCGACCAGAACCGCGCTGGCGTCGCGTTCCCCGAGGAGAACTTCGTCTTCGGCGAGAACTTCCGGACGATCCTCGAAGGCGCAGGCCTTCGCAGGGCCGGGGTCTAGCCTCGCGCCCGATCAGACGCTCGCGACGGCCGGGAAGTCGACCGTGGTGTCGTTGATGTGGTTGTAGAGCGCCGTGAAGGTCATGGCGGTGATGGCCGCCACCACCTCGATGGCGGCGCGGTCGTCGAACCCGGCCGCCCGGAACGCCGCGAGCTCGCCGTCGCTGACATTCCCGTTCCTCGCGAGGACCGCCTTCGTGAAGTCGAGGAGCGCCTGCTCGCGCGGACTCGACGCCCGGCCGCGCCGTGCATCGAGCGCGCGCTCCGCGCTCACGCCGACGCCGGCGGCGACCTTCGTGTGGGCCGCGACGCAGTAGCCGCAGTGGCGCGACTCGGCCGCATAGAGCATGACCAGCTCCTTCTCGGCCTTGGTGATCGCGCCGCTGGTTCCGATCGAGCGCATGAACGCGATGAACGCCGCGAAGATCTCCGGATTCGCGGCGATGCCCTTGTAGATGTTGATCGGCGCGGTGGCGAGGATGCGGGCCGCATCGCCGGTGGCGTCCTTCGGTTCGATGAGTGCAAGTCGTGGCATAGGGCTGCATCGGAGGCCGCGCTGCGTCCGTCCGGTTCAGGTCGCGGTGCTTGAAGTGCAAAAAGGCGCACTGCCCCGCGATCGCTCGCGGAGCAGTGGTCTATGTTGAGCGGCCAGGGGTGCTCCTCAGTCACCCCTGACCACACGGAGTTTGGGAAGCCCTGATCGGGGAGGCAATCCGACACAGGGCCGATCCAAGGTCCGGTCGAGCCACGAGCGTGGCGAGAGCGGACCGTCGGGGTCGCGGAGTCCCTTACGCGACCGACGACACCAGAAGAGTCGAATCCACGCGGCGGAATGCAAGCGGTTCGTGCGCGGGAGGGTGCCCTCAAGGTGGGGCTGAGCCGGTCGTGCAGGCAGGGGCGGTTACCATGCGGCGCGTGGCCCGCCATCTCGCCATTTACACAGGCTCGTTCGACCCGATCTCCTACGGGCACCTCGACATCCTCAGCCGCGCACGCGGGATGTTCGACGAAGTCGTGCTCGCGATCGGCCGCAACCCGAACAAGGAGGCGCTCTTCTCCTTCGAGGAGCGCATGGCGCTCGCGCGGACGCTCGTGGGCGAGCTGATGGCGAAGGATCCCTCGGGTGCGCCCGTGCGGGTCGACCACTACACCGGACTGACCGTGGACTACGCGAAGTCCGTCGGGGCCTGCGCGATCGTCCGCGGCATCCGAAACATCACCGACCTTGCGAGCGAGTGCCAGCTGGCCATCACCAACCGGCAGGTCGCGGGCATCGAGACGGTCTTCATCGTCACCGGCGAGAGCTTCGCGTACACCAGCTCGAGCCTCATCAAGCAGATCGCCGCACTCGGTGGCTCGTTCGATGCGCTGGCGACACTCGTGCCGCCGGCGGTCGTCGAGGCGCTTCGCGCGAAGCGCCGCGACCCGTCGAACCCGATCGGCAAGCTCGCGCGCGACGGGCTCGTCGAGTAGGTGCCCCTGAACATGTCCGCCACACTCCGCGTCATCTCGATCGGCACCCTCGCCTCGAATCCCCACTGGGGCGAGCGCGGCGCCGTCCGCCCCGCGCACGCCACGACCTCGCTGATCGTGACGGGCAGCGCGAAGATCCTCGTCGACCCGTCGCTGCCCGCGCAGGCCCTCGTCCCGCGCCTCGCCGAGCGGGCGGGCATCGGGCCGGACGAGATCACGCATGTCTTCCTGACCTGTCTCAATCCGATCCACCGGCGCGGGATCCTCGCGTTCGACAGGGCGCAGTGGCTGGTCTCCGAGCGCGAGCGCGAGGCGATCGGCGTGCAGCTCGTGGGAAGCCTGAAGGAGGCGCACGACGCCGGCGACGAGGACCTCGCGAAGACGCTCGGGCATGAGATCGCGGTCATCCAGCGGACCTCCGCCGCACCCGATCGCCTCGCGCCCGGTGTGGACCTCTTCCCGCTCTACGGCGTCACGCCCGGACTGTCAGGACTCCTTCTGCCGACCGCGGGAGCCACGACCCTCGTCGCAGGGGATGCGATCCCGTCGGTGGAGCATCTCGGCGCGGGGCAGGTCCTCAGCCCGTGCTACGACCTCGAGGCCGCGCGCGAGAGCTTCTCGGAAGCGGTGGAGATCGCCGACTGGGTCGTCTGCGGCCGCGACAACATCGTGCCGAACCAGTCCCGGCGTTTCTAGCGCAGGGCGGGGGTGGTCTATGATGACCGCCCCATGCAGCCACCCCGAACCGTCGCTTCCTCCGACGCCCGGCCGGCCGAAGCGACCCGCGTCGAGGCCAGCAGTGCCGCAGCGAGTTGGGCCGGCCCCGATCCGACCGTTGCGCCCGTGACGGTGCGGTCGCTCCAGCGTGCGATGCGCGAGCGGCGCACCTTCGCGGCGCTGACCTGCTACGACGCGACCACCGCGCGCTGGTTCGAGCGCGCGGGGGTCCCGGTGCTCCTCGTCGGGGACACCGCCGCGGAGGTCATCCTCGGCCATCCGAACACCCTTCACGCGCCGCTCGACTTCCTCGTGACCCTCACGGCGGCCGTCAAGCGCGGCGCGCCGCGCTGCCTCGTGATGGCCGACATGCCGTTCATGAGCTACCAGGCCGGCGAGGATGAGGCGGTGAAGAACGCCGGTCGCTTCATGACCGAGGGCCACGCCGATGTCGTGAAGCTCGAGGTCGACGCCTCATTCGCGCCCCTGGTCGCCCGGATGACCCGCGCCGGCATCCCGGTCGTCGCCCATATCGGGTCGCGGCCGCAGCATGCGAAGCAGGTCGGCGGATACGCGGCCGCCGGCAAGACCGCAGACGAGGCGCTCCGGATCATCGCGGACGCCGACGCGATGCTCGCCGCGGGGGCGACCATGCTGCTCGTGGAGGCGACGCCGGTGGAGGTCACGGAGGAGGTCGTTCGCCGCTCCCGCGTCCCGGTCATCGGCTGCGGCGCCGGCCCGGTCTGCCACGGCCAGGTGGTCGTCACCCACGACCTTCTCGGCCTCACGGAGCGGCAGCCGCCGTTTGCGCTTCCGATCGTGCCGCTCGGCAAGGCGCTCTCCGAGATGGCCGATACATGGAAGGACCGCGTGCGTTCCGGATCGCTCGGCGAGCATCCATACGCGCTCTCGGACGAACAGAGGGCGGAGTTCTTCCGACGGATCGGACGCGCCTGAGCATCTGGAGCGCCCGAGATCCGAAGTCTCGACGCCTGCTACTGAGGGGATTCAATCATGCGGAACTTTCCGTATCTCGGTCCGAGCATCGTGGTCCTGGTCGCTGGGGTGGCGGCGCTCGTCGCCTCGCCGATCGTCGTGCGGCGTGTCGGCGATGGCCGGGCTGAGGCGCAGATCGTTCGGGCTTCGCACATCCTGGCCGAGCCCGCGCCAGCCTTGGATCCGCCGAACTCGATGCCTGCCCTGGGCGAGCTCGCGCCCGAAGGTGCGCGCGACCCGCTTGCCGACGAGTCGGCCGTCAATTCGGCCCGCGGCCGGGGCGTCGCGGCGGCGCCTCAGGAGTCGCTTCTCGAGCAGATCAACCGCGCGAACCGGGCGATCGCCCGGCTCGTCGAGCCGAGCGTCGTGCATGTCAGCGCAATGAACACGATGCGCCGCCGCGCCTATGTGGCGCCGTACGCATCGAGCGGCTCCGGCTGGGTCTGGGACGAGGACGGCCACATCGTCACGAACGCCCATGTCGTCGACGGCGCCGAGCGCCTGCAGGTGCAGTTCTTCGACGGCGAGCTGCGCGACGCCGACCTGGTCGGCCTCGACCTCCGCACCGACATCGCGGTGATCAAGGTCTCCTCGGGCGGCCTGCATCCCTCGAAGCGCGGCGACTCCGCGACGCTGGCCCAGGGCGACATGGTCTACGCCTTCGGCTCGCCGTTCGACTTCCGGTTCTCCATGTCGGCGGGCATCGTGTCCGGCCTTGGCCGCAGCACCGCGCTCGACAACATCGACTACCAGAATTTCATCCAGACCGATGCCGCCATCAATCCCGGCAACTCCGGCGGACCGCTGACCGATGTGCGCGGCCGCGTGATCGGAATGAACACCGCGATCGCGACCAACCCCGGGAACTCGCCGGGCCAGGCGCAGTTCGCGGGCATCGGCCTCGCGATTCCGATGTCGATGATCGAGACGACCGTGACCCAGCTCATCGAGACCGGCGAGGTGCGCAAGGGCTTCCTCGGCGTGGCGCTCGTCGATCTCGAGGTCGCTCGCTCCGGCACGCGGCTCTCTCCGAACGCCGACGAGGAGGCCAGGATGGTGCGCGCGGCCGAGGCCTTCAAGGGCGAGGGGGCGGTGCTCGGCCGTATCTCGGAAGGCTCTCCCGCCGCCGACGCGGGCTTCCGCGCCGGCGACATCATCGTCTCGATCGACGGCGAGAAGGTCGTGAACGAGGGCGCCGTACGCGCCGTCGTGAGCTCGCGCCGGCCGGGCGACCGCGTGCGCTTCGGAATCTGGCGGCTCGGCGAGGAGGGCGATGCGGGAACGAGGATCGAGCTTGTCGCCGAGCTCGGCGAGCTCGACCTCGGCGCGAACCTCGCCCCTGGCCTCGCGGACAGCCTGCGACGCGCCGGCTTCGACGCGTTCTCGACCGCGACCGAGGACCGCGCGCGCGCCCTCGGCGTGCCGTTCCGGAAGGGAGTCATCCTCGAGCGGATCGCCGAGGAAAGCGAGCTCGCCGAGTCGATTCCCGCCGGGAGCGTGGTCACCGGGATCTTCGGCCAGCCCATCGGCAGCATCGACCAGATGTACACGCGCTTCGCGCGCGCGACCGAGTCGATGGGCGGCCGTCGTCGCCGCGGCGGCATGGTCGATGTCCCGCTCACCGTGACCGTGCCCGACGGGCGCGTCCTGCAGATCATGGTCCCGAGCGCATACTGACCGGGGATTCCCGTGGTGAAGGGTGCATCGCCGCGCTAGCATGGCCTCCCCATGACCAGCGCGAAGTCCGAGCAGCCTGTCCTTCTCGAGGTGAAGAACCTCAAGACATGGTTTCCGATCCGCCGCGGCATCCTCCAGCGGACGGTCGGCCATGTGAAGGCCGTCGACGATGTCAGCTTCTTCGTGCGCCGTGGCGAGACGCTCGGCCTCGTCGGCGAGTCCGGCTGCGGGAAGACGACGGTCGGCCGGACGATCCTCCGGCTCATCCCGAACTCGGGCGGCGAGGTGCGCTTCGACGGCAAGGATGTGCTCTCCGCCGGCGCGCTCGAGCTGCGCAAGCTGCGGCGCGAGATGCAGATCATCTTCCAGGATCCGGGCGGCAGCCTCAATCCGCGCATGCGCGTCGGACGCATCATCGGCGAGCCGCTCGAGGTGCACGGCATCACGAAGGGCGACGACGAGACGCGCGCGCGCGTCGAGGAACTCCTCGTCAAGTGCGGACTCTGGAAGCAGGCGGCCGACCGCTACCCGCACGAGTTCAGCGGCGGGCAGCGCCAGCGCATCGGCATCGCCCGCGCGCTGAGCCTGAACCCGCGCCTGATCGTCTGCGACGAGCCGACGAGCGCGCTCGATGTGTCGATCCAGTCGCAGATCCTCAACCTGCTCGGTGACCTGCAGCAGGAGATGGGGCTCTCGTACCTCTTCATTTCGCACGACATGGCGGTCATCCACCACATCTGCGACCGAATCGCCGTGATGTACAACGGCAGGATCGTCGAGGAAGGCTCGCGCGACGAGATCATCCGGAACCCGCAGCACGAGTACACGCGCGCGCTGCTGTCGGCGGTGCCCGAGGCCGATCCGCGCGGCAAGAAGCAGCGCATCAGGCTCGCGAACGCGCGGATGTGAGCCACCATGACGACCGCCCGCGGCAAGAAGGCCTTCTGGATCACCGTCGCGGTCGCGCTCATCCCGACCATCGGGATGACGGTGTTCGCGTGGCGCATGGTCGCGAATGTGCGCGCCGACGCAGCCGTGACCGATGCGCGCCTGCGCGAGCTCGCGTGGGCGTGCCTGGCCTACGCCGATCGCTTCGGCGGATTCCCGAACGCGGAGTCCGAGCTGCGTGCCTTCGCGGTGCCCTCCGAGCTCCGGACGCCGGACGGGCGCTTCCCGTCCACGCGCGCCGCCGCAACCCAAGCATCGCCTGCGCCGACACTTGACGAGTGCCTCGAGTCGATCGAGGTCGAATGGCCGACCGTCCGCGATGTGCAGCCGATCCTTCGGCCGAAGGGAAAGCCGACGCTCCAGGGCACGGCGCCGACGGTGGGGCAGTGGCTGTATGCGATGGCGGAGCGCGTGCGGGGCGGCTGAAAGCCCGCAATTCGCGTCCGCCGCGGGCGGCTCTTTTCGCTAGATTTCGGGGATGCCCGACGCCGCCGCGACCGCCGTCTCCACCAGCCTCTCCGCGATCGAGCGGACCCTTCCCGAGACGCCCCTCCGCGATGTCATGGGCGGCGCGAGCCGGTGGAACATCCCGATCCACCAGCACGGCTTCATCGCGCTCGTCGACGCGATGCCGAGGCTCGTGCCCGAGGGGCAGACCGCCGACAGCGCGATCGTCCAGTCGGCGCGCGTGTCGTACGGGCAGGGCACCAAGATGGTCAGCGAG
>Ga0078894_10001773_pt1 | contig 16156 bp, 17 predicted proteins | sample LauGreSu1BDMLBSD_2_FD_67506 | JGI IMG/M metagenome (GOLD analysis project Ga0078894, IMG submission 67506) | Freshwater lake microbial communities from Lake Michigan, USA - Su13.BD.MLB.SD (version 4) (version 4) | ecosystem: Environmental > Aquatic > Freshwater > Lake | place: Lake Michigan... | reverse complement strand
GCCTCCTTGTGCATGGCGGATCACATGCGCCCTGGACGTGATTCCAAAACGCTGAACGATTTCATCATGAGTTTGCCGCGCGAGTTGCTGGCGGGTTAAGCAAGCAGCTCATTTATTTCTCCTGATTCGACAAAAATACGGACCTGCTCAATCGATACCAGCAAAACATTCTTTGAGAAACTCAACTGCGGCCGCCAGCTTACGGGATGAATCGGTTCGCTGAAGCAATACAGCGTAGATCGCTCGATGCTGAGGGACAAATTCAGACAAGATTTGCACTAACTTACCTTCGCGCAGATCGTCTTCGACAAGCAACCTTGATGTCATCGATATACCTAGCCCGGCCAAGGTAGCAATTCGCAGCACTCCCCCGCTATCGCAAACCAGGCGTCCTTGAACGGCTACTTCGTCTATAAAATCGCCGCGCTTTATTGGCCAGTGGCTGTTGAGCGTGACGCCACGCGATATGAGGCAATTGTGGTTGGCGAGGTCTTCGGGCGATTGTGGGGTCCCGTACCTAGCGAGGTACTCCGGCGATGCGCAAAACACGCGACGATAGGGCGCAAGCTTGATGGCGATCATGCCTGGATCCACTGAATCGGCGATGCGAACTGCAACGTCGATGCGCTGCTGGTATAGATCGATCTTTTCGATGGACAGGTTAAGGTCCATCGAAAGGTGGGGATGCTGCTTAAGAAAATCGGGCAAGCGGGGTGCAATGCGTGCCGCACCCAGCATGAGCGGTGCTGTGATGCGCAGGTAGCCCGTGGGCTCGTCATGAAGGTTAGAGATGTCGGTCGCAGCCTTGTCCAGGGCTAGGAGGGCTTGGGCGCAATGGTCATAAAGTAGCTGCCCGGCTTGCGTCACCATCAGACGGCGGGTATTGCGGATGAGTAATTTCTGGCCGAGGCGTGCCTCCAAGTTCGCCACACGTTTGCTGACCATAGCCGGAGTGACGTCCATTCGACGTGAAACTTCCGAAAAGCTTCCCAACTCCACGGCCTGAGAAAAAATCCGCAAGGACGTCAGGTCCTCGAAGGGATTTTCAAGCTTAACGTTTGTAATTGGGTGGGATGGATTCGACATGGGTTGAAGGATGACTGGGGACTCAGCGATTCAGCAGTGGCGTCACAGATTGGCTACGCTCGTTTTTATCACGACATTACCAGCCCCCTTGTCCTGCTCGACCCATTCGTGGGCAGCAGCTGTTTCTTCCAAGGTGAAAATAGAAGCGATATTGTGTTGAAGAAGGCCCTTTTCCAGCATATTCGTTAGCTCAATTGTGGCCGACTGCCTTGATGCATTGTCTAAGTTATAGAGGATAAAAAATTGAAGACCAACATTCTTGAGTGCTAGCGAATAGAAGGGCGCCTTGATGTCATCTGCATTGCTGCCATAAGTGACGATCAAACTGTCAGGTTTCAGAACCTTCAGGCTGGTTTCTATGTTTGCTGCGAAGTTGACCTCCACGATCCGGTCCACCCCGTATCCGTTCGTCTCTGACATTACACGCTCGCAGACATCCTCGTTTCGGTAATTGATGACGACATCAGCGCCCGCCTGTTTCGCGAGGAGCGCCTTATGTCCGCCACTGACAGTTGTGAGTACCTGGTGGGCACCCAACAAACGAGCCATCTGTATTGCATAGTGTCCCACCGCTCCGGCGCCACCTGGAACCAGTACACGTTGACCTGAAACCCCACCGCAAACCAGTAAGGTATGCAGAGCGGTCATCGCTGGAATACCAAGACAAGCACCGGTGAGCATATCGACGCTGTCTGGCAAGCGAACAACTTGTGAAGCCGGCAACACAACAAACTCGGCGGCAGTGCCGTTCGGACGATTCCACGCTGCGTTCCAGGTCCATACTCGTTGACCCAGTCGCGCCTGATCAACGCTCTCGCCAACCTGGTCAATCACACCGGCGCCGTCGCTATGGGGGATAACCCGAGGAAAGCGAATGACCCGCGCGCCTGATCTGGATTTCACATCCGAGGGATTGACACCGCTGGTATGCAATTGCACGCGAACCTCTCCCGGCCCCGCCTGCGGAGTTTCCATATCGACGATAGAAATGACATCGCGAGCTGCCCCAGTTTTTTCGTAAATGGCCGCGCGCATGAGTCTCCTTGAAATGTTTTCGACCCTGCAAGTTATGTGTGAAAGATCATAGCTTTAACCTTCACTTGATGTCAACGAAACGGAAATAGTACGCAACATCAAATGTGCACACGTGTTCATTGGAACAAGTGCTTTTCCTCGTACGTCATTGCCTGGGACAGGTCAACAGCCGGAAACTCATGCATATGCCTTAACCGCCTTCCAGAACTGGCACATAGAGGAAAAAACATGAAGCTTGTGAGTTACATCGAACGAGGCGCCAAAGGGAAAATGGCCTCCTATGGCGCAATTGACGGGGACCGAGTCGTTGACCTTTCAACACTAGAAGCACCGACATTACGCCGCGCACTTGCCACAGATGGGGTGGAGGTTTTGAGGCAAAGGCTGGAGGCGCGCCGCAGAGATGCAGGTGTCCTGGTGGACAGCCTTCAATTGCTGCCGCCAATTCCAGATCCTGAAAAAATACTATGTATAGGCCTTAATTACTTTCTGCATGCTAAGGAAGTTAATATGCAGGTGCCTTCCAACCCTTCCGTCTTCGTGAGGTACCCCAATTCTTTCGTTGGACAAGGTCAGCCTGTTTTGCGTCCACCTGAGTCGGAGCAATTCGACTATGAGGCTGAAATGGCAGTCGTCATCGGACGCGGCGGCCGACGTATCCCTGAAGCTCAGGCTATGCAACACGTGGCAGGATTTAGCTGTATGGCTGAAAACTCTGTTCGCGACTGGCAACGTCATTCAACTCAAGCCACGCCAGGAAAAAATTTCTTTCACAGCGGTGCCATAGGACCTTGGCTCGTTACAACGGATGAAATCGCCGACGTGAGTCGGTTGGAAATTATTGGCCGACTCAACCAAGATGTGGTTCAACGGGACACACTCGATCAACTGATTTTTAGCATCCCTCGCCTGATCGCCTATCTCTCCACTTTCACGCAACTTGTACCGGGGGATGTGATCGCCACCGGTACACCGGCAGGTGTTGGGCTGTCACGCAAACCTCAACGTTGGCTTCGTCCAGGCGATATTTTTGAAGTAGAGATCACGGGGTTGGGTATCCTTAGGAATCCTGTTAACGATGACCACATTGCATAGGAAAATTAATGACTAAATCAGCACTCTGGCTGAGCGAGCAGGATGTCACGTCTCTGGTCTCGCTGGAAGATGCCATTACAGCTCTCGAGGCGGGCCTGCGTTCGCAGGTTAATGGTGAGGGACAAAACATATCCAAGGCGCTGGCCGCTTACGGTGACAGTTCTTCCATGCACTCGCTAGGTTCTGCCTTGCCTGCCCTTGGTTACTGTGGTTATAAAAATTGGGTCCATACCAAGCGCGGCGCCAAAGCCGTTTTCGTCCTTTTCGACGCTTCAGAGGGAAGACTTCTTTCGGTCATGGAAGCTAACTCGCTCGGCCAATTGCGAACTGCGGCTATGACCGGTCTGGGAACCAAATGGATGGCACGTGAAGGCGCCAATGACATGGCGATCATTGGTTCAGGCCGACAGGCCATGGCGCAGGTGGCCGCCATCAATGCAGTTCGTAAACTTGCGAGAATTCGAGTTTGGAGCCCAACACCCGAGAAGCGGCAGGCATTCGCTGAACAACTACGAAACAAATTCAGTGCTGAGGTGGTGGTTGCCCCAGGTATTGAAGCCGCTACTGAAGGCGCCACCTTGGTCACAGTCGTTACGCGCTCACAGGACCCGTTTCTGAATAGCAGTATGTTACCTGCAGGGGTACACCTGAACGCTGTTGGTGCAATTCTGCCTGCTAATGCGGAACTCCATCAGGACGTGGTCGCACGTGCAGGATATATAGCGGTCGATGATGTGGTCGGTGTGAAAAAGGCATCTCGGGAATTGATCGACTTTTTTGAGAATGGTGAAGGAATAGGCAATTGGAATCGTGTTCACTCTCTCGGAAAGATGATTGCCGATGACAAACGACCACCTTCCAACACGGATCTCACCATGTTCAAATCTGTTGGAATGGGTATCTCAGACCTTTCGGTTGCTATCTTGGCATATGAAAGGGCAAGCAAGGCTGAGGTTGGGGGAAGTCTTCCCCTTATGGACGCATCGTCCTTGCGTTTTTGACTACGCTACCAGAAAGTAGATACTTAACCCAGAACAATGTCGGACAAAACCGGCACCAAAACCTTGATAAGACAACCCACAAGGAGACTTCAGATGGATCCGCAAATTAAATTGATAGACGTTAGTGGTGCCTTAGCCCGAGAACAGGCTTTCTGGCCAACAGTTGTATTGCCCCGAGCCGCCATCGATGCGGAAATTGAGCGGCTGGCCAGCCTGCCGCGGCCTGCCAATGGACGCCGCGCAGCGTCAATCAACCATCCGATGAACAACGGACCCGTTCCAGCTTTCGCACCTGGCATCGACGTCCATATCGAAGTGCTCAAACCTGGTGAAAAAACCGACGCCGTGATGCGAAACTCTAGTCGGGTTGACATGTGCATTCGCGGTAACGGGCTGGTCACGATCGGACAGTCGCAGTTCAAGGCGGAAAAGTTCGATGTTTGGAACACACCTTCGATGGAACCTTTCAGTTATCGCAATGAGTCGACTGACCTCTTTGTTCGCTTGTCATATAGCAATTCGCCACTCCTGGAAAAGCTGGAAGTGCACTACGCCGACTTGAATCCTGCCGCTTCGATTAAGGAGGCGGTGGCGCCAGCCACGACTGATGCGTCCAACAAAGATGGCGTTCGAGCGCGCGACATCGCAAAGCCCATCTATGTTGGTAGTGAAGGGGCTCAGATGCTAGGCTACGAATGGCTGGTTGATATCGATACGGTGAAATCCAAAGCGTTACATTGGCCATGGGAAGTTGTCGCGCCACATCTGGAAAACGTTTACGGGTTAGATAAGGCGTATACCGGCCGCCACCTCTACGTGCTTTATAACCCGGCGACCGAACGTCGAATCGGCACATCGCATAGTTTTTTTGCCACCATCGCGAAATATCCTCCAGGTAAGGTGGACAGGCCGCACCGACACAGCTCGGTCGCAATTAACTACATCATGTGGGGGCACGGCAAAAGTGTGGTCAATGGCCAGAAGATTGAATGGGAAGCCGGAGACTTGCACTTTTCAGCGCCGGGCTGGTCGGTCCACAACCACGCGTCTCGCAACGAGGGCTTCGTCGCACTGACCGTCCAGGATCATCCATTGCAAATCGCCATGGAATCACTACTTTGGCAGGAAACACTGAAAGAACCGATCCACAAACTTGGCGCTGATGACGGCGGTATCCAAACCAATCTTTCAAGCCAGTTGAAAGTTGCTTGAGGCCATGATCGAAAGACTGGAAACCCTTACGTCGGGGGAGCTACCGGCGGCCAACGAACTGCGCAGTTTGACCGAAGACGTGCGTGCGCTTTACGAAGATGTTGCCAGACAACTCGACGACGATCTGGTCGAGCAGTTCCCCGACTTCTTCATCGACGATTGCTCTTATCAGGTGGTTTCGCGAGAGAACTTCGCCGAGGGCCTACCTCAGGCAACAATTTATTGCGATGGCATTGCAATGGTGCGCGACAGGGTGATTGCGCTGCGGCAAACGCAAGTTTATGTCCCGCGGACTTGGCGCCATTTCATCAGCGGCGTACGCGTGATGGCGGTGGTAGATGGACAGCTGCACGTCAGAGCCAACTTCATGATCACCGAAGCCATGTCTGACCAAGATCCAACATTGTTCTTGGTCGGCCAGTACCTTGGAATCCTGGTGAACATTGACGGGCGGTTGAAATTTAGGCAGCACCTTGCGGTCTACGACAACCATCACGTAAGGCGCTCCTTAATCGTGCCGGTTTGAACAAAGAAAAATGGAGACATCTATGGAAGAGCGCCTGAATACAGCGGTAAACGACAGGGTCTGGCCCAAGGAAGGATGGTCTCGGGTACCATTTTGGGTTTACACAGACCCTGATCTGTACAAACGCGAACTCGATCTATTTTTCTACGGGCGCAGCTGGAACTACGTTGCGCTTGAGTGCGAAATACCCGAAAAAGGGTCCTTTAAGCGCAGCTGGATCGGAGAGCGGCAGGTAGTCGTGGTCCGTGGCGAGAACGACGCAGTCCATATATGGGAAAACCGATGCGCCCATCGTGGTGCACGTTTATGCTGGAAAAATAAGGGGAAGGAAGAGTCTTTTACCTGTCCCTATCATCAGTGGAATTTCGCACTTGACGGCAAATTGCAGGGGGTTCCGCTTAAACGTGGCGTGTTGAAAAAAGGTGGCATGCCGACAGACTTCGATAATGCCACTCACAGCTTAACTAAGCTGCAAGTCCACGTAGAGAACGGCACCATCTGGGCGAGTTTTCACTCAAATCCGCCATTGTTTTCTGAATACAGCGGACCCCAGGTTATGCAGGCCATCCATCGCCATTTTCCCGGTCGCAAGCTCAAGTTGCTAGGTTACAACCGCCAGCTAATTCCGAGCAACTGGAAGTTGTACATCGAAAATCTAAAAGATCCTTACCATGCCACGTTGCTGCACTCGTTCCTGATCACTTTTGGGCTATGGCGCGCGGATACCCAATCGGAATCATTGCCGACTGTTTCAGGCCACAGCTTGATGATGTCTCGCAACGTCGGCAAGAAAAAAACCGACGTCAATGACGGTATGACTCGCTTCAAGGATTCACTGGAACTGCATGATAAGGATTCGGTCACCCCGCTCAGGGAGTTTGATGACGGACAGGTGGTCGCTATCACGCATTTCCCAAGCGTCGTAGTTCACCAGCAAGCTAACACCTTTGGCATGCGACACATCATTCCTAAAGGCATTGATTCCTTTGAGCTTGCCTGGACATTCTTTGGCTACGAAGACGATAGTCAGGAGATGACACGACTTCGTATTCGACATGCAAACCTGTATGGCCCAGCGGGTTATGTTGCGATGGAAGATGGGGAAGTGCTCTCTGAATCTCAGGCAGGTGCACACCATGCAGATGCGTTCAACGCGGTGCTTGAAATGGGCGGACGCGATGTTGAGCCGCAGGACCATATGGTGACCGAAGTGTTGATTCGTGCCTTCTATAAGCATTACCGCGAGGCAATGGGACTATGAACTCTGACCGAATAAAGCGTCTTTCTCTGGACGAAATCGAGCCCGCTTTGCGCGTGGAACTTGAGCCGACCGTCGCAAGGTTAGGATACTTTGGTGAATTTTTTCAGGTGTTTGGCGCAATTCCTGGCGCAGTCATCGCCTTTATGAGTTACACGAAAGCCGTCAAGGCGCCACTGGCAGACAATGAGAACGAAGTGTTGGCCTTGGCCGTTTGCGCAGCGTTGGGTGACAGTTACGAGCGCATTCAACACGAGCGCCTGAGCCTGCGACTCGGTTTCGACATCGACTGGATCGCTGCTGCTGAGGGACGCACCAACGCAAATATGGCGCTGCTAAGCCCAGAAGAGACTGCGTTGCGTGAGTTGGCGTTGGCCGTCATCTCAGGACACGGTATGGGTTGCCAGCCAGCCGTCTCTGCTGCCACCCTCGCCCTGGGTTCGGAAAAAACCACCGCGGCTTTGCTGCAGATCACACGTTTCATGAGCATCGCCACCTTGTGCAATGCACTGGACCTGTCGTTGCCTGTGCCATCCGTTTTCTAAATATGAATATGAATTTATCCCGAAAGTATTGAAATGATTAAGCTGAAGTCCGACTTTCTCGTCGGTTCATACCCGCCCATTACCACACCCTTCCGCGACGGCAAAGTCGACCTAGACACTTATGCAAAGTTGCTTGAATTTCAAGTTAAGAATGGAACGCACGGCATAGTCGTTAATGGCACGACCTCCGAGCCTTCGACACTTACCGTCGACGAACGCAACCAACTCGTCAAGTGCGCCGTTGAAGTCGTGAACAAACGCATTCCGGTAGTGGCGCAAACCGGCTCTCAGTCTCACGCCGAAACGGTCGATCTGACAGAATTTGCGACGAAAGCCGGAGCCGATGCGTTGTTGGTGGTAACCCCTTATTACATTCGTCCTTCGCAACGCGGATTGGTCGCCTATTACGAAGACATCGGTAAGCACACCGAGCTGCCGATGCTTCTTTATCACATTCCCGGTCGGGCTGCTGTTTCGGTAGAGATCGAAACCCTTCGGCAGATCGCCGATAAAGTCGAGCACTTTGTGGGTATCAAGCACGCTGTGAACGACCATGGTTTCGTTACCAGCATGATTCAGACTCTGGGTCCCGAATTTCGTATCTTCGTGGGTCTTGAGGAGTTCACCTACCCGATGATGGCGCTTGGCGCGCACGGCACCATGAATGCCGTCGCCAACTTAGTGCCAGACCGAATCGCGGCGCTTTGCAATGCCACATTGGCGGGCAACATGAAGGAATCTCGAAAGTTACATTTTGATCTTTATGGCCTGAACCACTCAATTTTCTTTGACACTAATCCGATTCCACTTAAGTACATGATGAAGCGCCTCGGAATCGTCGAAAGAAATGAACATCGCCTGCCTATGCTGCCTGCTACGCCAGAGCTTGAAAAGCGTTTAGACGAAGTCCTTAAGCGTGCTGGCCTAATTTAATGGGTCAAGTTGGTTTTTAGAATCCGCCGCGGGCATCAAGCAGACAGCCTGTGACGTAACCCGCAGCAGGGGATGCCAGCCACACTACTGCCTCTGCAATTTCTTCGACGGTGCCCATCCGCCCAAGCGGTACGGCACTGATCATTTTCTGCAACTGCTCGGCGCTACGGTTGCGCTGTATTTCGGTATCTATAAGTCCTGGGCGGACTGCGTTGACACGTATGCCTTCTGCAGCAACTTCCTTGGACAGCCCGATGGTCATGGTGTCGATCGCCCCCTTTGAGGCTGCATAGTGCACCCAGCTGTTAGGTGAGCCGAGCACTGCTGCGCCAGATGAAATGTTGACAATCGCGCCGCCCTGGCCACCATGTCGGGTTGACATGCGCAGGACGGCCTCGCGCGCGCAGAGAAAAGCTCCTATCACGTTAACCTTGTAAACTTCTTGAAGTGTGGCAGCGCTTACCGTATCGACACGGGAAATGCCGCCGGTAATGCCGGCATTATTCACCAGTACCGCAAGCGGCCCAGCCTTGTCCAGTACCTCGAACCCGCGCATCAGGGAGTCTTCGTCTCCGACGTCAGCCTTGATGGCCAATGCCGTTCCGCCAGTGCGTTCGATAGTACGAACAACTTGGTGCGCGTCATCAGTGCGATCGCGGTAGAAAATGGCTATTGGCCAGTCACGCGCTGCGCGTATTGCGCATGCCGCCCCGATGCCACGGCTACCACCAGTGATTAAAAAATAACCAACTAAATCTTTTGTCACGGCTTCCCCTGATGTTTTGTTAAACGCTTAAATGAGCACTCAGCACGCTCTCGTCATTTCGCAGGGTATCGCTGTCACCGACAAAACACACTTGTCCCTTAGAGAGCACATAGTGGACGTTTCCTAACTCCAGCGCGGCGTTCAAGTTTTGCTCGATTAGCAGGACGCCTAGACCTTCATTGCGCAGACGCTTGATGATTTCGATGATCTCCTGGACGATAAGCGGCGCGAGTCCCTCCGAAGGCTCGTCGAGCAGAATCATGTCTGGGTTAAGCATTAGTGCCCGGGCAATGGAAACCATTTGTTGTTCGCCACCAGAGAGCTGGAAGCCAAAGTTACCGCGACGTTCCATTAAGCGCGGGAAGAGATCGTAAATAACCGACAGCGTCCAGCGGCCATCTCTTCCGGCACGCGCAGCCACAGTTAGGTTTTCCTCTACGGTCAAGCTCGGAAACACGCCCCGCTCTTGTGGGACAAGACCCAAGCCCATACGCGAAATGCGGTGCGCCGGTTGACCGCTGATATCTCGACCTTTGTAGGTCACTCTGCCTTTGCGTGGCGCAAGGTAGCCCATCATGGTAAGCAGCGTGGTTGTTTTTCCCGCACCATTTCGTCCCAGCAGAGAAGTGACTTGGCCAGCATTTACCTCCAGTGACACGCCATGGAGAACGTGGCTATCACCGTAGTAAGTGTGGATGTTTTCGACCTGCAGCATCAATGTTTACCTCCTAGATAAACTTCTCGAACACGTGAATTACGCTGTATTTCTTGCGGTGTTCCGCTGGCCAGTACCTCACCGTAGTACATGACAGTGATGGTGTCGGCAAGCGAGAAAACCACTTTCATATCGTGTTCGATCATCAGCAGTGCCAAGGAGGAAGGTAGTGAGCGTAGGAGTTCGATCATACGATCGGTCTCTGCAGGCGACATGCCAGAAGTCGGCTCGTCGAGCAACAGCAACTGAGGCTCTGCAGCCATCGCGATCGCGATCTCCAGTTGGCGCTGTTCGCCATATGAGAGGCTGGAGACTGGTCGGAGCAGGTCATGCGTTAATTGGATCTGCTCGAGAATGTGATTAGCCCGTTCACGCTGCGCCGTACGAATACCCACTCCGCGAAGACACTCGTACCAGCCACCCTGTTTGGCTTGCACTGCAAGCCGTACGTTTTCTTGCACGGTTAGGCTTCGAAAGAGGTTGTTTTTCTGAAAGGTGCGTCCAATGCCCATCTGGCAAATTTGGTCTGGCGCGGCGTTTGTGATGTCCACGTTCTTAAACAAAACGCGTCCCGAAGTCGGTTGCAGTTGGCCAGTGAGTTGGTGTACCAGGCTGGTCTTGCCTGCTCCATTGGGTCCAATGATTACATGACGTTCACCCTCAACGACGCTGATATTCACGTCTCTTGTAACCTCAAGCTTGCCGAACGCTTTGCAGAGATTTTCCGTTTTAAGCAATGTCATTTGAGTTTCCCCAATGCGGACTGCGCGCAGCCCACCAGGAAGCCCCATACGCCCTGTCGCAGGAACATCACCGACAAGATGAAGGTGGCGCCGATCCAGAGCATCCAGTATTCGTTGTGCGAACTGACGATGTTTTTGAGAAGCAGGAAGATCGCCGCTCCCACCGCAGGCCCGAAAACCGTAGCACTGCCACCCAGCACAACCATGATGATTGCGTCACCCGATAGCGCCCAGTGCAGAATATCGGTAGAGACGAAGGCATTAAAAAATGCATACAACGCACCGCCTACGCCAGCCAGTGTGCCCGCAATAGTGAAGGCCAAAAACTTGAAGCGCTGAACCGGATAGCCGATCGCGCGCATTCGTTGCTCGTTATCGCGTATGCCAATGAAGATTGATCCAAGAGGTGACCGCACCAACAGCCAAAGAAAACCCAATACCAATACAAAACCTAAAGCTACGACCGCATACCTCATGACCGCGTCATCCAGGCTCATGCCAAATAATGTTGGTCTTACGAAACCCGTCAGGCCGTCTGTACCACCGGTGACGTTGCGCCATTTCAGCGCCACCGAAAACAGCAGCTGCGAAAAGGCCATGGTCAGCATCAGAAAGGGGATGCCGCTGACTCGGATGCAGAAGAGTCCTACAAAGGCGGCGGCTAAGGCCGACAAGCAAATGCCAGCGGCCATACCCCACCAGCCAGAGATACCTAGGTGGACGCCTAATGCAATCACGGTATAGGTTGAAATGCCGAAGAATGCAGCATGTCCAAAAGACATAAGTCCGGTGAAGCCAATTAGCAGGCCTAAACTCATTGCAAATATTCCGTAGATCAGGATTTCAGCAACTATACCCAGCGTGTAGTCGCCAGCCAATGGCGCCAGTCCAAGCAAGGCGATCAGCGCTAGGAAAACTGCGGGTCGTAAAAATTTCATATCACCCCCTCGCAATTCCGAACAAGCCATGCGGACGCGTCAGCAGAACGACTACCATGAGCAGGTAAATCATGAAGAGTGCGTAATCGGGGAAGTACGCCTTCCCGAATGTATCGACGACCGCAACCAAAATACTGGCCACCAGCGCACCGCGTAGGCTGCCCATTCCGCCCACTACCACCACGATGAAAGCTGGAATCAGGATCTCAATGTCCATGCCTAGGTAGACCCCAAGGATAGGGCTTGCCACAACGCCACCCAGGCCAGCTAGACCCGCACCCAGCGCAAAAATACAACCAAAAAGCAAAGGTACATTGATGCCAATACCTGCGGCGGTTGCAGCGTCATCGACGCCAGCGCGCACCATTGCGCCGATACGACTACGTTCCAAAAACCACCAGAGTAGAGCGGCTACGACACCTCCGAAGGCAACCAGAAACAGGCGGTATCTGGGAATGTAGGCGCCGGCGACTTCGATAACACCGGAGAGGGTTTCCGGCGGCGATATATTGCGAATTTCAGGTCCCCAAAGGTAATGCGTGATATCTGCCAAGACGTAGATGAAGCCAAATGTCAGCAGCACCTGGTCCAAATGACCCCGGTTATATAAAGGCTTGATGAAAAAACGCTCGATGAGTACTGCGACGATGACGGATGGTACCCAGCCGACGCCCAATGCAATCCAAAAATTGCCCGACCATTGCATGATGGTGTAAGCCGTGAAAGCGCCCACCATAAAAAACGAGCCGTGTGCCACATTGACGACGTTCATTAGCCCAAAGATGAGGGACAGTCCAGCAGCCATCATGAAAAGTAGACTGCCAAAAACCAAGCTGTTGATAAGTTGGGTGATGATAAAGTCCATAAAGCCTTCGTTTTGTGCGGAAACGGCCAGCACGCTCTTTTGTAGAGCACGCTGGCCGCAACGGCGGTTCTCGAAATTCGGTTCAGTAAGGCCTGTTGGCCGGTTCTTGGACGCTCTGTATTGTATGGATCACTTTGTTGGCGATGCGACCGTCGATCTCGGCAACCTCGCGAATATAGACGTTCTGTGTGGGGCTTTGGGTTGCTGCATTGAAGCGGAACGGGCCCCGCGGTGCATTCAGGCGTACAGCAATCATCGCCGCGCGTAGCCTGTCCTTGTCCTCAGTATTCCCGTCGACTGCCTGCAACGCTGCGTGAAGCACCTGTGCTGCAATGTAGCCGTATTCGCTGTAAACGCTAGGGTACTCGTTGTATTTTTTACGGTAATCAGCCACAAATTTTTTATTGGCTGCGTTATCCAGCGTATCGGCGTAGTGCAGGGCGTTGATCGCACCGAGCGCGCTACGCCCTTGCGCTGGCAAGGTGTCGCTGTCTAACATAAAGCCGGAACCAGTGAGTCGGGAGCGCTGCTTTAATCCGTACTCGTCGTACTGCTTGACGAAGCGGACAGCATCAGTGCCAGCATAAAAAGAGAAGGTCGCAGGCGCATTCGCATTTCGCATGAGCGCGAGGTAAGAACTGAAGTCGTTATTACCCAGTGGTGGATATATTTCCTGAATTATTTTTCCACCCTTTGGCAGAAAGCCAAGTTTGAACTCAGCAATTGATCCGCGTCCGCCGGCAAAATCGGATGCGGACAACACGACCTCCTTAGCGACGTTGTCGTAGAACCACTCACCCATGGTTTGATGCACAGTAAAAGTGGACACCGAGCAACGAAAAAAGTAGGGCAATTGTGTGTATGAGAGTGCGGCTACGCCGGCTCCGGAGCAGAGCGTGAAGGCCTTACTCTGGCGCAGATACTCAACCGCTGCCATCGCGACATTGCTGGCCTGAATCCCGGTGATGATGTCGCACTTGTCGCTCTCGACCAGCTTACGTAACTTCTGCAACCCGACCTGAGGGTTGATCTCATCGTCTTCGCGAATGATTTCGATCTTGCGGCCAGCGATTGTGTTGCCGATCTGCTCAAAATAAAGGTTCATGCCGTTCAAATTGGCGTTTGCGAGCGCTGCAAAAACTTTTGAAAAAGAATTGAGCACGCCTATCCTAAGCGGCGCAGTGGTTTTGGCAAGGACTGTTGGCGCTGCACCACCTAAGATGGTTGCGCCGATTGCGCCAGCGCCCGCGATAAAAGCGCGACGTGAACTGCTGCGTTGAAGAGGAAAGTTGTTTGACATGGTGTCTCCGTTTATAGGGCCAAGGAAATAAAGGCTTCTTGTGCAACGTTGAGGCTCTGTATGCACAACTATTTTAGGGAGGGGGGGATGCGATGGACAACTCGTGGCTTGGAACAACAGTTATTCCAAGAGAACGAATGGTTCGGGTTTTCCAGAACAAGAGGTAGTCCCAACTTTATGGCTGGTTGGCGCAACCTATCAGCAACTCACCCGCTAAAGCCACAAAAAACCAATTGAATTGTCTGTGCCGAAATCGTTGCTTTACAAAGGGGGCTGACAGCTGAGATTTCCGGACTTACATCTAAACTATCGCCATAAAAAAATATAGTTCAAGCAATTTCTTAGAAAAAGTGTCAAATTACTTTTTTTGTATGCGTGAATCATTGATGAATAGGCTCTGCAAGGGGTTGGTTCTTAAAATTATCTAGATGCTATCTTCAAACCATTGATCTTCATCAATAAATAGATGTACTTGAGTTCTGCCTTCTCGCAATCAGGGGCGCCCACTTGACGAGCCAACGCACTTGCAGGGATTTGTACGAGCTTCCCTTCTATTTCAACTTCTACGCGGAAATAGCATGGGTTAAATTCACGAAATGCGATGACCTTGCCCCAATGGCCTATGGGCCAAGGTTTTCGGATCACAACAACTTGACTACCAGGGCGAGCCAGGTAATTTAAGTTGTCCTCAAAGGCTTGCTGAATTTCATCGCTGGATGTTTGAGCACTGGCTTTTGCGAAATCGTTAGCAAACTCTATAAATTGTTCAGCTTTCATGTTCATAGTATCGGCACGAGATGGTGATTTCTTGAGTGCCGCACAAACTTTTGTCAGCCTTCGTGACATTGGCACCACCTTGTTTATCTAGGTGTTTACTTCTTTGGTCTTGGCTGGCAATGACAGTTATTGCGTAGCTAGTGACGTTGTGAGCATTGCTGGTGCTGGTGGCTACTTTGTATCAATTCGAGCTATGAAATTTTGAATAATCTCGGCCGCCTCTTCAGTTGCCTCGTGGTACATATGCCGACCCGTATGCGTAGGGTCTCCACCTGCAACGTCCCTGCCACCTTCTACCCAAGCCAGCTCGGTCATCCCGGCGTTGTTGCGCTTAACGCTCGCAAAAAGGCTTTCGGCTGATCGGGGTGTGGTCCAGCGGTTGGAATCTGATCGATGGTGAATCACCAAGACTGGGAGAGCCAGTGGCGTTTTTAGTTCTGTCTCGTTACGGCTGCCGCTGAAAATGACGCCAGCTAAGAGCTTTTGGTGTTCGGGCGAAGTCTTTAGGAATTCTGCGATGCTCAAGCTGCCATTGCTATGACCTAAGAGAAATACCGGCTTATTTGTTTTGACTCGGTAATACAGAATAGACGCCTTAATCAGCTCGATGTGTCGGGGGTCTCGTCGTGCCGCCCAGCGGAAATAGGAGTCGCCAAAATCCGCCTGCAGCGAACTGTGACTGTCCATGAACACCAGATCGAGAGGCGCCACGCCTGATAACTTGTAAAGGTCCGCCAAAAGCCAATTAGGCTTCGCATCCACACGTTTGGTGACGCCAAAGCTGCCACTCCCTCCCGGAAGAAAAATGACCACAGCCTTCGAGTCCGCTTTGGACCAATGGACGGTTGGAATCGTAGTCTTGTTTTCAGACCCGTACTGAAAGGGGATTAGGTTTATTTCAGCTTTGGCATTCACACTGGCCAAAAAGATCAAAACACTGAGCAGTATGTTCTTCATGGCAAATCTTTCTTTCGATATTTCAGTGTGTATTCGAGAAGCCGTTTTGGTAAACATAGGTTGCTAGGAACTGCTATCAGCAGACACCAGGGCAATATGTCTAGCGCAAGCTTAATTTCTATGCTATTTTTACTTTATTTTAGAACCATCGTTTTGATATGAGGACAAATCCATTTGGAGGAACGCTTACTACCAGTATTTTTCCGTTTTAGCTTGGTTATCAATGTAACTTGTTGATATACCAATAAAAAAGGCCGCTAAGAAGTTCTTCTTAGCGGCCTTTAAACTTGCATCTGGTGGAGCTGGCGGGAATTGAACCCGCGTCCACAAGCCATTTTCGTACAGTTCTACATGTGTAGTCGTCTGATTTGAGTCTCGTCAAATTCATCGCGCAGCGACACGCT
>Ga0078894_10001771_pt1 | contig 16157 bp, 10 predicted proteins | sample LauGreSu1BDMLBSD_2_FD_67506 | JGI IMG/M metagenome (GOLD analysis project Ga0078894, IMG submission 67506) | Freshwater lake microbial communities from Lake Michigan, USA - Su13.BD.MLB.SD (version 4) (version 4) | ecosystem: Environmental > Aquatic > Freshwater > Lake | place: Lake Michigan... | reverse complement strand
CGAGCCGTTCCCGCGCCGGCGCATCAAGCAGTTCGCACGCGGCGTCACCAATTTCGGCCAGCCCGCGGTCCGCGCATGAGCGCGGCCGCGCCAGCCTCCGCCCCCGCTTCCCCGGCCCCGGTCGGTGCGGGCACGCGGGCGGCCTACGGCGCCTCGGCGTTCGCCGAGAACCTGGCGATCAACTCGATCAACCAGCTCGCGAACGCGGTCTTCAACCTGACGCTCGGCGTGCCGCTGCTGCTCGTCGGCCTCGCGCTCTCCCTGCCGCGCCTGATCGATGTCTTCCTCGACCCGCTGGTGGGGAATTGGAGCGACCGCGTGCGTTCGCGCTGGGGCCGGCGCCGGCCGTTCATCCTCGCCGGCGCGCTGGCGTGCGCGGTCGTCGCGACCGGCCTGTGGTTCTTCCCGGAGGGGCGGACCACGACGTTCTATTTCTGGTGGCTGCTGGCCGGCTGCGCCGCGATGTCCGTCGCCTACAGTTTCCTCATCGTGCCCTACGGGGCGCTCGGGCTGGAACTGGCGGAGGATTACCACGAGCGCACGCGGCTCATGGGCGCGAAGTCGATGTTCCACAAGGCGTCGGGTGTCGTGAACCAATGGCTGCTCAAGTGGGTGCGCGACGCCGGCGCTGGCAACCTCATCGCCGGTGGTCGCTGGTGCGCACCTTTCCTGGGTCTGGCGATCGCCGGGCTCGGCGCGCTCACCGTCTGGCGCGTGCGCGAGCGCCCCACCGCGGTGCCCGCGATCATCCGGCGCCGCCTTTCGTGGCGCGAGAGCTGGGCCATCACCATGCGCCAGCCGGATTTCCGCCGCCTCGTCCTCGCGCAGGTCTTCATCTACATGAGCTTCCTCGTGATCGACACGACGGGATTCTACCTGAACGTCTTCTACGTCCACGGGGGCGAGATGGGCGCGGGCGCGGCGATGAAGGGCTGGTACGGCACCGTCTTCCAGTTGAGCGGGCTGCTCGCCGTGCCGCTCATCGTGCGGCTCGCGCGCCGCATCGGGAAAAAGCAGGCGTTCCTCTGCTGCACCGTCACAATCGCCGTCGGCGGCGCCGCCAAGTGGTTCTGCTACGTGCCCGGCGCCGGCTGGTGGCTGGTCCTGCCGTCCGCGCTCATGGGACCGGGGCTGGTCGCCGTGATGGTGCTCACGCCGTCGATGACCGCCGACATCTGCGACGTCGCGGCCGCGGAGAGCGGCGTGCGCCGCGAGGGCCTTTTCAACGCCATGCTGGCGTGGTCCCTGAAGGCCGCGCTCACGGGCTCCATCCTCCTCGCCAACGTCGTGCTGCACGTCGTCGGCTGGGACACCTCCCGTCAATCGGCGCAGGATCCCGCCACCTTCCTAGCCATGCGCGTCACCTTCGCGGGAGGCACCATCGTGCTCGCCGGCATCGCCGCCTGGTTCATCCACCGGTACACCCTCACCCCGTCCGACGTGCGCACCGCCCAGGCCAGGATCGCCGCCGCCGCGCCGGGTTGACCTTTCTTCCCTGTGAAACGCCGCCCCCGTGATCCCGAACCGCCCCGGCCGGACGAGGCTCCGGCCGTCTGCCGCTCCGGCCTGTTCCAGTTCGCGCCCCAGCAAAGCTTCTCCAACGGCTGCGTGCAGAGCCGCGGTCTGTTCTGGTGCAAGGGCGGAAGCGGCCGGTTCGAGGTCGACGGTGTCTCCTACACCCTCGGCGTGAACGACCTCTTCGTGCTACCGTGGGGTCGGCGCATCACCTACGCCCCTTCGCCGGGAGCGCCGATGTTCACCGCCCACGTACACCTCGTGCCTTGGTACCGTCCGGGCGCTCCTTGGGTAGCTAACGTCCCGCACGAGCGCACGGAGCCCGAGTTCGGCTCACCTGACCGCCGCGACGTCGAGTGGCCGGGAATGGCCGGCGTCGTGCGCCTGCGGCTCGCTCCGGAGGATCTCCTCGGGCGCCTGATCAGCTACACCGTGCGCTGGTACATGGACTCACATCGCGACGAGGCCGAGGCCCGCGCCCTCGGCCTGCTGCTGGTGCGCGAGCTTCTGCGCAAGGCGAGGCGGCCCGCGAACCCTGTGGAACCGTTCCCCGAGGAGCTGCAACGACTCGTTACGCACGTGGACGGCGGCTTCCATCTCGGGCCCCGCATCCACGAGATGGCCGCGATGGTCGGGCGGAGCCGTTCCCATGTGCTGAAGCTCTTCCGCCGGCACCTCGGGATGTCGGCCAAGCACTACGTGATCGAGCGCCAGTTGCGCGAGGCCCGCGAGCTGCTGCTGAGCACCACCCTCACGGTCGCGGAGATCGGCCGCCGGGTCGGCCTGCCGGACGCGTACCATTTCTCGAAGCTCTTCCACCGCCGCATCGGCACCTCACCCCGGGACTTCCGGTTGCGCAACGGCACCTTCGCGTCACCCAGCCAACCCTCCCAGCACGCGGCGCAACCCCCGAAGCCGGGGACGTGACGCAACCGGAACGCCCTGCACCGCTACGGAGCCAGGCCACCACCTGCCCGGCGCCAGCCTGGTTTCCGGGCACTCCGGAGGTCCCATCACCGATCGGCTGGGCACCGAGCCCGGCCGGTCCCGCGCGCGACCGAGTGATTAAGGGAAACCCCAAAAGCGGTTCATCGCGCCCGCTTTTTGTGGCGGGCAGCCTATCCGCCATTGAACTTTGACCCGAGCGGCCGTCCGAGGGCGCCGAAGGAGCGAGCGTTTCCATCCGACGCGTCCTCCTTCCCGTCCGGCCGCGCTTGATTGGCCCGCTACTTGCAACAGCCTCCGAAAAAATCCCGCTTTTCCCGCCATGAACTCCGGTGCTTACCTCCCCGCTCCTGTGCCCGCTGCCGACGGGGCCGACGCCCAGCTCGTGGCGTACCTGAACCTGAAGCTGCGCGAGATCGGCCAGCCGGGCGTGATCGGAACGGCGGCCGGCGACGGCCTCGCGCGGCTGGTGGACCACTTCCTCGCGCTCAGCCGCGAAAAGGACCGCGCCCTGTCTCGGCATCTCTGCCCGGTCGACCAGCGCCTGCAGAATTTTCTCTACGATCAGCTCGAAGCCGGTCCCGACCTCGGCGGCGAGGTGCCCCGCCTGCCCGCGTCGACCCTCGTCCTGGACCGCGCTGGCCTCGCGCGCGTGCTCTCGCTGCCCCCGGGCGCGGACGATCACCGCAGCGCCATCCTCTCGTCGTACCGGGTGCAGCAGGGCGTGCTGCACAACCCGAAGGCCGACCGCCGCACCACGCAGGGCATCTTCCACATCGCCGACCTCGGACTCCCGGTGCCCGACGACAAAAAGGCCGTGCCGCCGCACGTCTTCGGCCGCCTCCTGCGCCACGCGCTGAATCCGCCGGCGGACTTTCTGCGCCTGCCGTTCACCGCGGGCGCGCCGGCGCCGGCGGAATGTTTCGTGACGCTGCTCCTGCGGCCCGTGGTCTGCCCGGCGGTGCCGGGCTTCTCGCCACGCCGCGCGATGGAGACGCGCTTCTTCGTCCCGGGCGCGCTCGTGGCTAATCTCGATTTCGTCGAACGCATCTTCGGCAACGCGGGTGACCCCAACCTGCCCGCCAACGACGCCGCCCTCGATCCGGCCCATTGGACGGGCCACACCGGCGGCGTGATCCTCGCCCCGCACCTGAACGGGCTTACCAAGCGCGAGCTCGGCCTGCCCGCCTGGGCGCACGCGACCGCGCGCCAGCGGCGCGACGGCATGTGCTGGAAGGACCACGCGGAACCGTACAACGACGGCGTGCCCTTCAAGATCACCGCGCGCGATCGCGGCGGTGTGATCCTCACGCTCATTTCCGACAACTACTTCGGCTACTGCAAAAAGGAGGTGAAGGCCCAGATCAGCTTCGCCGCCAACCTGCTCGGCCGATGCGAGGAGGAGCACGCCGGCGGCGCGGTGGTTTTCCCCAGCTACGATCTCGGCGAGGATTTCCGCCTCGGGCGCCACCTTGCGGTTGTTAACCACACGTTCGCGGAGGCCCTCACCCAGCTCGGCGAGCGCGCCGAACCTCAGCCCGGCGGCTGGGCCCGGGACCGGATGTATCCGACCATATGCTACGTACCGGAGGACGCCTTCTTTCAGCTGAGGCGGCAGACGATCACATGGACCGGCGCCGGCGGCGACGCTCGCACCCTGAAGCTTCTGCCGGGCCACACTTACGTCCTGCCCTCCGGCTACAAGGTGGAGATGGTCAAGCCGGAGGACGGGCGGCGCTGGCGCCTGCGCGGCACGACCGCCGAGGGCCTCCTTTGCCACAAGCCCTGCACCGTCTCCGGGGGCGGCAAGTCCGAGATCTCCAAGTCGATCGCCGACGCGATCTTCACCGCGCCCAACTTCGTGAGCGACCTCGCGCGGGACTTCGACGCGATCGACGCGATTCTCAACCGTGAGTACGGCCAGCGCTTCCGCGACCCGGCGCGCAACAAGCCGCGCGGCCGCCCGCTGCTCAGCCCCGACCGCTCGCTCGGCTCGGTGGTGAAGCTGCTCAGCCGCAGTCCCGATTACACCGACGAATACAACGCGTGGCTCGCCGGCATCGCGCGGTACGTCCTCGACCTCGTGCTGCTCATCAAACGGGTGTACAAACCCGAATGGGGCGCCGACTGGCGCCGGTATTTCACGGTCGACACCATCAACGGCCGGCCGGGCAACGAGCTGAAGTTCATGGGCGAGAAGGCCATGACCCACTTCCTGCGCGTCGGCTTCACGACCGATGGCGGCTGGCGCACATTCTCGCTGCGCAAGGATTTCCACCCCGCGGTGAAGATCCAGGCGGAGGACGACATTTCCGCGGCGATCATCGCGCCGGCGGCCGCGCTCTCCGGCTTGCCCGGCGGGGCCGCCCCTTCGGTGAAGTTCGTCGTCAACTGCGAGGAGTACCTTTTCCAGCGGCCAGATGACGCCATCCACCGCGGCTACGATCGCCGCACGGAACGGGACTTCTCCCGTCCCGGGAACTTCTTCTCGAACTACGAGCCGCTGAACCGCGACGCGGGACGCGCGATCGTGGAGGACGCCATCGGTTTCGACACGTTCACGGATCCGATCCGCGAACTCTTCGGTCACTTCGTCGGTTCAGCTTCCCCGGCCTACCTCGCCTCGCCCGCCCACCCGCGGATCGTGGACGGCAAGCCCACCAAGAATCCCCGTTACCTCCAGCACCGTCCCGATCTGGAGGACCCGCGCGGCACCTACCTCGCGCAGGTGGGCGCCCAGCTCTACCGCCGCGCCCCCGCCGGAGCCCTTTTTCCCGTCGGCGCGGTGCTGGCCGGCCGCCGACTCAATCCGCCGGAGCCCGGCGTGCGGCCCATGTGCGTCTACGGACCGATCCACTACCAGGAATTGCCGGAGGCGTTCATGGACTTCATCGCGAGCCTCACCGGCAAATCGCCCTCGACCACGGGCGCCGGCTCCGAGGGCGCCCTCACAAAGGGACCTTTCAACGCGCTCCCGCCGATCCATGACCTCAACGCCGCCCTGGTCTCCTACGCACTGACGGAGCTGCCCGTGTTCTCGTCGGCGGCCGGTTGGATCGGGCCGCGTTTCCGCGTTGATCACGACATCAGCCTGCTCGTGCCGGAGATCTGGGCACGGATGTCGCCCGAGGAACGCTCCCCCGCCTACCTGATCGACCACGGCTATCTGGAACGCTGCGAGGACTGGACCCACGAGGGGAAGCCGGTGTTGGCGAGCCGCCTCGGGTGGCGCGTGAGCTCGCGCTTCGTGCAAACGTTCTGCGGGCGAGTGCTCGGCAACCCGAGCACCCTGTTCGACGAGGAACTGCTCAGGCCGGAGTTGCAGGACCGCGCGGTGTTTGCCGATGGCATGGACAATATCGTGCACGCGATGCGCACCGCCGCCGAAAGCTACTTCGCCGACGGCTCGGTCGCGCAGGCGATTCCCCCGCTCCGCGCGCTCCTGCACGTGATGCGGGAAGGCGCATGGGAGGGCCACGGGCTCGAAGCGCCCGCACTCCGCGAGCAATTCACCCGCGCGAGCGTGCTCGCCAGCGAATGGTACCGCGCCCGACTGGTCGCCCAGCAACGCCACGATGTCGCTTACTGGGAAACCCGGGCGGATTATCTGGAAAGCTTCCTCGCGCGACCGAACTACGCCGACCTGGCCGACCGCCTGCTCATCAACGAGAAACTTGAGACCGCGCGCTCCGCCCTGCGGGAAGCCCGCGGCGCCGGCTACCTGGACAACCTCGTTGGCACGATCGGCCTCGACCCCGCCCTCCTTCCCTGATCCCCCCGGAGAGGGTCAGGGCGTTTTTTGTTTGATCAAAGGCCAGTCGGGTTGCGCTCACCCTAGCGCTCCCGCCGACGCGTATTTCAAACCTTTGAGCAACCGGTATCCTGCTGTTTTAAAGATCGTTGCGTAAACCGCTGGTTCAATCGCCCACAACCGATGAGTGGGACACCGCCGCAGCGCCGCACCTCCATGCCGACCTCGACTCTCAAACACCCAACGCCCTGACCCCTTCAGGAAGGGGTCAGGGCGTTGGGTGTTTCAACATCAGGGGTGGTGGCGCTATTGTGGTCGCTATTCGTCGGAATCCCGCGCGGGCTCCCCGGCTCCATGGCCGCCCGCCTTCCCGCCGACAACGGCCACGATCTCTTTGAACGCACCGTGGCCCAGCTATCCCCTAGGCTGCGACGCCTGCGTACACCTCACCAGCTGATGGGTACGCTCCGCTGGGGGGTCGGAGAGCTCGACCGGGCCTACGCGAACGCCCCCGCTGAGGCCCGGGCGGCAGTCGCGTGCCGCGAGGGGTGCGCCTCATGCTGCCATGTGGCGGTCGATGTCCAGGCCCACGAGGTCTTATACGCCGCCGACCATATCCAGATGCACTTTTCCCCGCAGGCTCTCTCCGATGCGCTGGAGCGTCTGGATGCCCACCGCAGCCGGGTCGCCGCCTTCGCGGGCAGCGACCGCGACCAAAGCCGTCAGGCCTGTGCGCTGCTCCAAGCAGGGGCCTGTTCAATCTATGCGGGACGTCCCCAACCCTGCCGCTCGCATCATACCAGCGACGCAGCCGCGTGCGAAGCGCACCTTGCCAATCCGTCCGTCGCGATCACCGGGGTCTACATTCCAGCCCTGCGGGCCCGCATGTTCGCGGTGATGCTCGGTGTGGACGAAGCCATCGAGGCCGCCGGTTACGACGAACGCGCCTATGATTTCGGCTCCGCCCTGCACGAAGCGCTGACCAACCCGCTTTGCCTCGATGCCTGGATGCGCCAAAGGGCCGCCTTTCCGGACAACTGCCTCGCCGACCCACCGGATGCCCGCTCGTAAGGGGTCAGGGCGTTGAGCGTTGGAAGACGCAGCCGTGATTCCTCCGATTAAACGCTCAACGCCCTGACCCCTTTGGGGCAGGGAAACGGAGTCATTGCCATCGCCGGTGGCGGGCACTTTTCTCCGCCACGATGCTTCTCGTTTCCCAAGTCTCGCCCGCGGCCGCGCGTCTCGTCGCGGTCGGATTCATCCTCATCACCGCGCTCGGAGCCGCCCAGCCCAAGGCCGAGGCGCCCGCCCCCAAGGCCAAGGCCGCATCCAGCTACGAGCCGCCCCAGCCTTTCGTGCCACTCTCCCTCATGAGCGTGCCCGACGACCTCGAGGTCACGCTCTGGGCCCGCACACCGCTCTTCCGCAACCCCGCCAACATCGACATCGACGCGCAGGGCCGCATCTGGATCGCCGAGTCCTACAACTACCGTCGCCACGCCGGCAAAGACCCCGCCGGCGACCGCATCGTGGTGCTCGAGGACTCCGACGCCGACGGCGTCGCCGACCGCAGCCAGGTCTTCACGCAAGAACCGGGGCTCCTCGCTCCCATGGGCGTCGCCGTGATCGACAACAAGATCATCGTCTCCTGCACCCCCGACTTGATCGTCTACACCGACGTCAACCGCGACGCGAAGTTCGATCCCGCGGTCGACAAGCGCGAGGTGCTGCTGACCGGCTTCGACGGCCGCAACCACGACCACTCACTGCACTCGGTCACGGTGGGGCCGGACGGCAAGTGGTACTTCAACCACGGGAACTGCGGCTCCTATTTCACCGACCGTTCGGGCCGCACCTTCCGCATCGGCAGCCCCTACGACGGCGGCCGCAGCGGCGGCGGCACCCCGATCACTGAGCGCCGTCCGCCCGAATACGCGGGCGAGAAGAGCGACGACGGCCACGTCTACATCGGCGGCACGACCTTCCGGATGAACCCCGATGGCACCCAGGTGGAGCCGATCGGGTTCAATTACCGCAATTCCTACGAGCAGACCGTGACCTCCTTCGGCGACGTCTTCCACAACGACAACGACGACCCGCCCGCTTCCCGTACGTCCTTCCTCCAGGAATACGGCAACTTCGGCTTCGCGTCGCGCGATGGGAAACGCGCCTGGGCCGCCGATCGCCGCCCGGGGCAGTCCACGCAAATTGCCGAGTGGCGCCAGGACGACCCCGGCGTAGTTCCCGCCGGAGACGTCTACGGCAACGGAGCCCCCACCGGCATCGTGTTCTACGAGGGCGACGCCCTCGGGGAGAAATGGCGCGGCGTACTCCTCAGCTGCGAAACCTCGCGCAACGTCGTCTTCGGCTACTTCCCCAAAGCCGACGGCGCCGGCTACCGCCTCGAGCGCTTCGACTTCCTCACCTCCAACCCCGGCCGCGACTTCGCCGGCATCGACTCGCAGCGCGGCCGCCTCCGCACCGAGGATATCCGCACCTGGTTCCGCCCGTCCGACGTCGCCGTCGGCCCCGACGGCGCCATCTACGTCGCCGACTGGTTCGACCCGCGCACCGGCGGCCACGCCGCGCTCGACTCCAGCTTCGCCGGCGCGATCTACCGCATCGCGCCCAAGGGCCGGAAACTCCCGCGCCCGCGTATCGATGTGACCACCACCGCGGGTCAGGTCGAGGCGCTCCGCAACCCCGCCGTCCACGTCCGTGCCCTCGGCTTGATGAAACTCCGCGAGACCGGGGCCCCCGCGATCGCCCCGGTCGCAGCGCTGCTGGACGACGGTAACCCCTACGTTCGCGCCCGCGCCGTGTTCCTGCTTTCACAGCTCGGCGCCGACGGCGTCGCCAAAGTTGAAGCCCTCCTGCGCCACCCCGACGCGATGACCCGCATCGCCGCGTTCCGCGCGTTGCGCCGCATCAACCATCGTGTGGTCGAGCACGCGGCCGATCTCGCCACCGATTTCTCCGCCGCCGTGCGCCGCGAGGTGGCGATCGCGATGCGCGACGTGCCATTCGCGTCCGCGCGGGACATCCTGCTCGCCCTGGGCAAAGGCTACGACGGCCACGACCGCGCCTACCTTGAGGCATGGGGCACCGGCTGCACGGGCAAGGAGACGGAGATGTACGCCGCCTTGCGCTCCCGGGCACCAGGCCAGGACGCCGCCAAGTGGCCCGCCAATTACGCCCACCTGATCTGGCGCCTCACGCCCGCGGGCGCCGAGGGCGCCTTCGCCGCGCGCGCGAACGCCGCGGCATTACCCGACAAGGAGCGCATCGCCGCCATCACCGCGCTCGGCTTCACGCCGACCAAGGCCGCCGCCGACGCCCTCATGGACCTCGCCGCCTCCGCCACCGGCATGACCAAGTCGCACGCGCTTTGGTGGCTGATGAACTACAAGGATACGCGATGGAAGGACGCCGGTGTCGCCGCCGCGCTCAAGCAACGCGGCCTGTACGACCCCGACACGATCTCGATCACGCCGAGCATTGTGCCCGAACCGGCGCCGGGGAAACTCCCGCCGGCCGCCGAAGTCGCCAAGCTGAAGGGGGACGTGGCCAAGGGCGCCTCGGCCGCGCAATCCTGCCTGCTCTGCCATCGCATCGGCGACAAGGGCAACGACTACGGTCCCGCGCTCAACGGATTCGCGCGCGGCCAGGCAACGGAAGTCGTGATCAACGCCATCCTCGAGCCCTCCGCCGAGATCGCGCACGGCTACGACGGCGTCGCCATCGACCTCAAGGACGGCGGCCAGGTGCATGGCGTGCTGCTGAGCGGAGGAGACCCCATCGTCGTGCAGTCGATGGGCGGACTCACGCAGATGATTCCAGCCGCGAAGATCCGCGGCTCCGCGCGCAAGCCGCTCGGCCGTTCGCTCATGCTGAGCGCCGAGCAACTAGGACTCAGCGCGCAGGACGTCGCCGACATCGTCGCCTACCTGAAGACCATCTGAGGTCACCGGCGAAAGCCGGGCGCGGACGAAGCTCCGGACGCGCGGGCGGAGAATAGCTTCGTCGTTTGCTGCGGCCGCAGGATCCGCGGCTTCAGCTTCGGCTGCACCGGTGCTGCCCATCCCAAACGGGGCCCGGTTTGGGCGGAGCTGCCGACGAGCACTCCGCGCTGCGGTCCTTACGGGACGGGCGGCAGGGCGCGTTTCACGATGAAATCCACGATCGGCGCCGGATCCGCGAGGCTGTGCGGGTGGTGGTCGACTCCCGGCTTGAGGATGACCTCGATCGCTCCGCCCAGCTCCCGGTAACGTTTTTCCAGCACCGCGGTGTTCTCCGCGAACGGCACGACCCGGTCGGCTTCCCCGCAGACGGAGAGGATCGGCACCCCGGCAGCCGCCAGGGTCCGCAGGCGTTCGAGCGGACCGCGAAATTTCGCCAGCGACTCCTCGTTCAGGCCGTACGCCTCGAGGCACTGCGCCCACTCCTTCGACTGCGGGTTGCGGCCCGGCCAGCTGCGGATGTCGAGGACCGGGGCGTCGAGATAGAGCGCCGCCACCCGCCGGGGATGGGCGAGCGCGAAGTTGATCGCGTAAAGCCCGCCGCGGCTGAAGCCCTCGAGCACCACGCGCGACGACAGCTCGAACTGCACCACAAGATGCGCGTAAAATTGCCCGAACCAAGCCATCGCCTTCGGCGCGCCGTAGAGATTCTTCGCATCCATGTACGCCACGTGCCATCCCCGTGCGAGCAACGCTTGGTCGGCCTGAGGCTGGTGTCCGAAAAACTCGGTGCGCCAGATCCATGGCCGGCCTGGCGCGGGTTGCGCGGGCAAAACGAGCAGGCAAGGCCGGCCGGCAACCGTGAAGTCGAGCCGCGTGAAACCATTCCACTCGGAACGCGCCGGCGCCGGAGAAACCTCGGCCGCCCGCGCGCGATCCCCGGCGAAAACAAGGGCGGCGACGGCCAGGAGCAGCAGGCGGACTCTCATGCCCGAAGAGCGACCGGCCGCGGGGCCGACGCAAGCGCGAAGCCCCAGCGCGGGCTGGCATTCGAACGGTGCCGCGGCAGAGTCCCCGCGTCCCCGCATGGCCAAGGTCTACTTCTACTACTCCGCGATGAACGCGGGCAAAAGCACGGTGCTGCTGCAGTCGAGCCACAACTACCGCGAGCGCGGCCTGCGCACCCTGCTGTTCACTCCCAGCGTCGACACCCGCCACGGCTCCGGTCGCATCCGCTCGCGCATCGGGCTCGAGTCGGACGCCATTCCCCTCGCCGCCACGGACGACCTCGTCGCGAGGGTCCACCCCGAGCACGCGACGGCCCCGGTCGCCTGCGTGCTAGTCGACGAGGCGCAATTTCTCACCCCGGAGCAGGTCTGGCAGGTAAGCGACATCGCCGACACCCTCGACATTCCGGTGCTTTGCTACGGGCTCCGGACGGATTTCCAGGGCAAGCTCTTCCCCGGGAGCGCGGCGCTGCTCGGCATCGCGGACGACCTCACCGAGTTGAAGACCATCTGCCACTGCGGCCGCAAGGCCACGATGAACCTCCGCGTCGACGCCGAAGGCCGCGGCGTGCGCGAAGGCGCCCAGGTCGAGATCGGCGGCAACGACCGTTACGTCGCCACCTGCCGCCGCCACTTCAAGGACGCGCTCGCGGGCCGTATCACCGTGCGGCCCGACGTCCGCGCCCCACACTGACATGGGAAGTTCATACCTGATTTTTCTCGGCACCTACACCCGCTCGGCCGCCAGCCGTGGCATCTACGCCGTGCGGATGGAGCGCGAGACCGGCCGTCTGGACACGCCTTGGCTGGCAACCGAGGCCGCGGATCCCGGGTGGCTGGAATTTTCGGCGGAACGCCGGCTGCTGTACACCATCCACGCTTCAGCCGCGCAAGCCGTCGCCTACCGGGTCGACGCCGACGCCGGGCGGTTGACACCCCTGACCTCCCCCTTGCCCGCATCCGGCGGGACGGCCGCCCCCTGCCATCTCGCGCTCGACCGCACGGGCCGCGTGTTGCTGGCCGCGAACTACCACGAGGGATTTGTCGCCTCGCTGCCAGTGGGATCCGACGGTTCCCTTGGCGCACCCGCGGTGGTCCGCCACTCCGGCCGGAGCGCGCATCCGTCCCGCCAGGAGAAGCCCCACGTGCATTCGGTGACACTGTCGCCGGACGAACGCTTCGTCCTCGTCGCGGACCTCGGAACCGATCGCGTGACTTCCTACCCTTTGCTCGCCGACGGCACGCTCGGAGCGGCCGCCGCCCAATTCGCCGCGAAGCCCGGCGCCGGCCCGCGGCACGCCAAGTTCAGCGCGGACGGTCGGCATCTGCACGTGGTCAACGAACTCGATAACACGATCACAACGCTCGCCTACGACGCCGCCACGGGCGGGCTCACTTTGTTGGGGATCGTCAACACCCTGCCGGCCGACTTCACGGGAGCGAACACCACGGCGGAGATCCGCGTGCATCCCTCGGGAGGCTTCGTGTACGCGTCGAACCGGGGCCATGACAGCATCGCGGTCTTTGCCCGGGAGGAGGCGTCGGGACGCCTGCAGCACCTGCAAACCATCGCGTCCGGCGGACGCACCCCGCGCAATTTCGCGCTATCGCCCGACGGACGCTGGCTGGTTTGCGGGCATCAGGACACGCCGCTGCTGACCGTCTTCGAGGTGGACGCGGCGACCGGGCGCCTAACCCGAACCCCGCACTCCGCCGAGGTGCCGGTCTGCATCTGCGTGGCGTTTTTCGACTAGCGGCACTTGCGGGAAAGCGGACCAGCGGGACCATTGTTCACTCTATTTTTCCAGAGCGCCTGCGCACATCTTGCTAATCGCTGGGCATGCGACTGACGCCCCGTTGACTCCCGAAAGCCCAAGCTGCCAATTTCGCACCTCTCTCATGGTCAGCCCCAATACTCCCGAAACCCCGGGGGGCACTGAGCGATCCTCGGTTGCGCCCCGCTCCATCAAGGACGTGGTCATCCGCCTCGCCGGAAATTCGCAGGACGGCATCCAGGCTGTCGGCGGTTTCCTCGCCCGCCTCGCCGGACGCAGCGAGCAGGACGTGATGACGTACATGACGATCCCGTCGACCATCTCCGGCGGACCTTCGATTTTCCAGGTGCGCATGGGTACCGGAGACATCCTGTCAGCCGGCGACCGCGCCGACATGCTGGTGGCGTTCTACCAGCACAGCTACGACGCCCACGTGAGTTCGCTGCGACCGGGCGGCGTGCTGCTTTACGACAGCGACCACGTGAAGCCCGTCGAGGAAGACAGACGCTTCACCAGTGTAGCCTGCCCGATCACCTCCGCCACGGTCGAGGCCCTTGGCGGCACGGCCAAGGACAAGGGCAAGAACATGTTCGTCCTCGGCTTGATCGCGCGGATCTTCGATCTCGACGTGGCGAAGCTCACTACGCTGATCCGCGAACGTTTCGCCGGGAAGAACGAGGACATCGTGCGCAACGCGCTGCTCGGCTTCGACGCCGGTTACGCCTGGCCGCAGAACAACCTGCGCGACCTGTTCTACCGCTTCGAAGCCATCGACCAGGCCGTCGCCCGCTCGGGCCGTCCGCAGATCACCCTCGATGGCAACTCCGCCATCGCGTACGGCTTCATCGCCGCGGGCGTGCGCTACGGCGCCGGCTACCCGATCACCCCGTGGTCCTCCATCATGGAGACGCTGCGCACCGAGCTGCCGAAGTACGGCGGCATCTTCGTGCAATGCGAGGACGAGATCGCGTCGATCTCCACCGCTCTCGGCTTTTCGTACACCGGCAGCGTGGCCATCACCGGCAGCGCCGGCCCGGGCCTCTCGCTCAAGATGGAGGCCCTCAGCTGGGCGACGATGGCCGAAATGCCGATCGTCGTCGTCAACGTTCAACGCGGCGGCCCTTCCACCGGCATGCCGACCAACGTCGAGCAATCCGACCTCATGCAGGCCATCTACGGCAGCCACGGTGACACCCCGCGCGTCGTCCTCGCGCCAAAGAACGTCGAGGATTGCTTCTACACCGCCATGGAGGCGGTCCGCATCGCCCGCGAATACTCCACCCCGGTGCTGCTGCTCACCGACCAGGGTCTCTCGTCGCGCATCGAGGCCTTCGACGAGCCCGACCTGCCGAAACTCATGATCGACGCCAAGGTCGACCGCTCGGAGCGCTCCGCCGACTTCAAGCCCTACCCGCTCGACCGCGTCACACGCCACGCCCCCGCCGGCTCGCGGATCGCCTCGGGCAAGTACCCGACCGTCACCGGTCTGGAACACGATGAGCTGGGTCACCCGACCGGCAGCCCGAAACTCCACGCGCAGATGAACGCGAAGCGCCGCGAGAAGATCAAGGCGCTGGCCGCCACCCTGCCCGCCCCGGAGCACTCCGGCGAAGCCGAGGGTGACGTGCTCCTGGTCACCTGGGGTTCAAACTGGGGCCCGGGCCGCGAGGCCCTCGCCCGCGTGCAGGCCGCCGGCATCAAGGGTGGCCACATGCACATCCGCCATGTCCACCCGCTACCGAACGGCCTCGAGGCCGTGTTTGCGCGCTACCGCAGGATCGTGGTCGCCGAGCTCAACGACGAGGGCGTCTACGGCTTCGGGCAGCTCGCCCTGATGCTGCGCGCCCGCCTCGCCAACCCGGCGATCGTGAGCGTCTGCAAGACCGACGGCCTCACCTTCAAGGTGAGCGAGCTGGTCGCCGGCATCGCCCGCCACATCGGCCATGCCGCCCTCCTCGAGTCCGTCGGCACCGCCCGCCCGAGCCCCCTCGCCGCGCGCTGAACCCACCCCTTCGCAACCCGAACCCGGAAAATTCCATGTCCTCCGCCGTTGCCACCCCTCACGCCCCCGCGGGCACCCCGCTCACCAAGAAGATCCTTACGGCCGACCACCCCACGTGGTGCCCCGGCTGCGGCGACTTCGCCGTACTCGCGTCGTTCTACCGCGTGCTCGAGAAACTCCAGTACCCGCACGAGAAGATCGTGACGTTCGCCGGCATCGGCTGCTCGTCGCGCTTCCCGTACTTCGTCAACACCCACGGCGGCCACTTCATCCACGGCCGCGCGCTGCCGTTCGCGGCCGGCATCAGCCTCGGAAACGACGAGCTCCACGTGTTCGTGTTCGGCGGCGACGGCGACGGCTTCTCGATCGGCGGCAACCACCTCACCCACACCGCGCGCAAGAACGTGCGGCTCACCTACGTGATCATGGACAACTCGGTGTACGGGCTCACCAAGAAGCAGACCTCGCCCACGTCACCGATCGGTTTCAAGTCGAAGACCGACCCTTGGGGCGCGATCGATCAGCCGATCAACCCGATGCGCACGTTGCTCAACAGCGGCGCCACGTTCGTCGCCCGCAGCCACGCGACCCAGGTCAACCACATGACCGAGATGATGCTCCGCGCCGCGCGCCACGACGGCTTCTCCGTGGTCGAGATCCTTTCCGAGTGCGTGGAGTTTTTCGAGGGCGCGTTCGACGCCGCCGTGCCCCGCAAGGGCGGCACCTGGACGCTGATCGACGAGAAGAAGAACGACCATTCCCCGGAGGACGCGCAGCGCCACGATCCGACCGACGAGGTGGCCGCGTTCAAACTCGCCGGCCAGGCGTGGCCGGGCGCATTCGGCGTCTTCTACGAGAACAAGTCCCGCGCGACCAAGAACGCGCTCGAGGCGGACCTCATCCGCAAGGCCAAGGAGCGCACCAAGGGCGCCGCCGACCTCGCGCTGCTTCAGTCCACGTTCGCGAAGATGCGCTGAAGCCGGCGCAACATCCCTCCCCGAAGGCGCCGGAGCCATCCGGCGCCTTTTTCCTGTCCGTGACAACCTGATCGGGCCGGGCGGAAAGACCGGGGCTGGCACTGAGCCCTCGCTCCCGCTTGGCTCCGGGCATGCTTTTCTGGCTGAAGAAATTCATCAGCTTCTGGCTGATGCCGCTGCAGGTGGGCCTGTTGCTGGTGGTCGCGGGCATCTGGCTGATCCGCCG
>Ga0078894_10001770_pt1 | contig 16159 bp, 14 predicted proteins | sample LauGreSu1BDMLBSD_2_FD_67506 | JGI IMG/M metagenome (GOLD analysis project Ga0078894, IMG submission 67506) | Freshwater lake microbial communities from Lake Michigan, USA - Su13.BD.MLB.SD (version 4) (version 4) | ecosystem: Environmental > Aquatic > Freshwater > Lake | place: Lake Michigan... | reverse complement strand
TGTTGAGAGATCGACGGGGTGGTGGCGGTTGCTGGCGCGGCGGCGGGTGCGGGTTGTGTCGACATGGCGAAATCCGGATGGATGGCGAGTGAAAGACGGGCAATGACTGTAGCAGTTTCCCGTCTGCGGGTCGGTCGCCGTTTCGCATGCTGGGCATGTTGCGTTGCAAATGTAATGATGCGCATCCCCCGCTGCTTTTATAATGCGGGACTGCAATCGTTCCGTTCAAACTGAGCGGGTGCATATTTTTAAATAATTGTTTTTATTGATAAAAAGAGGTGAACATGGAATGGCTGTCAGATCCGAATGCATGGCTCGCGCTGGCGACGCTGACGGCACTGGAAATTGTCCTCGGTGTGGACAACATCATTTTCATTTCCATCCTCTGTGGACGCCTGCCTGAACACCAGCGCGCCAAAGCGCGCAACATCGGTCTGATGTTTGCGATGCTGACCCGCATCGGTTTGCTGTTCACGCTGACCTGGCTGATGTCACTGACTGCGCCGCTGTTTGCACTGTTTGCCCACGAACTTTCCGGTCGCGATCTGATTTTGATCAGCGGTGGGCTTTTCCTGCTGTGGAAAAGCGTGCATGAGATCCACAACTCCCTGGAAGGGCCCATGGACGGGAACGAGGGTAGCGTTGCGGTGGCGGCGACTGCCACTTTCGGCGCGGTGATTGCGCAGATTGCGGTGATCGACATCGTGTTTTCGCTGGACTCGGTAATCACAGCGGTCGGCATGGTCGATGAACTGTCGATCATGGTGGTGGCTATTGTCATTGCCGTGGGCGTGATGCTGTTCGCTGCGGGTCCGATCGGCGCTTTTGTCGACCGTCATCCGACGATCAAGATGCTGGCGCTGTCCTTCCTGATCCTGGTCGGTGTTGCACTGATCGGTGAAGGCTGGGAAATGCACATACCCAAGGGTTACATCTACTTCGCGATGGCGTTTGCGGTTGTTGTTGAAATGCTCAATCTGCGCATGCGTGCAAAACGCGCGCCGGTGGAGTTGCACAAGCAACTGCCGTAACAAGCACAAGAAAACAGGCGGACCAAAAAACACAGCCCCGGAAACGGGGCTGTGTTTTTTTCGGGGTTTACCGGATTTTCAGAAAGCCGACAGGCCGGTAATGGCGCGGCCCAGAATCAACGCATGGATGTCATGCGTTCCTTCGTATGTGTTCACTGCTTCCAGGTTCATCACATGGCGGATGACGTGGAACTCGTCAGAGATGCCGTTGCCGCCGTGCATGTCGCGGGCGACGCGAGCGATGTCCAGAGCCTTGCCGCAGGAATTGCGTTTGAGGATGGAGATCATGTCCGGCACCACGCGGTCTTCATCCATCAAACGGCCGAGGCGCAGCACAGCGTGCAGGCCCAGCGTGATTTCGGTCTGCATATTGACCAGTTTCAGCTGCACCAGCTGGTTGGCGGCGAGCGGGCGGCCGAACTGTTTGCGGTCCAGCGTGTAGGTGCGTGCGGCATGCCAGCAGAATTCCGCGGCGCCGAGCGCGCCCCATGCAATGCCGTAGCGCGCCTTGTTCAGGCAGGAGAAAGGACCCTTCAGGCCTGAAACATTGGGCAGCACGTTTTCGTCGGGCACGAACACGTTGTCCATCACCACTTCACCGGTCACCGAGGAACGCAGGCTGAATTTGCCCTCGATCTTGGGTGTGGTCAGGCCCTTCATGCCTCTTTCGAGAATGAAGCCGCGGATCACGCCGGAATCGTCCTTGCCCCAGATCATCAGTACATCGGCGAGCGGGGCGTTGGTGATCCACATTTTTGCGCCGCTCAGCAGCCAGCCGCCGTCGGTCTTGCGGCCGCGGGTGATCATACCGGCCGGATCAGAGCCGGCATTGGGTTCAGTCAGGCCGAAGCAGCCGATCCATTCGCCGGTGGCCATTTTGGGGAGGTATTTCTGTTTCTGGGCTTCGCTGCCGAAGGCGTAGATCGGATACATCGCCAAGCTGGATTGCACGGACAGCGCCGAGCGGTAGCCGCTGTCGACACGCTCGACCTCGCGCGAGATCAGGCCGTAACAGACGTGGTTGACGCCGGCACAGCCGTAGCCTTCGATGGTGGACCCGAGAAAACCCAGTGCGCCCATCTCGTTCATGATTTCGCGGTGGAATTTCTCGTGGCGGTTGGCCTCGAGCACGCGCGGCATCAGTTTTTCCTGGCAATAGGCCCGTGCCGCATCCCGCACCATACGCTCTTCATCACTGAGCAGGTCGTCGAGCAGCAGCGGGTCGTCCCACTGAAACTCGTTTTTGGTCGAGGACTTTGCGGCGTTCATCGGGGTCTCCGGATACAATGCAGGTTATGAAAGTCATTCGATTTTAGATCATTTTGGCTGACCAGGACCTGAACCGGCTGCGCATCGACCGGGATGCGCCCCAAACGATCCGGAGACGCGGTTTCCGCTGGTGGTGGTTGCTTGCTGCCACCCTTGTTGCCGGCGCCGCCTTCTGGCTGTATGCCCGCAATGCGCCGTTGGCGGTTGAAACCGCCACGGTGTCGCAGGCTTACCCTTCTCAGGCACACACGCTTCTCAATGCCACCGGTTATGTCGTGGCCCAGCGCAAGGCGGCTGTGGCGTCGAAGGCCACCGGCCGCCTGGAGTGGCTCAATGTGCGTGAAGGCAGCCAGGTCAAGTCTGGCGAAATCCTCGCGCGTCTTGAAAGCAAGGATGTCACTGCGCAGATGCAGCAGGCCGCGGCCAATGTGAAGGTGGCACGGGCCAATCTGGAGCAGGGCGACGCTGAATTGAAGGAAACGCAGCGCGCCATGGCACGGTCGAAGGATTTGCTGGACAAAAAATTCGTATCTGCAGCGGCGCACGATACTGTATTGGCGCGTCATGAGAAGGCGCAGGCCGCGCTCAGCGGCTACAAGGCATCGATTGCTGCCGCTGAGGCGAATCTACGCGTCGCGCAGGTGGCGGTTGAGCAGACGCTGATCCGCGCGCCATTTGACGGCGTTGTGCTGACTAAGAATGCCAATGTCGGTGATGTGATCACGCCGTTTTCTTCGGCGCTGGGTTCGCAGGCAGCAGTGGTGACCATGGCAGACATGTCGACGCTGGAAGTCGAGGCTGATGTGTCGGAAGCGAATCTGGCCAAGGTCAAGGTCGGCCAGCCCTGTGAAATCCAACTTGATGCATTGCCCGACCAGCGCTTCCGCGGCATCGTGCAGCGCACGGTGCCGACAGTGGATCGCGCCAAAGCCACGGTAATGGTCAAGGTCCGCTTCGTTGAGCCGGATGCACGCATCCTTCCTGAGATGAGCGCCAAGGTGGCCTTCCTCGAAAAAGAACTCCCGGACAGCGAGCGCACAGCGCGCACCGTGGTGCAGCCGGCGGCGGTGGTTGATCGGGGCGGCAGCAGCGTTGTATTCGTGATCCGTGACGGCAAGGCGGCACAGGTGCCGGTGAAACCGGGCATGAAGATCGGTGACCTGATTGAGGTCAGCGGCAAGGTCGCGGCCGGCGATAAGCTGGTGATGCGGCCGCCGGCGGGCCTGCGCGACGGCGCGCCGGTGGCGGTGGCGGCAAAATAAGCATGTCGCAGTCCGCGCCCGCGGTCGCGATCCGCCATCTCACCAAAACCTACCGCCGCGGCGGGCAGGTGGTACCGGTGCTGGAAGACATCAGCTTTGATATTGCCGCCGGCGACTTTGTGGCGCTGATGGGGCCATCCGGTTCCGGCAAAAGCACATTGCTCAACCTGATTGCCGGCATTGATCGGCCCGATAGCGGTGAGCTGCGTGTCGCTGATGTCGACATCATGCAATTGGATGAGGCGGGGCTTGCCGACTGGCGGGCCCGCAATGTCGGTTTCATTTTCCAGTTCTACAACCTGATGCCGGTACTCACCGCACTGGAAAACGTCGAACTGCCGTTGCTGCTGACGGGGCTGGCCGCACGCGACCGGCGCGAGCGCGTGGAAGTGGCGCTGGGCATGGTCGGACTGAGCGACCGCATGACGCATTACCCGTCGGAGCTTTCGGGTGGACAGCAGCAGCGCGTGGCGATCGCACGCGCGATCATTACCGATCCGACCATCCTCGTTGCTGACGAACCAACCGGCGATCTGGATCGCGCTTCTGCGGATGACATTCTCGCGCTGATGGACCGGCTCAACGGCGAACTGGGCAAGACCATCATCATGGTGACGCATGATCCGCACGCGGCACAACGCGCAAGGCGAACCCGTCATCTGGAAAAAGGTCTGTTGACGGACTGATTATAAGTATTTGTTTTTAAATAATATTTATAGCCACATCTGAATCTTCGCATGTATCTGCTGAAACTCATCTTACGCAATGCGCTGCGTCACAAGCTGCGCACGCTGCTGACGGTGCTGGGGCTGCTGGTGGCGATTCTGTCTTTCGGCCTGCTGCAGACCGTGGTCGATGCTTGGTATACCGGCGCTAATTCAGCCGCGCCCGACAGGCTGGTGATACGCAGCGCGGTGTCGCTGGTGGTGCCGTTGCCGGTGCATTACCGCGACAAGATCCGTGCGATTGATGGCGTGCGTTCAGTAGCCTCGGCCAACTGGTTTGCCGGCGTGTATCAAGAGCCGAAGAATTTTTTCCCGCAGTTCGCGATCGATCCGGCGACTTATCTGGCGATGTATCCCGAATACCGCATTCATCCGGATCAGTTGCGCGATTTCATGCGCGACCGCAAGGGCGCCGTGGTCGGACGCAAGCTGGCGGATACCTATGGATTCAAGCTGGGGGATGTAGTGCCTCTGAGGGGAACGATCTTCGCCGGCAACTGGGAGTTTGTTGTTCGTGCGATTTACGAAGGCGCGACGCCGAAGACCGATACCTCGCAGTTTTTCTTTCACTGGGAATATCTGAACGAGACGGTGCGCACTCGTGCGCCGCAACGTGCCAACCAGGTCGGCGTGTTTGTGGTGCAGGTCAGGGATGTGTCACGGGCCGCAGAAATCAGTGCGACCATCGATGCGCAGTTCCGTAATTCACCGGCGGAAACGCTCACCGAAACTGAGAAGGCTTTCCAGATTGGTTTCATCAAGCAGACCGAGGCCATTGTTATCGCCATCCGTATCGTGTCCTTCGTGGTCATTTTCATTATTCTGGCGGTAATGGCCAATACCATGGCGATGACGGCGCGTGAGCGTGTCGGTGAACACGCGACGCTGAAGGCGCTGGGTTTCGGCCCGGGTTTTCTCGGTGGGCTGATTTACGGCGAATCGCTGACGATTGCGTTTGCTGGTGCCGGGCTGGGCGTGTTGCTGACTTTCCCGGTGGCGGATTGGTTTGGTGCCAAGATGGGTACGCTGTTTCCAGTGTTTGAGGTGAGTACGGAAACCGTGTGGCTACAATTTGCCTGTGCGCTGGTCGTTGGTGTGGCGGCGGCTGTGGTGCCGGCTTGGCGAGCGGCGCGGGTGCGCATCGTTGAAGGCCTGAGGGCGGTGGGCTGATGGCGCTTCCGTTTTCCTATACGGTCCGCAACCTGTGGACGCGCAAGCTGACAACGGCGCTGACCGCTGGCGGCATGGCGCTGGTGGTTTTTGTTTTTGCAGCGGTGCAGATGCTCGATACCGGTCTGCGGCAAACCTTGATTGCAACAGGCCAGCCTGACAACGTGCATGTGACGCGGCGCGCATCGGGCGCAGAAATTTCCAGCGTCGTTGACCGCATGCAGGCGTCAGTTGTGGAGACGCAGCCGGAGATCGCCATCGGCGGCAATGGCCTGCGACTGGCGTCCAAGGAAGTGGTGGTGCTGATCACGCTGCCGAAGCGTGATTCCGGTGTGGCGACCAATGTCACGACGCGCGGCGTCGGACTCGCTGCTTTTGAATTGCGACCGCAACTGCGCATTATTGAGGGCCGTTCATTCAAGCCGGGTTCGGCCGAAGTCATCGTTGGTTCGAGCATTGCCCAGCGTTTCGAGGGTGCGGCGGTCGGTTCGCTGCTGCGTTTCGGCGGACGTGAATGGCGGGTCGTCGGTTTGTTTGAGGCCAAGGGCTCGGCTTACGACTCCGAAGTCTGGGCGGATGCCGATCAGTTGCTGCAATCGTTCCGGCGCAACGCCTGGTCGGCCGTGGTGGCGCGGCTGGCCGATCCGGCGACCCTGCCGGAGATGAAGGCGCGGCTGGAAAACGATCCGCGGCTGACGCTGGATGTGAAGGCGGAGCGTGAATTTTTCGAGGATCAGTCGAAGGCACTGTCGAACTTCATCAGTTATTTGGGGCTGACGCTGTCGGTGATTTTTTCGGTCGGTGCGATGATCGGCGCGATGATCACCATGTATGCTGCGGTGGCCAACCGCACCGGGGAAATCGGCACGCTGCGCGCACTCGGATTCCGGCGCACCAGCATCCTGGCGACTTTCCTGCTGGAGGCGGTGCTGCTCGGCATCGTCGGCGGTATTGCCGGTCTGATGCTGGCGTCGCTGATGCAGTTCATCCACATATCCACGTTGAACTGGCAGTCGTTTTCGGAGCTGGCGTTCAGCTTTACGCTGACGCCGCGCATTATCGCGACGTCGATGCTGTTTGCGGTGCTGATGGGGGTGATCGGCGGTTTTCTGCCGGCGGTGCGCGCCGCGCGGCTGAGCATCGTTGACGCACTACGTGCTGCCTGAAGCGGTTCAGCTGCGGGCCGGTGCCCGTTCGATGGTGCCGAGGTGAAAACGGTATTCGCCGGCCTTGCGGTCGGTGTAGTAGTGGGTCAGCGTGTTGCGCACCGTGGCGAAAGCAATCTGTTCCCAGGGGATATCCGCTTCGTCGAACAGTTTTACTTCCAGTGATTCGGTGCCGGCGCTGAAATCGAGATCGAGCAGACGGGCGCGGAACAGGATGTAGACCTGGTTGATGTGCGGGATGTTGTACATCGCGTACAGCGGGCCGACTTCAACGCGTGCATTGGCTTCTTCCAGCGTTTCGCGGGAAGCGCCCTGTGCGGTGGTTTCGCCGTTTTCCATGAAACCGGCGGGCACGGTCCACAATCCCATGCGCGGTTCGATCGCGCGACGGCACAGCAGAATGCGGTTTTCCCATTCCGCGATGCAGCCGACGATCATTTTCGGATTCTGATAATGAATCGTCGCGCAGCCGTCACAGACGTAGCGGGGCAGTGAGTCGCCAGCGGGGATTTTGAGGCTGACGGCGGCGCCGCAGTCGCTGCAGAACTTCATGGTTGAGTCCAAGTTTCGAGGCCGACACTATACGGGAAGATGGTTTTGCCGGGCATCTTTTGTGAGGCGCCAGCGGGGATTCAAGCGGACTTGAACGGGTTGCGTTCAGCCAGCGTACGGCCATGTTCATCGAGCAACGCCGTTTCACGCTCCAGATAGCGGCTGACGGCCTCTGCGAATTCGGGATGCGCCAGCCAGTGCGCCGACTGCGTGGTGACCGGGAGCAGGCCGCGCGCCATCTTGTGTTCGCCCTGCGCGCCGCCCTCGAATACCTGCAGGCCTCGCGCGATGGCGTATTCAATGGCTTGGTAATAGCATGTCTCAAAATGCAGCATGGGGTGATGCTCGACGGCGCCCCAGTGCCGGCCATAGAGTCGGGTCGCGTTGCGTACCAGCAGGGAGGCGGCGACGGGTTGGCCTTCGCGCAATGCGCGGACCAATACGAAATTCTCGGGCATTGCAGCACCGACGCTCTGGAAAAACGCCAGACTGAGGTAGGGAGCGGAGTGGTGTTCGCGGTATGTCTGGCGGTAGCAGCGATGGAAAAATTTCCAGTCCTGTTCGCCGATGGCTGGACCCTCGAGCCAGTCAAATTGGATGCCGGCATCACGCACCTTGCGCCGTTCCTGACGGATTTTTTTACGCTTGTCGTGACTGAGCTGCGACAAAAACTGTTCAAAGTCAGCGTAGCCGTCGTTGCGCCAGTGAAATTGCAGGCCCTGCCGCAGCATCAGTCCGTGGCGTCTGAGATCGTCGAGGTCCGCTCCCGATGGGAACAGGATGTGCAGCGACGAGATCCCGTTTTGTCCTGCCAGTTCCATGGCGCCGGCGATCAGGCGGTCGCGATGATGTGACTCCGCGGCAAGAATGCGCGCGCCGACCACCGGGGTAAAGGGTATGGCGCTGAGCAGTTTCGGGTAGTAGGTCAGGCCGTGGCGCTGGTAGGCATCTGCCCAGGCCCAATCGAACACATATTCGCCGTAGGAGTGCTGCTTCAGATAAAGCGGCATGGCGCCAACCAGCGCATCCCCGTCTTTGAGCAGCAGATACTGCGGGGTCCAGCCTGTGTCCGGGCATGCGCAACCTGATTCGTGCAAGGCGTGTAGGAAGGCGTATTGCAGGAAAGGATCGTCGCCGGCCAGCCGGTTCCAGGCTTGCGGATCAACGTCATCAAGGGATGTTGCGACTTGCAGGTTCACGTCGGCGTCGCGTCAAAAGGTATGCGTGTCGATGATATATTAGCGCTATGAAAATAGCGATTGCACAACTGAACGTTGCGGTGGGTGATCTCGATGGCAATGCTGCGAAAATCAGCGATGCCGCCCGCCGTGCAAAAGCAGCAGGCGCCAGCCTGTTGCTGACCACCGAACTGGCATTATCGGGTTATCCGCCGGAAGACCTGCTGTTGCGGGATGATTTTTTCCAGGCTTGCGACCGCGTGTTCCAGCGGCTGATCGCGGAAGTCACCGGCATTACTCTCGTGCTGGGCCACCCCCACCAGATCGGCGGCAAGCGCTACAACGCGGCTTCGGTGATTCGTGACGGAAAGATCATTGCGACCTACCTGAAACGCACGTTACCCAATTACACGGTGTTCGACGAGGAGCGCTACTTTGATTCCGGCGACGCGCCTTGCGTGTTCGAACATGAGGGTGTGCGCATCGGCATCAATATCTGCGCCGACGTCTGGGAAGAGCCTGCGGCCCGGGCGGCTCGTGATGCCGGGGCCCAGCTGTTGTTGGTGCTGAATGCATCCCCTTACCACGTCAATAAACAGCTGACGCGTTATGAAGTGGTTCGTGAACGTATCGGCAAGACCGGCATGGCAGTGGTGTATGCCAACCAGGTTGGCGGCCAGGATGAGCTGGTGTTTGATGGTGCCTCTTTTGCGGTTGACGGCCGCGGCGAGTTGACGCATCAGTTTCCGGCTTTCAAGGAGGTGGTGGCGCTGGTTGAACTGGCCGGTGGTATGCCGAAGAAGGGTGAAATCGCCCCGGTGACCACGCTGGAGCAGGATGTTTACGCTGCGCTGACCATGGGTGTGCGTGACTATCTGGGCAAAAATGGATTCCCCGGCGCGCTGCTCGGTTTGTCCGGCGGCATCGATTCGGCACTGACGCTGGCGGTGGCGGTGGATGCGTTGGGCGCGGACAAGGTTCATGCGGTGATGATGCCTTCGCAATACACCGCGGGTATGAGTTGCGAGGATGCCAAGGCGCAGGCGCAGATCATGGGCGCCAAGTATTCGGAAATCGCGATCCGTCCGATGTTCGATTGCTTCCGCACTGCACTCGCAGACGAGTTTCGGGGGCTGAAGGAAGATGTCACTGAAGAAAATCTGCAGGCACGCATCCGCGGCACACTGCTGATGGCGATGTCGAACAAGACCGGTGCGATTGTGCTGACTACCGGTAATAAAAGCGAAATGGGTACCGGCTATGCCACGCTGTATGGCGACATGGCGGGCGGTTTTGCGGTGCTCAAAGACATCAAGAAGACGCTGGTTTACCGGTTGTGTGAATACCGCAATGCGCTGAGCCCGGTGATTCCGCGGCGGGTGATCGAGCGTCCGCCGTCGGCTGAGCTGCGGCCAGATCAGAAGGATCAGGACAGCCTGCCGCCCTATGACGTGCTGGACGCAATCATGGAGGCTTATGTCGAGCAGTATCGCAGTCCGCAGGAGATCATTGCCATGGGTTTTGCGCAAGCTGATGTCGATAAAGTGGTCAGGCTGCTGCGGATCAGCGAATACAAGCGGCGCCAGGCGCCGGTCGGTATCCGCATCACCAACCGCGGCTTCGGCAAGGACTGGCGTTACCCCATTACCAACAAGTTCAGGCACTAAGCGCAGGCATCAGGGTCCTGTGATATTCTTTTTGTCATTCCACTGCGTTTTCGGGAGTCACTATGAAAAAAATCGAGGCTATTTTCAAGCCGTTCAAGCTGGATGAAGTGCGTGAGGCGTTGTCCGAAATCGGCGTCAGCGGACTCACCGTAACCGAGGTCAAGGGATTCGGCCGGCAGAAGGGGCACACCGAGCTTTATCGCGGCGCGGAATACGTTGTCGATTTTCTACCCAAGGTCAAAGTCGAGGTTGTCGTTGCCGACAAGATGCTCGATGCCGCCATCGACGCGATGGTGAAGGCTGCCCGTACCGGCAAGATTGGTGACGGCAAGATTTTTGTCAGCGATGTGTCCCAGGTGATCCGTATCCGTACCGGCGAGACCGACGAGGCCGCAGTCTAGTTTTACTGCATTACTTGGTGCTGTTGCGGGCTCCTCGCAGCAGCACCAGTACCGCGCCGCCACCGCCTTCGGTCTGCGGCGCCTGGCAGTAGGCCAACACTTCATCGCGCTGCGCCAGCCACCCCGACAGTTTTTTCTTCAATACCGGTTCGCGGTTTGGTGAACTCAGCCCTTTTCCATGCACGATGCGCACGCAGCGCAGGCCGTTGCGTAAGGCGTGCGCGAGGAATGCTGCGGTAAGAATTCGCGCTTCCGCTGCGGTATGTCCATGGAGATCCAGATGATCTTGGATTTTCCAGTGGCCGCGCCGCAGTTTGCGGATGTGCTGCTGTGACAAACCGTCGCGGCGGAACAGCAGCTCCTCACCTGTTTCCAGGCCCTGTTCCCAGGCGGGGTGGTCGCTGAGCGTATCGAGGAGGGCTTCCTGATCGTCCCGTTGCCGTTGAGCGGCAACGGGGCGGGGTTTGGGGCGGATCAGGGATGCGCGATTAGTCGGGGCGAGCGGTTTTACATCCGCCAGTGCGGCGCGCAGCAGTTCGGATTCTTCAGGGGCGATGGATGCGCTGTGCGGCTGTTTCCGTTTCACAGCGCATCTCCTCAGGTTCTGGCCGCGGTCAGACCAGGCCCTTGCTTTCCAGGTAGCGCTGCGCGTCGAGTGCTGCCATGCAGCCGGTGCCGGCGCTGGTGACCGCCTGACGGTAGACATGATCCTGTACATCGCCGGCGGCGAATACGCCCGGAATGCTGGTTGCGGTGGCGTTGCCAGCGTTGCCGCCGTGGGTCTCGATATAGCCGTTTTTCATGTCGAGCTGACCCTCGAAAATATCCGTATTCGGCTTGTGACCGATGGCAATGAACACGCCTTGCAGTTGCTTGTCGGTCGTGGCACCGGTCTTGGCGTGTTTGATGCGCATGCCGGTGACGCCGGTGTTGTCGCCGAGCACTTCATCGAGCACGTGATCCCACATGACCGTGGCTTTGCCAGAGGCGACGCGCTCGTTCAGCTTGTCGATGAGAATGGCTTCAGCGCGGAACTTGTCGCGGCGGTGGACGATGGTGACGTGTTTGGCGATGTTGGTAAGGTAGAGCGCTTCTTCAACCGCGGTGTTGCCGCCGCCGATAACTGCTACATCCTGATTCTTGTAAAAGAAGCCGTCGCAGGTTGCGCAGCCGGACACGCCTTTGCCCATGAACTTTTCTTCCGAGGGCAGGCCGAGGTACATCGCGGACGCGCCGGTGGCGATGATCAGGGCGTCGCAGGTGTAAGTGCCCTGATCGCCGATCAGCGTAATCGGGGTTTCCTTCAGTTTCACGGTGTGGATGTGGTCGAAGATCATTTCGGTGTTGAACCGTTCCGCGTGTTTCTGAAAGCGCGCCATCAGATCCGGACCCTGCACGCCGTCGGCGTCAGCCGGCCAGTTATCCACATCCGTGGTGGTCATCAGCTGGCCACCCTGAGCCATGCCGGTGATCAGCACGGGTTTGAGGTTTGCGCGGGCGGCGTAGACCGCCGCAGAGTAGCCGGCGGGGCCGGAGCCGAGGATGAGGACGCGGCAATGTTTTGTCGTTGTGGTCATGGGATTTTGGCTAAAAAGCGATGAAAGTTATAAAAATGGTGTAAACCGCGACTTTAACAGGTTGGTGTTGCAGCTGCGATTGCAATGCGGTGGGAGGGGGGCTGCGTTTAACCTCGGGTTAATGACTATTGCCGGCTAATCTGGCAACATCATCTTTAACACCAATAGAACGGCGATATGCCACACAGGGAAATCCAACGGATTGTGACAAGCTAAAATGCTACCGCCCATTATTCCCAACCCGCAAATCCTTAAAACCGTACCGTTGCTGTCGTCTTTTACCGACCAGCAGATCGCTACGCTGGCTTCCTGTGTGCAGCATCGCAGTTATCCCCGCGGAGCCTTGATTCTCCGAGCAGGGGAGGAGACCGACGCGCTTTACGTCATTCTTTCAGGGCGAGTTAAGGTACTGATTCCCGATGAAGAGGGGCGGGAAGTCATCCTGACCATGCTGGGTTCGCAGGACTTTGTCGGCGAAATGGGCCTGCTGGATGAATTGCCGAGTTCCGCAACAGTAGAAACACTCGAGCCCTGTGACATGCTGCGTATCCCGCGCACTGCCTTCATGTCCTGTATGGAAAGTCATAGTGACGTTGCCATGCAGGTAATGAAAAATCTGGTCAAGCGGCTGCGTGATGCTGACCGCAAAATTGAAAGCCTGGCTTTGATTGATGTTTACGGTCGTGTCGCCCGTTTGATCATTGATATGGCGGAGCTGACCGACGGGTCCTGGGTTGTGCCCAAGGCGCCTGCCAAGCAGGAAATTGCACGCATGATCGGCGCATCCCGTGAGATGGTCAGCCGGGTCATCAAGGATTTGCAGGAAAAAAACCTGATCCGCACCGACAAGCGCAAAATCATTGTTATAGATCGCCAGTCGATGGCACACCGGGGCTCCGCCTGAGCTGATGGATGTGCCGGGATACTCCCCGGACGGTCGAATTTTCTATGCAATGTGATATTTTTCACATTTAATTCAATCGGTTGTGGCACTGTTCCTGGTTGCGACCGGCCTTTATGGTATTAAAATGAGCTTATACGGGCGATTGCGTTCGGTGATCCGAGTGGTGCCGGGAGTGCACCAAAGGGAGATAGACAAATGAATTCGATCCAGGGGTTGCTCAAGGTTGTTGCGTCGTTTGCATTGACCTTGGTTGCCGCATCGGCTTTTGCCGCCGGTGCCGGTGTCATTACCCACCTGAGTGGAACCATGTCGGTTCAGCGTCCGGACGGCTCTGTGCGCATCCTGTCGCAGAAATCCGAAGTCCAGCCCGGAGATGTGTTGACTACCCAGCGCGACAGTTACGCGCAGATCAACTTTACCGACGGTAGCGCGGCAACCATGCGTCCGAACACCACGATGAAGCTGGAAGCCTATTCGTTTACCCAGGAGCAGCCTCAGGGCGATGCGATGTTCATGCGTCTGATCAAGGGCGGTTTGCGGACGGTGACCGGCCTGATCGGCAAGCGTGGCGACCAGGATGCCTACAAAATCGGCACATCGACTGCAACGATCGGTATTCGCGGTTCCACGGGCGAGCAAGTTGTGGTTGGCCCCGGCGATGGCGGCAAGCTTCCTCCTGGCACCTATCACAATACACTTACCGGCAGCTACATCATGCGAACCGAAGCCGGTGAACAGTTGATTGGAGAGGGCCAGTTCGCATTCGCCAAAGATCTTAAAACGCCACCGGTTCTGCTGCCCGGCGATCCCGGCCTCAATTTGAGCCAGTTGCCCTTCACTCTCGGCGTCGGTGGCGGCGCGGTTAGAGGCGGTGCCAGCCAGGAGTGCACCGTCCGCTGATCGAGGTCTTCAGCCACTTACGACAAACCCCGCTTCCGGCGGGGTTTGTTTTTGGTGGCGGACCGTAATCAATGGCGGATTCGCACCGTGCTGCCGGAATACGGGGTTTTTCACTTATAATCATCGGGTTAATTCAATTAGAAGATTCTGGAACACCGAAGCTGATGCCAGCTGACAAAACACTCGATGCCAAGGTGGCGCGCAATCCCTTGCCACCCAAGATAGCTGCGCTGGTCAGGGAATCCTGGTGGCTGGCATTTCTTGCCGTAGCCCTTTATCTGCTGCTGGTGCTGTTTACGTTTCACAAGGGCGATCCTGGCTGGTCGCATAGCGTCGTTCCGGATCACATCGAGAATGCGGGTGGCGTGGTCGGTGCGTATCTCGCTGATCTTCTGTTGTTCGTGTTCGGGATTTCTTCTTACTGGTGGGTCGTACTTTGCGGCGCCCTCGTACTTTGGGGATTCCGGCGTATCGAAACCGTGCTGGAAAGTGACGACCGTCGTTCTTACGCGGTCGCGCTGGTCGGCTTTGTCGTCCTGCTGGTTTCCAGCTGCGGCGTGGAGTCGCTGCGCCTCTATAGCCTGAAAGCAGCTTTGCCCGGCGCACCGGGTGGTGCACTGGGTGCTGTGGTCGGCAACGGCCTGGCCGGCCTGGCCGGGTTTACCGGCGCAACGCTACTACTGCTGGCTCTTTTTGCTGCGGGTCTGAGTTTGTTTACAGGGACTTCCTGGCTGGCCGTCATCGAGCGTGTCGGTGACTGGTCCGAACGCCTTTATGCTTTTGTGATCACCAAGCTGCAGGAACGTGAGGATCGCAAGGCCGGCGAAGTGGCCGTAGTCGCGCGCAAGGGCGCGGTCGAGGACAGCAAGAAGAAAATAGAGGCCCACGAACCGGTGCGCATCGAGCCGCCGCGTGTCGAGATTCCTAAATCGGCACGGGTGCAGAAGGAAAAGCAGGTTCCGCTGTTTGAAGAACTGCCTGATAGCCTGTTGCCGCCACTCAAGTTGCTGGATCCGGCGGATGAAAATATCGAAACCGTTTCGCCGGACACTCTCGAATTCACGTCGCGCCTGATTGAAAAGAAACTGCTCGATTTCGGCGTCGAGGTGAAAGTGCTCGCGGCATATCCGGGGCCTGTGGTCACCCGCTTTGAGATTGAACCCGCCGTTGGTGTCAAAGGCAGCCAGATCATTAACCTCGTTCGCGATCTGGCTCGCGCGCTGTCGGTGCTGAGCATCCGAGTTGTAGAGACCATACCCGGCAAAAGCTGCATGGGTCTGGAGATACCCAATCCCAAGCGGCAGATGGTGCGTCTGTCGGAGATTCTCAGCTCCCAGGTCTATGCCGACATGGCTTCCCCGCTGACCATGGCGCTGGGCAAGGATATTGCCGGCCATCCGATCGTTGCCGATCTGGCCCGCATGCCGCACTTGCTGGTTGCCGGCACCACGGGATCCGGTAAATCGGTGGCGATCAATGCGATGATCCTGTCGCTGCTCTACAAGGCGCCGCCTTCGCAGGTCCGGCTGATCCTTGTCGATCCGAAAATGCTCGAGCTTTCCGTTTACGAAGGTATTCCGCATCTGCTGGCGCCGGTGGTTACCGACATGCGTCAGGCAGCCAACGCGCTGAACTGGTGTGTCGGCGAGATGGAGCGCCGTTACAAGCTGATGTCGGCGCTGGGCGTGCGCAATATGGCGGGCTTCAACCAGAAAGTGCGAGAAGCCATCAAGAAAAAAACACCGCTCAACAACCCGATTGCATCGACCCCGGAAAACCCGGTGCCCTTGCTCGAAATGTCAATGATCGTGGTGGTCATCGATGAACTGGCCGACTTGATGATGGTGGTTGGCAAAAAGGTCGAAGAACTGATTGCGCGTCTGGCGCAGAAGGCACGTGCGGCCGGAATCCACTTGATTCTCGCCACGCAACGGCCTTCAGTGGATGTCATCACAGGCTTGATCAAGGCCAACATCCCGACGCGGATCGCATTCCAGGTTTCGGCAAAGGTCGATTCGCGTACGATTCTTGACCAGGGCGGGGCCGAAGCCTTGTTGGGGCAAGGCGATATGCTGTATCTGCCGCCGGGGCAGGGCTATCCCCAGCGTGTCCACGGTGCCTTCGTTGATGATCAGGAAGTGCACAAGGTTGTCGAGCATCTGAAGGGGCTGGCCAAGCCGCAATACATCGACGAAGTGCTGGAAAGTCCGGAAGCGGCTTCTGAGGGCAGCGTTGACGGCGGTGAGGGCGGTGATGTCGAAGCCGATCCGCTGTATGACCAGGCCGTGGCGATTGTGCTCAAGACCCGCAGGCCGTCGATTTCGCTGGTGCAGCGCCATCTGCGCATCGGTTATAAC
>Ga0078894_10001768_pt1 | contig 16163 bp, 17 predicted proteins | sample LauGreSu1BDMLBSD_2_FD_67506 | JGI IMG/M metagenome (GOLD analysis project Ga0078894, IMG submission 67506) | Freshwater lake microbial communities from Lake Michigan, USA - Su13.BD.MLB.SD (version 4) (version 4) | ecosystem: Environmental > Aquatic > Freshwater > Lake | place: Lake Michigan... | reverse complement strand
TGTTGGAATCATCACGCAGTCATTCACAACAACAGTTCGTGATAACTCCAAGTACTTTGCATTCGTTGTTGGTCTTGGGTTGGTGGTGATGGGCGCATTGATGCTGTCCGGGTGGAAACCGCAGATCACCCAGCCGCAGGTGTCCATTCAACGCGAACGAACATTGCGCAACATGTTTCTCTTTGGAATTGCGTATGCAGTGGCCTCTATTGGCTGCACCATTGGTTTTGTTACATCTGCAGTCTTTGGATCTGTTGGTCGACACGGTTTTGTATCTGGCGTTTTCAGCATTGCTTTGTACGGCGTGGGCATGGCATCACTTGTTATTGCGCTCACAGTTGCATTGGCGTTCGCACAAGTCAACATCGTTAACTCGCTTAAGAAGAGTTTTCGGTTCTTTGACAAGATTTCTGCATTCTTTGTTCTCATTACCGGGCTGTACCTCACGTGGTATTGGTACGGCGCAATCACAGAACGCGGCAGTGACGGCGTCACTCGCCGGGTTGAATCTTGGCAGAACTCTGTTGTGAACTTTCTGAACGATGTTGGTGCTATCAAATTGGGCATCGTGTTCGCCGTTGTGATTGCTCTTGCCCTTTGGGTAGTGCGACGCCCTTCAAAGCAGACGTTGTAACCAATGAATCTCTCAGATCTCCTCACGTACGACGGCGTCACCGAAGAGTGCGTGCTTCGCTCTTCCTTTGGGTTTATGGCGTTCCACGGCGGTGCACTAGAAGAAGTCACCGATGTCATTGCGTCTCGTGCGGCAGAAATGGCTGGTGCGTCGTATTACGGAATTCAATTACCAGACAATTTGGAATGGCACATTCCCTCTCACAAAGTGACGGCAGACCAATCTCCGCTTCTTAACGAGTTCCTATCGCACGTCAACATTGTGATTACGGTGCACGGGTTCGGTCGTGCTGGGTTTTTCACATCGCTACTTCTTGGTGGTCGCAACAGACGCCTTGCAGCACATGTTGGCGAACGACTGCGCCATCATCTACCTGCGTACCGAATCATTGACGACATAGATGAGATTCCAGGCAACCTACGCGGACAACATCAAGACAATCCAGTGAACGTTGTAGAGCACGCTGGAGTTCAGTTGGAGTTACCACCACGCGTTCGCGGTTCGAGTCCGCTGTGGTGGGACTGGGAAGGCCCAGGCCTAACGCCTCATACCGAATCACTCATCACCGCTCTTGCTGAATCTGCGACGAGTTGGAAGAGCTAGCTATTCTGCAATTTCTACAGCAGGAATAGACACTGGCATTCCTGCCACAATTTCGTCGACAACTTTGTCGTTTAACCCGCATGCACGTACTTGCGCTAACGACCGGCGGCCTCCCATAGAGCGAAACAAATCAAAGTCTGACACCTGCGCAGAAATGAGTTCCTTCGCTTGCGGGTGTGGGTGGCGAGCAAGAAAGTTTCTCACCCAATTTGCGGACACGTGCACAGATAACGCATCACGGGCACCGGGTGCACCAATAGCAAAGCGGATGTCTTGCTCGTGAGAGTTTGAGTCAAACACAAACTGTGAATTGATGGGCTCGGGAAATTGCGGAATTAACGAATCAATAGTGTCGCCAAAAGATTCCCAAATATCTAGGAGAGTTGACAACGAGTCACCTGCATGGCGATCAACTTGAGCTTGTGTCCACGCTTCAGTGGTGACGCCAGCCATATTTCCAGCCAACACATCTTCGGGCACACCAACCATGTGACACACCGTCTCTCGCACCGTCCATGCTGGACAATGCAGAACACGAATCTCTGCCATGTCGTCTGGCAATGAACGCAACATCTCAATTGTGCGTCGGCGCAATTCGCCATACGACTGCGCAACAACCTCGGGTGAAGACAAATACGACGACATAAGAATCCTTTACGGTGCGAGGCGTTCTGCACGCCACACAGAACCATTCAATGTGTAACGGAAGCGGTCATGGAGACGACTTGGCCGACCTTGCCAAAACTCCACACTGTCCATAGACAACACGTATCCACCCCAGTGTGGTGGACGTGGAACTTCTTGACCTGCGAAGCGTTCTTCCATTTCCTCAACACGCTCGGTGAGATCGTGACGGGTACCCAATGACTGCGACTGTGGTGATGCCCATGCACCAATCTGTGATGCTCGCGGGCGAGATGCGAAATATGCGTCGCTGACATCATCGGCCGCTACTGAAATCACCCCACGAACACGTACCGAGCGGTGCAATTGCAACCATGCAAACGTTGCCGAGGCACGATTGTCATGCGCAATTTGCAAACCTTTGGCACTTTCACGATTTGTGTAAAACGTGATGCCGTTAACGGAAATGTCTCTAGCTAGGACTACTCGCGCATCGGGATGACCAGTGGAATCAACAGTGGAGATCACCATTGCATTGGGTTCTGCGGCACCTGCTTCTTCTGCTTGTTGATACCACAACTGCAATTGTTCAATTGGGCTTGGCAACAAGTCGTCAATATCTAGCCCGGCAGTTTCGTACTGAACTCGACGATCTGCAATTCCCATTGTTACGCCTTTGGTGTGATGTGTGTTGCGCCACGCATGTACGGCAACAGCACATCGGGAATTCGCACGCTTCCATCTGCTTGGCGAAAGTTCTCGCAGATGGCTGCCCACACGCGTGGTACTGCAAGTGCAGAACCATTCAAGGTGTTGGCAATTTCAGTTCCTTTTTGACCAGTGCGCTTGAAACGGATGTCTGCACGACGCGCTTGATAATCGCTGAACCAGCTCACGCTGCTGACTTCAAGCCAGTTATCACAACCTGGGGCATACACCTCGAGATCGAAGCTGCGGTGATGGCTTCCACCCATATCTCCCGTGCAAATTTCAATAATGCGATAGGGCAATCCGAGGCCTGCAATTAAACGTTCCGCGCGATCACGTAATTCAATCAACAACTCTGGCGACTGCTGGGGAGTTGCAAGAGCAAGGATTTCAACTTTGTCAAACTCGTGTGCGCGCAACATTCCGCGTGTATCACGCCCTGCAGATCCTGCTTCGCGTCGGTAACAACTGCTGTATGCCATAAAGCGGGCTGGTAGTTGAGCTTCATCAACAATCTCACCGGCATACAACGAAGTGAGTGGAACTTCTGCCGTTGGAATAGCCCATAAGTCATCGCGCTCAATTGCGTATGCATCGTCTGCAAACTTTGGCAACTGACCGGTTGCCGTCAACGTTGCGGTTGTGACAAGAGATGGTGGGCGAATCTCCTCAAACGCGTCGGCATTCATGTCGAGTGCGTACTGGCACAACGCGCGCGACAATGTTGCGCCGAGTCCTCGCTGCATAGTGAACATTGCGCCCGAAATCTTGGTGGCACGTTCGTTGTCCAAAATGCCAAGTTCTACTGCGGTCTCCCAATGTGGGACACGCTGATGATCTGCGAACGATGCGGGCATGTTGATGGGACCCTTGATAATGGGATTCTCATGGTCCCCTGCCCCATCTGGTGCGTCGGCGTGCGGAAGGTTTGGAATACGTAGCAAGACCTGACGGAGTTCTTCCTGCAGGCGGTCTGTGTCGCCCTGCAATGCCTTTTCTTGCTCTCCCAAAGCACGACTGCGCTCCATGAGAGTCTCGGCCTCGTCGTTCTTCTTGTCGCGACGCAACAGACCCACTTGCTTGGACACGTCATTAATGCTGGCGCGAAGGGCATCTCGTTCAGATGTGATGTCTCGAAGGCGGCTGTCCAACGCAACAGCCTCGTCGACCTGAGCCAGCACGTCGGGCTTCCCGCGGCGGGCAAGAGCCTCCCGTACATCGGCAAGATTTGTGCGGAGGAGTCGAACATCAATCACAGATAGTCAGGTTACCTTGCCCTGCTTTAGGGGCTCGTAGAGATTCTTCGTAAGGTAGAGGCGTGTCCGTTGTTGTTGAGAATCTCACCGTTCAATACGGCTCTCTTACTGCCGTCAACAATGTGTCGTTTTTAGCCCCAACGGGTGCTGTAACCGTCATTCTCGGCCCTAACGGTGCGGGCAAGACCAGCACCATTGAAGTATGTGAAGGGTTCCGCAAGGCAACCACTGGAACTGTTCGAGTATTGGGGTTAGATCCAACCTCAGATCACGCTGCATTGACGCAACGCATGGGTGTCATGTTGCAAGGCGGTGGCGTGTACCCCAGTGTTCGCGTTCGTGATGTCATCTCACATTTCTGTGCGCTGTACGGCAAAAAGGTGAATGCGAGCGAACTCATTGAACGTGTTGGCCTCACACAGCGAGCCACAAGTACGTGGCGTCGACTATCCGGAGGAGAACAGCAACGTGTGTCGCTTGCATTGGCTCTTGCAGCGCAACCAGACATTGCATTTTTAGATGAACCAACATCTGGCGTTGACATTGATGGTCGCGACATTATTCGCGACATTATTGGCGAACTGTCACATAACGGAACCACCGTTGTTCTTGCATCTCATGACATGGCTGAAGCAGAAAAGGTTGCAACGCATTTGGTCTTGTTCCATTCAGGTTCTGTAGTAGCAACTGGTGAATTGGCAACATTGTTAGAAGTGCGAAAGCGCTTACGTTTCACCTCTACAGAAGGAATTGACCTTGTTCAGCTAGGTGGTGCAGCAGGAAGCCCGGCACATCATCTTGGTAACGGCGTGTATGAAATTGCCGCAGAAACGTCACCTCGTTTGATTGGAAAAATTACACAGTGGTTGGCCGAACAACAGTTGCCTCTACACGGAATTGATATGGGGCATGAATCTTTGGAAGACGCATATCGTCGACTGACGCGAGGCCTGTCATGAGAAGAACCCTTCTGCAGCTTGGCGCCGAACTGCGCATCATTTTGCGCAACGGGGAACAACTTCTTCTCACGTTAATAATTCCCCTGATTTTATTGGGCTTTTTTGGTTCGGTAGACGTGTTGCCAAGCGGTGATGACGACCCGCTCACATTCCTTGTTCCAGGTGTGTATGCAGTAGCCATCATGTCTAGTGCCATGGTGAGCATGGGAATCGCCACTGGCTTTGAACGCTCGTACTTAGTTCTAAAGAGGCTTGGCGCAACGCCACTCACTCGTATGGAACTTGTGTCGGCAAAGGTTCTCAGCATTTTTGTTGTAGAGATTCTTCAAGCCATTGTGTTGTTGTCGCTTGGCATTGCACTTGGTTGGAGACCAGAAGGAAATGTGTGGCCACTGGCGCTTCTCATTGTTCTGTTAGGAACTTCTGCATTTGGTGGCGTTGGTCTTATTTTGGCGGGGCGATTGCGTGCAGAAATTAACTTGGCTGCACAGAATGGCCTGTACTTGTTAATGCTGTTGCTAGGCGGAATGATTATTCCTCGCGATTCACTTCCAGGTTTCCTCAGTGATGCGGCACTTACGTTGCCCTCCACCGCGCTTGCAGATGGTTTGCGTGCCGCTCTGAACGGAACAGGCCAGTTACTGCAGCCGATTCTTATTTTGGCGGCATGGGCTGTTGTTGCGCCACTCGTTGCGGCGCGTCGTTTCCGCTGGAGCTAACAAGTCGCCTGAACATCTAGCGACATGACGGTGACGTCATGTCCGCTTAGTTCTGCAGTGCGAAGATACTTCCACCCCATGGCTTCGTACCAGGCAGCGCCACTTTCGGTGTACAAAAAGATTTTGGTCATTCCAGCAGAGTGTGCCCGTTGCTGAAGTTCGGTAACCAATGCAGCACCTATTCCCTGCTTGCGATATTCATCGGCAACAAAAACAGCCGCCACCCATGGCCCAGGTTCTTGTGCATTCGGCAGTTCGTCATCTGCAATCAGCGAGCCAGTCCCAACAAACTCACCATTCCAGAAGGCAACAAGCACAACCGGCAAGCTCTGATGTGAGAGAGATTCGGAATACAAATGAAGATACCACTTCTCTGTATCAAGCGGGAAGTCTCGCTTCCAATAGTTCACACAGGTAGATGCAACCAATTGTTGCAACGCAGGATCATCGGGCATATCGATGATCTGGAGAGTCATTGAACTAAGCCGGAGTGGATGGGTTTTCCGGTGCAGGCTTGGTGCGTTCAAACGCCCTTTCTACATCGGAATACATCAATGGCGGATCCGTGCCGACAATTTCAGAATCTGGCGGGGTGTTGCCTTTTGAATACGACTGATCCTCGAAGAAACCAGACATAAACCGCTTGAAGTAGATGTAAATGATGAGGGCCCACATATACACAGAGCCACCCAGCTTCATAATTCCGCCGGCAGCTTGCTGATCGCTGAGAACTGAGATGCCCCCAACACGTACTGGTGTGTCGTAGTGGTTGTACACCGAGCCTTCTGCAAAGGTCAGCCAGCCCGCTGGAATGGTGGGAATCAGTGAAGTTCCAAAGAGATAAATCATCTTGGCGCCGTCACTCATGCGCCATTCGCGAATGGGTCCACACACAGGCATCCAGAACATCAACGAAGTGACAACCACAAGAACGTGCAACGAGTAGTGCAATGGCCCACCCTCTGCGCTGCGATTCACCAACTGCGGAGTATGCGTGAGAAGCAACGTGAGGTTGTACACCACTACGCCCACCACCGGGCGCGTAATGGCGTGAATTACTTTGTAAACCTTGCCATTGCCAATTAACAATCGGAACAACCACTCTGGTGTAGCCAGTAACGCAAGTGGTGGCACGATGTAGGTGAGAATCATGTGCTGAATCATGTGCACGGAGTACAAATACTCTTCAGCAATGTCGTGCATCGGCCAGTCACTTGACAGCCACAGCAACGTAATCATCAAGATAAACAAGCGCTTTTGACGCTTTGGCATTACTTGTCCCGCAGGCGCAACCTTTGGCCCAAGCACGCGCACCGTGTATACAAAGGCGGCAATCAAACCAGCAATGAGAATCCAAACTTCAAGATGAAGCTGAAAACGCCAAGGGTCTGGATTTGTTGTTGGTTCGAGAGCGGCGAATAACACCGTGGAACCGCTTTCTCTCGTTATGCGATGAAGAATTTAAAGGTGGCCAGAGCAACGATGTACACGAACAGTGCCAACGCCAATCCGGTGTAGAACAAGAAACTGAAAATCTTGCTATCGAACTTCAAGTGCATGAAGTACGACACCACCATCACGAACTTCACGATCATCATGATCATGAGTGACGGCATGAACAGTGGTCCGAAGTCCACGTAATACGTAGAAACTTCTAACGCAGTGATGGCGGCAAGAATGAGAGCAATCTTGATGTAACCAGCATCTGACATGCCATGGTCGTGGTGTTCTGTTGTTTCACTCATGGTGTACTCCTCGACTATGCAGGAATCAGGTAGACGAGGGTGAAGATGATGATCCACACAATGTCCACGAAGTGCCAATACAAACCAACAAGCTCTACAACTTCAGACTTGTTACCAGTGATCTTGTTCTTCTTGATGATGCCAACTGTTGACAACAAGAAGATGACACCAACAGACACGTGAACACCGTGGAAACCGGTGAGTGTGTAGAAGCTGGAGCCAAACAAGCTGGTGGTGAAGCCAAGACCTTCACGAATGAAGGTGGTGAACTCGTACACCTGACCACCAACGAATGTTGCACCGAGTACCGCAGTAACAGTGAGCCACAAGTTGGTACGACGATCATCTTTGCGCTGCGCAGCAGTTACTGCGAGAACCATGGTGAGCGACGACATCAACAGTACGAAGCTGCTGACCGAGGTGAAGGGGATGTCGTAAATCTGTGATGGGTGCGGACCGTCGGAGACGCGACCGCGATACAGCATGTACGTGGAGATGAGACCACCAAACAACAAACATTCAGAACCAAGGAACAACCACATCGCCAGCTTGTTGTTGGACAAGCCGGTGGATGAATGGTGGCCGTGGTCTGACGCGTGGTCAGCGGCGTGAAGTGCGGTATCAGCCAAGGGGAGCAATCTCCTTCGTGGAGCCATCAGCAGATGGCGGTTCAAAATCGATGGGCTCTGCAACTGAAGGCTCAAGCACCCATCCGTACGAGGCGAAGAGAACAATTGCTGCGCCTAGCACCATGATGGGCACTCCGTAGATGACGCCCATGCACAGTACGCCTACACCGAAGGCCAACACGATTGGCCAGTACGACGCGGATGGCAAGTGAATGTCGCTGTCTGCGGCTTCTTCCTCTGCGCGAATGAGATCTTCGCCTTCTGCAACCTTCTTCATGGTGTGTGTTGCAGTGTCTTCTTCATACTTGCGATGGAAGTATTCGTCAAGGTGATGAACCACTGGAATGCGATCGAAGTTGTGTGGCTTTGGCGGACTTGTGGTCAACCATTCCAACGTACGAGCATCCCATGGGTCGAGCGGTGCTTGCTTGCCCTTACGTGCGGTGTACACCACGTTGATAAGGAAGAACAGAACACCGGCCGCCAAGATGAACGAGCCAATCGAAGCCACCAAGTTCCAGAAGCCAAGGTTGAAGAATCCTTCGCCGGCACGAGCTTCGGTCCAGATGTACATACGACGTGGCTGACCTTGCAATCCGAGAATGTGCATTGGTCCGAAGGTGAGATTCATACCAATCACCATCAACCAGAAGTTCCATGAACCAAGTTTTTCGTTCAGCAACTTGCCGAACACTTTTGGCCACCAGTAGTAGAAACCAGAGAACAAACCAAACACCATTCCACCGAACAACACATAGTGGAAGTGAGCGACGATGTAATAGGTGTCGGTTTGCTGAGTGTCTGATGGAGCAACTGAGTGCGTTACACCTGAAAGTCCACCAACGGTGAACAAGATGACGAGACCAATCGCAAACTTCATTGCGGTGGTGTACCAAATCTTGCCGCCCCACATGGTGAGCAACCAGTTGAAGATCTTCACACCGGTTGGAATGGCGATTGCCATTGTTGCAATGGAGAACACTGCAACTGACACTGGTCCGAGACCAGCAGCGAACATGTGGTGAGCCCACACGCCGAAGCCCACCAAACCAATTGATGCACCAGAGAACACCACGAACGGATAGCCGAACAGTGGCTTACGTGCGAATGTGGGGAGCACTTCAGAAATAATTCCGAATGCCGGGAGAATCAGAACGTATACCTCGGGGTGACCGAAGATCCAGAACAAGTGCTGCCACAACAACGGGTCTGCACCTTGCGACACGTCGAAGAACGTTGCCCCGTACGAACGCTGGAACATGAGAAGTACCAACGCCACTGTGATGACTGGAAGTGAGAACACCAAGAGGAACTGCACCACGAGAATCATCCATGTGAACACAGGCATCTTCATCAAGCTCATGCCCGGAGCGCGCATGTTGAGAACGGTCACGATCAAGTTGATGGAGCCGATTAATGACGCGACACCAGCAATCTGCAAACCGAGAATCCAATAGTCAACGCCATTACTTGGCGAGAACACTGGGCCAGAGTTTGGTGCATACATGAACCAACCACCGTCGGCTGCGCCGCCCAAGAACCATGACAAGTTAAGAACAATTCCGCCAGCAACAAGCAACCACAACGACAGTGCGTTCAAACGTGGGAAAGCAACGTCGCGTGCGCCAATTTGCAATGGCAAGAAATAGTTTGCGAATGCACCGGCCATTGGCATGGCGAACAAGAACACCATGGTGGTTCCGTGCATAGTGAACATTTGGTTGTATTGGTCTGCACTGAGGATGGTTCCGTTTGGCGCAGCCAATTGCAAGCGAATCAACAACGCTTCAATACCGCCCACCACAAAGAAGAACATGGCGACAACGCCATACATGATTCCGATCTTCTTATGGTCAACAGTAAAGAGCCATTCTTTCCAGCCCTTTGTTTCCACGGGACGCTTCACAGCACCCATGGTTTGGCTTGGAGTCACCACTGCTGGAGCGGTGTCTGAGCCGGGTCGTTCAATAATCGCCATGGTCTTCTCCGATTACTTCAATGTCACTAGGTAGGCAACGAGCTTGTCGATGTCGTCTTCAGTCAGGCCAAGGTTTGGCATGCCGCGGTACTTGCCGCCTGACTTTTCAAGATTGGTGGGGTCTGCATACATCGGCTTCATTGCCGGTGCGTTGCGCAACCATGCGCGCAGGTCTCTCTGATTCAAGCAATCTTCAGAAACACCCTTGAGATACTTCGCGCCGAACTCTTCTGGCTTGGCTTCCCAGACATCTGCACGACACTCTTCAGTGACGAGGTCGAACATGGCGCCAGCAAATGTGTTGCGCGACATGAGATGCGACAAGTTTGGAGCTGCACCTGAATACACGTTTTCATCTGGGGCCGAAATGATTGGCTTGCCATTGGCATCTTTAATGCCGTTGACCTGGTGACAACGTGAACACTGGTTGATAAAAGTGGTTTCACCTTCTGCAGCAAGTGTTCCTGCTGCGGGTGCGGTGTAGGCCTTCTGCTGGCCTTGTACCCACTTGGCGAAATCTTCTTTAGAAAGTGCAACGGCTTCCATACGCATGTTTGCGTGTGACAAACCACAGAACTCGGTGCACTGACCTGCGTAAATTCCTGGCTTGTCGGCTTCGAGGCGAAGCAAGTGAATTCGGCCGGGAACTGCGTCTTTCTTACCGTTCAACGCAGGAATCCAATATGAGTGGATGACGTCTCGGCTTGTTTCGCGCAATAGAACCTTGGCGCCAACAGGGATGACCAACTGGCCAGACGAAATAATTGGCTGCTCGATTCCTGATTGCACTGGGTAGTCGTACTCCCACCACCACTGTTGACCAGTGACGTTGATGATGAGTTCAGTGTCTTCTGTTTCAGCAAGATCGAAAATGGTGCGGAAGGTGAAGACACCCACCACTGTGAGAATCAATGCAGGAATCACAGTCAATGTGATTTCAACAATTGGCTTACCGTGCGACTGAGCAGGAATGGCCTGGCCACGGTCACGGAACTTCAAGAAGATGTAGCCAGCCAACGCAAGAACGATGACTCCAACAACGCCCGCAATTGGAAACACGATCATGTTGAGATCGTCAATCATTTGGGCGTTAGGACCACTTGGTTGGAACGTGTCTTGTGGTGCGTTGGTTGCACAACCAGACAAGAAAGCCACACCGGACAGACCTGCCAGTGCGGTGATGATGCGACGGCGCGATGACTTCACAGGTGTCACGGTATCTACTGCCTTCTCTTTTGTCAGGACCGAATCGGTGTGGCTCACGGCACGACCACCTTGATTTCGCCCTCAGCCCCTGGAACAACGAACGAGTACTGCTGTTCATCGCTAGATGGCTTCGGAATATTGAGGGTGAGAACTTGTTCCTGGTTCTTGCCAGTGAGCTGCGTACAGGTGCCAACCTTTTCTTTGACACCAGTCTCAGCAACGGTCTCTGTTCCAAGGTTGACCACCAAACGATAATCTTCCTCGTCCAAGTTTCGGAACAAGATGTTGGTGGCATTTGAGCGTGGGACTGTGATGGTGTCGAGCTTTTGCTTGAGACCAATCATCTCAGCCCACACCTTGCCGTCTTCCACAAACACAGTGGCAAGAACTGCAGAGCGCAGTGAAACAGTGTTGTTGGCTTCGTGGTCGTAGTGCTCGCCTTCTTCTTCGCCGCACTCACGATGTTCTTTGCTGTAGAAATCTTCCTTTGCGTACTTCGCAAGTTCAGAGCGCTCACCAGTAATGGCAGTTGCAACACCGGCAACGGCCAACAAGAGTGCTCCGGCAGTGACAACCATTGCAACAGACTTTCCACGAAGCGCAGGCTTTGTTGCAATCATGAATGCGTACGCAACGATGATGGCAGCAACAATCATGAAGATGACTGCAGCGCCACCCTTTGATGCAGCGAGCATGATGCGGGAGAACAAGTACGCAATAACTCCGAGGCCGGCAGCTGCCAAACCTGGGTAGTCCAATGCGCCGATGGCGCGATGGCGAACAAAGCTATTGAATTCTGAATCTGCAGATGCACGCTCGGCCCAACTTTGAATGGTCCACTCCACGCCACCACCTACAAGAACTGCGATGCCAAGAACGAACACGATGGGATGTGTTGCAACTCCGAGAAGCACAACTGCAATCCCTAATGCGAACACCAATGGCCAGAACGATGGAGATGGTGAGTATGCAGCTGCTTCAACGGCTTCAGCTTCAGTATCTGAATCTCCGTCACGTGTGAAGAAAGAGAAGCCGGACACCAATCCGCCAGACAGCAACAAACCAAAGAGTGCATAGGCACCGATGTCTGATGGGTTTACGAAGATGGTGTACATCACCGCCGAAATCAGCGCGAGGCCCGTGAGGCCGATGAAGAACTTGGAACCTGGAGTAAACATGTCGCCCTACTTCTGCACGTACACAAAGAACCACATGGCGGTGAATGCCGCCGTGAGGAAGTACCAATACAACGCGTGAGCAGAGATGAGTTGTTGATCATCATCTCGCCCACCAACAGAACGGAAGAACGCAACTGCAGAAAACGCCATGCCCGCAATGACCAAGAACATCATGGTTCCGGTGATTGCGTAGAACATGGTTTGGAATGCGCCGTCGGCGATTCCCATTTCCATTTGCAAGTAGATCGCAATTTGTGCGTTGATGATTGCAATTCCCAAACCGAACGTAATGACAAGAGCCAAAGAACGGTGTCCGCTGTCGCGACGCTTCGCTGAGTACACGGCCCACTGCGCCATCATTGCCGCGAAGGGGAATGTTGCAAACATGGTGTTGGCTGCAACTTCTGGAATGGTGATGTTCTTAGGCATCCAGTCTTTGATGATTTTCAAACCATCGCTGGATTCACGTGTTGGTGCGCCAGCGCGGAACTTCATCCACATGGCAAGCATTCCAGCCATCAACATTGCTGCTGCCGCTGCAACAAGAGCAGTGGAAACTAGAAGCTGGCGACGTGATGACTGTTGCGGAGCTGCAGGTAATGCGAGGCTCATGCCGATACCCCCTGTGAAGGCTTTGCGTCGAGAAGTGGTTCGCTGGAGTTCACAGTTGCAAGCGCAGCGAAGTTGTTTGTTGGTGCAGGTGATGACACCGACCACTCAAGTGTCTGTGCATCCCAGGGATCGTCTGATGCCGATGCACCTGCTTTCACTGCCTGCAACAACAGGCCAACAAAAGCAATTACAACGAGGGCGACAATTGCGGCGCCAGCTCCAGCAAGAAGATTCCACAATGCAACTGGACCGTCGTAGTCAAAACCAAACAGAGCGAATGCTGGTTGCTTCGAAAAGCCTGCGATGTACAACGGCAATGAGGACAACACTGTTCCAATCACACCAAGACCTGCAAGACCAAGGACTTTCTTGTCGTCGAGAACAACGCCCCACAACTTTGGAGCCCAGTGGGTGAGTCCGCCAAGGGCTGACAACACTGCGCCAAAGACCAGATACATGGTGACTGCTTCGCCAAATGATGTGTTGATGAGATTGGCTGACTCGATGTGCTGTACGAAACTGCCAGCAACACCAGCCAAAATCATGAGCGCACCAAGGACTGCGAATGCAAACGAAGCCGACACGCGTGGTGTGCCTTCCTTTAATGCAAGAAGTGCAACAGCAACACTGACCAACACTCCGAGAAGTGGCAATCCGTTAAACAACAAGAACGGCAACGTGCTGGACAACTTGTCGCTATTGGAACCGTCGAGGTTCAACACATGGTTGCTTTGTGTGACTGCGCCAAGCACTCCGGATGAAGCAAGTGCAAGTCCAATGAGAACAACTGGGCGAAGTGGTTGACGAACGCGAGCAGTAACCGGCGCAATTTCGGCCAACACACCAAGTGCCATAACGATGAAGATGAACGTTTGTGGCTGTCCGTAGACCCAGCCCATCCACTTTTCAATGTCTTTGTTCGATCCGAACGCAACTTGTGCATGTGTGTGATCGACATAGAGATAAATGAACGTTCCGATTGCAACGGGAAGGCTGAGGATTGTGGTGACTGAGCCAACGAGTGCAGACCATGAGAACGGTGGAACCATGTCCATTGCCATGCCAGGTGCACGAGCAGTCATGACCGTGGTTGCGACAGAAACGCTTCCTGCAATAAGTCCAGTAGCAACGAGTGCAGCGCCCATCAAGAACAAATCAACCATGTCACCGTTGCCACCACCGGGGCCACCGTTACCGATGACGGAAACAAGAACGAGACCTGAACCGAAGAGCCACGACCACAAGCTGAACTGTGCAAGACGTGGCAATGCAATTGCGCGCGCACCTACTTGCAGCGGAACAATTGCAATAGCAAGGCCAAGAAAAAGTGGTGCAAGAAGGCCAAGGCCCATCAAGTGTCGTGCGTACCACGACAGTTGCAATGCTGAATCACCAGTGATGATTTCAAGTCCCTGTGGACTCATTCGTTCAAAACCGAAGATGGCTGCAAGTACTGCAACTTCAATCGCGTGGATAAGTGACCAACCGATGAACAGCCGTCCGATCTTCTTGTGATCGCTGCTGGTCACCCATTGGCCGACTGCGCCAATAAACGAAGACGATGATGCCTTCGCTTCTGCGCCGACGTGTGTGTCGATGGTGGTCATTTTCCGATGGTCTCCCGGTGCACCCCTTTAATCCACAGGACCTCGGGGGTGAGTACGCCTAGATGTAACGCACTAACACTACCCATCGGCCTTTGTCTGAACGTAAATCCCCGAGCAGAAAGGACTTAGTGCAATTGGGAAGAGTTACCGGACTAAGACGTCGACGGTGAGGGCCACGAAGAGGAGCGAGATGTAAGAGATAGAGAAGGAGAAGAGCCGCATGGACGCCGAGGGGCTGGTATTCCTACCTAGTGCGATTGTGCCCCACAAAAAGGCAACTCCCAGAACCCCGGCCGAAACGCCATACACCCATCCCATGTCCCCAACGGGCACCACGGCCAAGCTGCACAGAGTTAGTGCAATTGTGTATCGAATCATCGAGGCGATGACTTTTTCATGGGTTTCCACAACGGGAAGCATGGGAACCCCGGCGGCCTTGTAGTCGTCGCTGTGCTTGATGGCTAAGGCCCAAAAATGTGGAGGGGTCCACAGGAAAATGAGCAAAAACAGCAACCATGGGGTCCAACCAAGGGAATTCGTCACAGCAGCCCAGCCCACAAGCACCGGAACAGCGCCCGCGGCACCGCCAATCACAATGTTTTGCTTGCTGGTGCGCTTCAGCCACAAAGAGTAAATGAAGACATAAAAGAGGGTGGCCGAGATGGCAAGAAGCCCCGAGAGCAAATTGGCACCCGCCCACAAGATGGCAAATGCGGCAATCTCAAGAATGATGGCAAACACCAGGGCTGACCGCGGCTTGATGAGCCCCGTCACCAATGGGCGAGTTTTCGTGCGCTCCATGAGGGCGTCGATGTCTCGGTCGATGTACATGTTGATGGCATTTGCCCCGCCGGCGGCCAGCGAGCCACCGATCAACGTGATGAGAATGAGGCCAAGCGATGGCCAGCCGCCCTCAGCCACCACCATGGTGGGAACTGTTGTAATCAGCAAAAGCTCAATGATTCTGGGCTTTGTGAGCGCAATGTAGCCACCAATGACAGACCGCGGAGCACGACCTGCTTCATGGCTTCGCCCTGCGAATCGCGAGGGGACAACGGGTCGAACATTGAGGGGCACGGGTACTCATCGTATGGGGGGTGGGCAATGACGACCAATCGCAAGCAGAATGTTTCCGTGCCATTCACCACACCCCGTGTCCGCGGAGCCACCATGAGCCAGGTCGCCGAGCCAGATCTCGTTGAGAAAGTCGACGAAGTCCCCGACCAGGACCACCCGTGGATCGTGCTGGTATGGAACGACCCCATCAACTTGATGTCATACGTGTCCTTCGTCTTTCAAAAATTGTTCGGATACTCAAAAGAGAAAGCAGACGAGTTGATGTTGGACGTTCATGAGAAAGGTCGCGCAGTTGTTTCTAGCGGACCTCGCGAACGTGCAGAGATAGATGTGTTTCGACTCCACGAACATGGTTTGTGGGCAACAATGCAGCAGGACTCATGAGACGCAAACGCCAAGCTGGCCCAATTGAGCAAGTAGATACAGGGCTTTTTGCACTGAACCTCACTGCAGATGAGCGCACAACACTGCGCGGATTCATAGATCAACTAGATGAGGTCATCTCTGCTCCCGCCGATGATCCACGCGTGCGACGTTTATTTCCCACCGCGTATCACGACAATCCGGACTTCGATGCGGAGTACCAAGGATTCATGCGTGAAGAACTTGCGCAGTCTCGACGCATGTC
>Ga0078894_10001766_pt1 | contig 16174 bp, 4 predicted proteins | sample LauGreSu1BDMLBSD_2_FD_67506 | JGI IMG/M metagenome (GOLD analysis project Ga0078894, IMG submission 67506) | Freshwater lake microbial communities from Lake Michigan, USA - Su13.BD.MLB.SD (version 4) (version 4) | ecosystem: Environmental > Aquatic > Freshwater > Lake | place: Lake Michigan, USA... | reverse complement strand
CATCCAAAATTCTCGACTTCTAGTATGCTCTTCTTGCTTTATATCCGGAATTTTAGACCAATAAAATGCCATCAGTAAAAAAGCCGGAATCAAAAGTATCCCAAGAAAAACAAGCAGCTGGCCTGTCATTCCGAGATCGGTAAATGAATGCACAGAGCTATCTCCTAAAATACCACTGCGTGTGAGAAACGTAGAATATAGCACGAAACCGAATCCAAGTATTAGCAAGGTATATGTTGCTTTTAGACTGTGACCGGTAGATTTAAAAATAAGAAGTGTATGTAGACCCGCCACTAAAAATAGCCACGGCACCAGGCTCGCATTCTCTACGGGATCCCAGGCCCAGAAACCACCGAAACTCAATGCTTCATAAGCCCATTTACCACCCATCAATATACCTGTACCCAAGGCAGCTACGGAGAATAAAGACCAGCTGTTGACCTCACGTGTCCAGCTAGTAAAATCTCTTTTTACTAGCGACGATAAAGCAAAGCTAAACGGAATAGATGCACTAGCAAAGCCTAGGAAAAGCACTGGCGGATGAATGACCATCCAATAATTTTGTAGTAGAATATTAAGGCCATTCCCATCTTTAATTAACGCTAAATAATTCGGATTACTCAATATAGGAATACTCATTTCATCGCGCAGGAGAATAAAAGGATTCATCCCGATAAATTTTCCAAAAACATCAACGCCCAGTATCATAGTAAGCAATAATGCTTGGATAAGCATAAGCACTGCCAAGGCTCCTAGCTTAGTATCATTGGATTTTCTAACTAGAAAATAACCCAAAATGGCCTGCCAAACTATCCATAGAATAAAACTACCTTCCTGACCCTCCCACATAGCAGATAGAATATAGTACCATGGTAGTTCCCTAGAGGAATGTCGCCAGATATAATGATATTCGAAATACTGACCTTTGAAAAGAAATATAAGTAGTAAAAAAATACCAAAAACTGAAGCCAAGTGAACCCAAAAGAAAGCCTTTATCTGCTTGAGCTGGCTTTCATTTTTTTCTATTGATAAAAAATGCTTTAGTCCGAGTATAAATAGGAATAAAGATGTAACAAACGCTGTAATGATGAATAGATGGCCTAAATGACCATAAAACAAATGCTCATTTAGATAAAAATTGTCTGTAAATTGCCTCACGTTATACTATTTATAAAAAAATACTCGATACTTAACTCCTAAATCTTCTGCAGTTAAAGAACTTTATCCTTTATCGCGCTTCGAAATATCGACAAATCTAACACCTTTCTAATAAGTGAATAATCAAAAAAGATTAACGGAATAAGGCTACAGCATTATAGATAATCTCAATTATCTAATGCATTCGTTTGGCAACTAGATTGAATACCCAGCGGGACATTTCACCATGTGCACTAGCGTCATAATCCGATTTACTGCAAGGATAGAATCTATCTACGACACTCTCATCTAGGGGTAATTCTACCCACCAGTGGTTGGAGAGCTTACTATTCCAAAAGTGAAAAGGTTTAGAGTTAAACTCGCTATGCTCTACCATATAAACTTGAAAATTATCATACTGGTCAGCTATTTCAGGGGACTCATCTGTTCTATAAGTGTATCCTTCTAGAAAATACCATAGGCTATGCGCTACCGCCTGAGTAGTCAAATGTCTAATATCAAATTGGGGATTGACTTCGTAGATTCCTATAGACTTTACCTTAGAACTCATACCACAGAGTCGGGTTATTTGACAGAGTTCATCTGATTGAAACCCATTTGGTGATTGCTGACTGCGCCCTGGAGCATCGCTTTGTTTTATGCAGGATATGTCAATACTCACCATATCGGCCATTTGAAATATATGAGCCCACTGCGGTACACTATATCTCACCTGACCTAATCTAATAGTCTCAAAAGACATAGAGTCTATGACATCCAATACATTGTAATTGGTAAAATAAGACTGGTATCCAAACATGGACAAATGAAATAACTGTGGCTGTTCACTTGCCAACAGATGTTGTAAAAAACCATCTGAAGTGATAGTTTCTTGAGATTTCAATAAATCTATTCGCTCATCTACCACTGTCACCGAAATATTATCCTCGAGACCCTCAAAGCCATTATACTGAGATACCGTTAAATCTTGACTACCTCCTAATACGATCACAGGTATATTATTTTTATAAATATAACTTAAAACCGCTTCTAACTTCTCATAGGTATCCAATACTTCCTCAGCATCAAGGATATTTCCTAGATCCAATATTTTTGGCATAGGATTGGGAATATTAAGTCGATAGAAATCTTTTCTAATTTCATCGGGAGCCATATCACAGCTCAGATTTTTAAAACCCGCCGCTCTGGCCTCTTTGACCCCAATGATGGCTATATCATAATTGGAAAAATCATAGATATCATCTTCTAGAAACTTCACATGATAGCCTATTTCATACTGGTGATAATTCTTCTCATCACTGATATACGCCAAATCTGGCATCTCTAAATATTGCGAAAGCATATACAAAATTAAGGGATTATGGCCTAGAACCTAACGATTGATTCATAACATATTGGTAGAAATTGCATAGAAAATCAAACACTAGTAGAAATCAATAAAGCTCCAAAGTTGGAGCTTTATTTAAAATAGTTATTTTGAAGCTTTATCAAATACAAAACATTCCGCTTATTAGCAGAAAAAAATAGGTCTCCCTAGCTGTTCTTGAGTTAGTTAGTTTAGGTCGTATCCTTTTCAATTACTTACTTGGCTAAAGATTGCAAAATCTTGTAATTCTATTGAAAAGTAAATCACTCTAACAAAATTAGCCTTTATCTAGGATAAATACCCAATAACCGTTAACTAACTACTACTGTAACACTTTCTTTCTATTCTCTGTCAGCGTATTCGAGGCGTCGTAAATCTGAACATAATATATTCCTTTACTTGCCCAAGTGGAAAGGTTGATTAGTGGTAGCTATCCACAAGTGTATAAACGTATCTTTATTTTGAATTTTTCACACAACGAACTGAACAGCCGCTACCTTTATCTATTCCACCATAAATACTGCTAACCCAATCACTTCCATAGCTCAAAGACTTATAATCAGCTCCTTTTGAGGAACAATCCGAGCTACACCACCAATTACCTTCGTTGCGATCGTTTTCATTAAAGAACCCACCATCACATGATCTTCCTCCACCTGGTAAAGCATTAAAACCAAACTCATTGGTTCCATTTCCATATTGACTTTCTGTCCATTCTCGATCAGCTTTCAACTTATTGCCAGCCATTTCATCGCCTCCCAAAAATTCTATCATTTCATTCCATTCTTTTTTTGAGGGAATATGCCATCCCTTCGGTGCTAATCCCCTCGGATCATTTACGGCATACCAGTTATATAGCTTTCCGAAAACCTCGCCATTTGATGCTTCATTTCCAAGATAACACCAAGCAGGTTTTCCATATCTACAAGCTCTTTCCCATTCCTCAAATGTTTTTGCTTGCGGTATTGCTTCTCCATTTCTAAATTTTGAAACATTCAGATTCGAATTCGTCCAAGTTTGATTCCCAATTTTGGCTTCTTTGGTATCTATTTTTAAACTTGATAAAGAAAATAAAGCTATAAAAACGATACCACTGCGAATTAAATATTTTTTCATTTTTTTAAATTAAATTTTTTTTAAATAATTCCTACTCGATTTTCGGAGAGCTCGATTTTTTAATTTATTCTAAAATAATTTTCTTAACTTCATTGAGTTTATAACTACCATATAACTCATATTGATACTAATTCCAATTAGTTCGTAAAAATAAGTAATTAGTTAAAAAGCAATAAATAAAAAAACAGGAGTTAAGGCGAATTCAATTGTCTCCTATAAAATTATAGATATAAAAAAATGAAAGTCTTTATTCATAAGCTATTCATAAAAAATCAGGGAACAAATAGGGGACAAAAACTGTCAAAACATAGGGTAAAATGGTAAAAAATAGGAAAGCCCTAAAAAGCATAAACCCCCGTAAACATTGAGTTTTGAGGGTTTATGGAAATATTTAAAGTACCCGCGACTGGAATCGAACCAGCACTTCCTTGCGAAAACCAGATTTTGAGTCTAGCGCGTCTACCAATTCCGCCACACGGGCAGGTACATTTGATTTGGAGTGCAAATATATTATAATTCTTTATTTAAAACTCCAATTTCTTTCAAACCCTCCAATAAACTATTGATTCATGCTTACAAAAAAAAAGCGGCTGTCAAAATTGACAGCCGCTTTCTGAATAAAATTATTTAATTATTACTTTATCACCTGCAGCTTACGCACAATAGATTCTGTGTCATTAGACAATTCTATTAGATACTCACCGCTAGCATATTTAGCTATTTCCAGTTTGACATCTACCTCATTACCTATGACTCGTATTTCATCTTCATAGACAGACTGGCCTAGTAGATTCCTAATTGCTAGCTTATACTTGCCATTAGGTAGTCCTACACCTAATATCTGCGTGTTATCTCTAGCAGGGTTAGGGTAGATATATACATCTGAACTAGATAAGTCTGAGCCATTAATACCTAAGGCAGAACACTTCTTATCGCGTTTTTTTATGGCTAGTGTCTTCGATGAAAATCCACAACTATTAATGGCTCTTAGAGTCACCAAGAAACTTCCCTCCTGCTCATAGATATGAAGTGGATTTTCGATTGTAGATGATTTTCCATCACCAAATGACCATAAATAAGTAATTCCGTTGGTAGATAAGTTCTTTAGGATAATTGACATACAATCTCTACTGGTATCCAAATAACTTACGGTGAAGTCGGCTATAGGCAATTCATCTATACGCACATAAACGGCTTTAGTGGCTGTGCCACACTCATTAGTCAAAGATACGGAATAAGTACCTGTCTTATCGGCCAAGACGGTATTCGCATTCGAACCATTTACTAAGGATCCTGTAGGACCACTCCATAATAGATTAGTATAAGGTGAATTTAAGGTAGCTTGAAGCGACGCTCTTCTACAACCTACTGTATCCTTCAGCATATTAATAGCATCTAGAGGTGGGGTCTTGAGTGTAATTTTTATGCTGTCTCTGAAATTATAGCAATTATTATCTACAGTCAAATAATATACCCCTGAAGTATCCGCTATAAAAGTAGCTCCTGAGAATGTACTACCATTCGGCTTTTTCCAAAGATAATTATACGTATCACCTGCAGGAGGCGTAGGACCATTGATAACATATGTAGTCGCGCATTTCACTATATCCGCTCCGAGATCAAATGCAGGTACCACTTTAAATCTTACTTTCACAGAATCAAAGGCCTCGCAACCAAAAGCCTTATCTGTAATAGTCAAATAGTATGTACCAGGAGCTGCTACAGATATATCTTTGGTAGAAGCTGTAGTACTCCATTTGTAGAAAAAGTTTCCGGCAGGACCTGCTAGAGTAGTAGCACTACCACAAGCCATTTTATCGGGACCTAAGTCTAATAAAGGCTTGGCTATCATGGTAGCTATAATACTGTCTCTTGACTTACAACCATTTCCATCCACACCATCTACCCAATAGGTACCACTCGTATTTATGGTTGGTGGAGTGGCTATATTTGGAGACCAAGTATAGGTAAACGCAGCTGGCATATTCGGTGCAAGTGCTAATAAATCTGCCTGACTGCCACAGAAAACCCTATCATTTCCTAAGGAGAAAATAGGCAACTCATTCCGTATGATCTTTACCGTATCTTTTGCCGTACAGAAATTTTGGGTATTGTAGGCGGTAGCTATATAAGTGCCAGGATTTAGAACCGTGATATTAACACCAGCCTGATTATCACTCCACGTCACTACATTCTTGGCTGAATCTAATCCAGTCTTAATAGTAAATGGAGTCAACCTACAGAAACTAGTATCAGGACCTAATGTAAATTCTGGAGAAGGATCTACTGTAATCTCAGTGCTGTCTTTCTCTGCACAACCGAATTCGTTCGTTACCGTAAGATTATACCAACCAGAAACCGTAGCTCCTTTACATTGGTTTGTATCATTAGGCAATGAAGATGCCCACTGATATTTATAAATCTGTCCAAATGGAGCAACTGGACCACATACCTGATAGACAGGCTCTGAACAGACTCTAGCAGTATCTTTTAACTGGAATTTAGGCGAAGGAATGACCTTGATATTTTTCTTCACGCGCTCAGTCTCACAGCCTAGTTTAATGAGCTTCCAGTTAAAGAAGTATTTGTAGGCTGTAGTAGGAACTGTGGGATAACCTTCATCTCCATAGAATGCAACATCCATCGTTACGCAACCTGCTCCTAAGAATATAAAACCTGGAAGCTGAGCTAAAGCAGCGCCACCACCATATCTCAATTTATAATCCGTTCCTGGTGGTACTTTTATTTTGATTGGTATCCATTGTCTACCTAGTTTAGTAATACCTGCTACGGAAATCGTATTGAGTGTAACCTGTTGTCCGCCGATAAACTGGGTCAAACTTATTCCCATAGTAGGGCCAGTAGTCAGAGTATTCGCATAGACCATGACACTATCTATGAGTAGAGTATCTTTAGAAATATTATCAAAGGCTATCCCTCCGGCAGCTCCACTATATGTAGGCGCTCCATAGGAGAAATTAGGTGGATAAGTATAACATACCGCTCCATTCCATTGAGAATAGAAAATACTGGTATCCTTACATACAGAATCCATGGTGTAGCTACCTCCGTTGAACAAAGGCGTAGGATCTGTTGCATTTCTGTACCATCTCGCATTATTGTATGGTGCATACATAGTATGTGAAGAACAGATACAGACAGAATCTATTGTATCCATAGGTTTAGCCGGCATTTCATTATGAATTATTGCTGTAGTAAAGGTATCATCACATGTGAACTGCTCTCCTGGAGCTTCTGTCCATGCTTTGACTACATTTCTTCCAATAGTAGATAAATTTATATTAGGAACTAAGATAGTTCGCGTTTCATTACTCGCTATTGGACCAGTTACCGTGGCACTAACTGGCGCACCAATCCCTACTTGTACTTTTACAGGCAAACTCGCTATAGAACTCTTACCTATATTCATAACTGTAACCTTCAATGTAGAGTTAGCTGATAAATCACAGGCATATTCTGGTGAGTCTACTGCTATCACTAAGGCATCTACATTTTGCTTTGGCTTAAACAATAGATCATCAAACATCGTGCGATAAATTCGCTTGTTGCCTAAGTTGAAGGTTTTAATCTTGAAGTGAATAGCCGTATCTGCAGGTGTACTGACTTCTGTAGTATAATATCTCCATTTATTGGTTTTAGAGTTTTTAACCACATCGTTATTCACTCTATTCACTAATCTGAACTGGTAGACATCAGTAGGTCTAGAATATGAAAATCCTGCAACTATAGAATCTATTGGCACACTGATACCATTGTCTTGATACCAGAATGAGAATCTATACACCGTATCCTTCACAGTACCATAGCCCGGAGGCACAGCAGTCTGTACGGTAGGCATAGGACAGGTACCCGTTGCTGGGCTTATGAAATCCATATCGAGATAATTCTTATCAAGTTTAGATTTTTGATAAAATTCATTCCCTACACCATTATCATCTAGTATCTTGACCCTACATTGTGGATAGACATCCCAGCACTGTGGGAGCACAGCATTAAATCCAAATTGTTCGTTCAAAAACGTCTCTCGTGTACCAATTAAACAAGACTCAACACCTCTAAAAGGACCGATTTTAAAAGGACCTATAGTGTCAAATTTCGTTTTACAACTATTCGCTAAAATTAATCGATAATCTTGAAACTTATTGGTTAATACAAAGTTTATACCATTGGTAGAATCTATCGTAGTCCATGTTTTAGGAGCAAATTCTTGGGTAGTTCTCTGCCAATAATGTTTCCAGCCATACTTCCAAGCATTATCTGGACTTATTCCGAAATCAAGTTCTAGATTTAGACGATTACCCACGCACCATTGTACACCAGATGGTACTATTTCTGTATCACCAGGTAGCCATGTTTTGCCATCAGGTGCTACGCGTATACGCAGTGGATCTCTAAACTTAGGTTGCTCATTACAGTCATCTACTGTCAATGTATCTACACAGAAATAATCCATTAAAAATCTGTAAGCACCCGCATTAGCTGGCCCTGGGACTACAACAATACCGAAATAATAAGTACCCGTATCATTCGGAGTGTAATCTACCCAGTAGGTTCTATATTTCCCATTACCACTTTCCAAAATATTAGATTGAATATCTCTTTGTAAACTATTCGGTACCATTTTAGATCTCGGGAAACTATCGATCAGTTTTCCAGACTCATTGCCTTTGACAGCTACTAAGTACAAACTATCTAAATCCTGATTTACATTTCCCCAAGGATTCTGATTAGTAGTTCGGTTATCTGACCATCGGAAGGAAACTCGATAGCCTCTTCCTTTGTATAATCTTAAGGCTGGCATGACGAGCACTTTTCTGTTCACTGTAGCTGGCAATGTAGAGGACATGACTAGAGTGGGGCCTGAGTAACCTGCATCCGGACTCAACTGCGGAGGAGCAGGAGGGCCTGGAGGCGGGTTCCGTATAGGAGTAGTTAAACTATGCAGATTTTGTGGATTTGGAGCAGGATTAGTAGGCGAAAACTGAGGGAATCCAGCCCAGCAGGTAGGACAGAAGGCAAAGGAAGGAACGCTTCCAGATATTTCTCCAGAATTTTGCGCTGGCATTGGGCTATTCGGATTCTGGATAGGACCTACACCTTCCCAATCCTCACACCATGGCACAGAATGAGTACCATTTACTAGAAGGGAATCCGCATGGTGCTCTCTTCCATCAAGCTGACAGGTAGCTACTATCTTATACCACGTATGCGTATCCGTCACCAGTACATTCATCACATGGTAGTTCGAACGATTGGTAATATGACAAAGCGTATCACCTAGAACTGGCCTGAAAAATGTATCTTCTACCTTCCAGTCTTGATCAGATCGTTTTTTCCAAAACTGATAAGTCATACCATAATAATCAAAATTAGAATTATAATTAGCTTCCTGATAGGTCAACATTATGGTATCATGAATACAATACTGATGGGTTACATTCGCCTTGTCATAATTAGTAGCTTTATCTGGCTCCTCAGATCGATCTATAATTTTAGAAGGAGCAAAGGTAGTGCCCTTCACAGGATTCTTATCAGCGCAGGATTGCACTTCGGCTAAACCTATCTCATCAAATCCTATCTCACCAGTAGTCGCATCTTTATCACGCACATTAATAGCGAAATAATAGATACCATCATCTGGTGGTGTGAAATCTGACCAGAATTTATTCCATTGGTCAAAGCTAAACTTGGTTAATTGATCTCCAAACTTATTAGTCATATCACAAGCATTTGGCTTAGTACCCCAGGTTACATATAAGGAATCCCAGCAGATATTACTAGCATCTTCTCTATGCCAAAATGAAAATCGATAATAGCTTCCTCTCTTTAACTCAAAGGCAGGGGTTATTAATTTCATATCATTTCGTCGCGCATTGGCAGGTGTTTTAGGAGCGTCAGGACTTGGAGTAGGGCCCCAGTTAGACATATGCTTACCTGATTTTCCTCCACCAGATTCAGACCATATCTTACCCCCAGTATAATTAGGAGAATATGTGCCACATACAGGCTTACTGCCTCTCCAGCAGTTGAAGTATATATTTTCCCCGAACTGTTGCTGAGCAGTAAAACTTTCCAACCATGGTAAACTCTTAATATAAATCAATGGCGTGGAGACCGATGAATCTATTCTTCCTGATGGGCACCAAAACGTCAATCGTCTAAAATACTGAAATTGAGGCGTGACTATTGCGGTGATACAAGTATCATTCGATTTATCTGAATTCATATTGAACCAGTTGATATCATCTAGTGAATTCTGCCAGACAAAAGCTGGTGTATCTGTAGTCAGTGGAGTATAGTTGTCTAAACAAATCCGAACCGTTTCATTTAAACATATCTGATCTACTACTATGGCTTTACCATTGATAGCGGTAGGTTGACCTACTGTTGTATTGGACCAATTGGTAGTATCTGAAAAGGTGTTGGCAGAGCAGATTCTAGTCAATCGTCTGAAAAAAGCCCCTCTATCTGCCTGGGTAATAGTCAAGTTAGCTGAGTTAGCACCTGCAATAATATTACTACCTATTTTGTTGGTCGATCGCAACCATTGATAGGCAAAGGTAGAATTACTTCTATTGATCGTACCAGTATAATCTACAATCTTTACCGTATCATTCAATACATTCACAGTCATATTTCCAGTACAGGCCGCATTGTACACTGCCTGATATGGTAAAAAGGTACTAGCCAAGGTAGATGACCACTTCTTAGCATATTTATCTGCACATAGCGCCACGGATTTTCTATAGGTAGTCAGTCCATTACTCATTCGGAATACTATAGTCGTATCCGTCTGTGGACCAGTATTATAATCTACAAAATCGGTAGAGCCATTAGGTCTTATCATCCATTTTTTAATTAACGGAAAATTGCTTGAATCCTTATAGTTAAGCAATCTGAGATAAACAGAATCATTTGTGCATGCCTGGAAACTTCCTTTGAGCTGACCTGTGTCCACTTTAAGTTTGACATTGACATTAAATGTAGAATCTAAAATATTCGTAGAGATATCACAGAATTTCGAATAAACTTTATAGAAATTATTCATACCATTTACTAATGGAATCGTGTATTTTACCGAATCGACTGGATCTGTGAAACTCGAATGATTAACTGAATCATTTTGAGAGCGTGTCCAATATAAATGAACACTTCTTCTAGCTACATTTCTATGGGCATAGTCTAGATCTACCTGCTCTGAAACACAATTCAATACTGGTGTTAAAGCTCCTATTTTAACCCACATAGCATAGGTATTGGTAAATACTGAATCTTTTGAAGGAAAAGGGGAGGTACATAGTTTGACACTAGACCTATAAAATCGATTGACATTGTTTACTTTTACCTTTAAAAATGTATCCGTTCGACCCATAAAATTGAATGCACCAGAAACCTGAGTAGAGTCAGACCATCTATATTTTAGCACATTAGCCAAGCTAGGTATTAGATTGGTTAAACTTAAACGAGCCGTATCATTCGCACAATCTTTATTGGAGATAGTCAGTCCTATATTGGCCAGGCCAATACTCACCGGCTGCACAAAACTAGGCGCTGCCGTGGGATAGGTAGACGGTAATCCTGATAACTTACAAAAGGTCACATAAGCCCTATATTGCATAATATTGGGAGTAAACCGCACCTTAAGTGTAGAAGAATTACCCCCTATATCATTCCATAATAAGCCATTAGTACCCGATACCTGCCATTTAAAGTTTTTCGCAAATGCAGTATCTGTAGCAGTATTCGGAGTAGCTACTTTTAGAAGTAAACTATCATTTCCGCCAGCAGTGCCACTGCAAAAAACCTGATCAACCGTGATAGTTCTATTTTGAAGAAAAATACCAATAGTATCAGAAAAAGCAGTGCCACCCGGACATACTGATAGACAGCGATACAATCTACCTATGATTGTAGTCACTAACTGAGTATCTCTACCTGAGTTCGTACCCATTGTACCCCAGCTCAGACCTCCATCGTTTGATGATTGCCAGAAATACTGAGTCCCTGATGTAGTGGTATGATTTACCAGCCATAGCTTTGCACGATTGATATCACAGCGACTAGTATCTACCTTGATATTTCCACGATTAGCGCAGGCATAGCCCGACTGATGGCTCAATACCATAAACCCAATTAAGGCAATTAGCTTTGTTAAGATTAGAATTTTCTTCATACGAATAGACTTTTATTGTTAAGGTCGGTTTTGTTATCTTATTATAGAAAGTTTTTTGAGTTCTTGATTTCCTTTAGCATCTGTGAGGCGCAAGATATAGTTCCCCTCTGCCATATTTGATACATTCAGTTTTAGCTCTCCATTCATATCGAACTTTTGAGATATCATTTTAACTACTCTGCCATCCATGGTCATCAACTCTAGGCTGTATTCCTTAGCAGAGGCGGCCGAATGTTTTATCACAAACTCATTAGACGTAGGATTAGGATACACAGATACGAGGTCTAAACCAGTAGATTGAATACTTCCTGGTTTCTTTCTTAGATCTATCAATTTCGTCAAAGTAACTGAAGAGTCACAAGAATTCTTAACCGTCAATTTAACGGTGTATTCTTTTAATTCTGCATATCTATGAATAGGATGCTTTTCGGTAGAAGTGCTATCGTCTCCAAATTCCCATGAATAGCTTACCGCATTGAAACTCTTATTAGAGAAAGACGCAAACGTACCGGTCCAATTCGCAAGGAAATCTGGACTAGGCAGGGTATCGAAAATAATACGAATAGCATCGGTTTTAGATCCGCAGACATTAGATAGACTTACCCAATACGTGCCAGTTTTATCTACAGTTATTGAATTTCCTGTTTCATTCGTAGACCACAGTATGTCTACTCCAGCACCAGGGCTTGGAATACTTAGTGTTGTTGGCTCACAGACGAGCTTATCATCTGGAAGGCTCACATCTGGAGCAGTACTTAGATAGGTTACTTTTTTCACTTTACTAGTATTTCCACATGGACCTGTTACATTCAAGGTATAGAAATTATCACCTGGGGCTGGTATGACTGTAATCTTATTAACATTAAATCCATTACTCCATGAATAGGTCGTCCATCCTGTATTAGCAGTAATGGTAATTGGATCATTCTTACATGTGAAAATATCTGGCCCTAAATCCAATGGAGGATTGGTTCTGAACGTTACCTTTACAGTATCTAGATAAGAGCAGGTTGTATTCATCTGAGTCACAGTCAATATATAATCATTCGTCTCTGTGACCATGATGTTATTCGTAGTGCCTCCATTACTCCAACGATACTCTAGACCGCTACCCGCTGTCACACCTATAGATTGAGGATTAGTACAAGTAACGACATCCGCGCCTAGATTAGGTTTAGCTAGTGAGGCTAAAGTAACTAGTATGGTATCTGTTGCCTTGCACCCAAATGCATTGGAAACATCTGTTACATCTACCCATATTTTATTGACTCCATTTGTGGTTACCGTGCGCGCAGCGCCAGCGGCACCATTATCCCACAGATAAGTGTAGGTGCCAGGATTCGGAGCCTTTATGGTAATTGGTACATTATTACATGCAAAGGTATCGCGACCTAAAAATGCATTAGGACTTGGGGCTGTATTTACTACTATGGTATCGCGATAGCCACATTGAGTAGTGGTATTAAAAACATCCACCGTGTATTCTCCTGCTGATTTTACATTAAGAAAAGGCTCTAAAGAACCATCATTCCATACGTGATTAAAGCCTGCATTTGAAAAACCCGACTTTAATCGAACGGTCTTGCCTGCACATATAGTGGTATCATTTCCTATTTGGAATATAGGAGATGAACGAACGACTATATTGGAAGAATCTGTCGATTTACAACCTTGTGCATTCGTGATAGTGACTTTATAGGTGCCAGAGCTAGTCACTTGAATGGTTCTTCCAGTGCTATTATCTTGCCATTTATAGGTAGATCCTGCATTATTAGCATCTAAGAATACAGTAGGATACTGACAGAAAAATGTATCTTTATAAAGTGTTTTGAGTGGCGCATTGACACCCGCTAAATATACAGAGGTCACTGGAATCAATGGGCTTTCACAGACATCATAGGTGACATTCCAGTCAAAGAAATAATTGTATCTAGGAGGAGTAAAGGTATTCGTATTGCCCGTGATACTGATTACGCCAGGTATCTGCTGTGGGAAACCAGCGAAATCATTAATGGCGAAAACTCCGCCGGTAGTCGAGTTCAGTACCATACGATATCCTGTACCTATAGGAAGATCAAACCCTATGGGCACAGTCACATCGGTATTGGGTGTCAATACGAGAAAACTCGTAATAAATAATTGAGTCGTATTCGCAGGATTCCTTATCTCTAGAGCTGCTACACCAGCCGTGTTAAATCTTACCTTAACAGAATTGATCCGCACTCGATTTCGCAGGACATTGAAAAATAAACCTTGCCCCGTACCAAAGTCCAAAACATTAGGAGACATGGCTGTAGGACCAAAGTTAGCGGTAACTACATTGACCGATTTAGCATAGCAAGTCACAGTCGTAGTTGGATTAATAATATTGAATTGATCACCTGAACCGATGACTGTATCCCCTGCCGCATTGGAGTACCAGCGGGTCAAAAAAGGAGGGGTAGAAGGAGCTAATAGTGTCGAAGAGGTGGAACCAATGCAGACGGTATCATTCTGCCCCACCAAATTAGGAGGTATGGCATAGTTAACTATTCTGAATATCTGGGTGTCGTTGCGCTTATTGGTATCCAAAGAATTTTGATGCCATACGCGGATGACCTTAGGACCGAGACCTGTCAAATTAGCCTGAGCAGTAAACGTATAACTGGCCGTAGCTCCTGGTGCTAAACTAGCAAAATTCTCCGTCACAGGAGCACCTCCATTGACCGAATAACTCACTACGAGAGGGTTCATCGTTTTAATCCCTATATTAGTGGCTTTAAAGTTGATATTTGTGTTACCCAGCTCGCAGCCGTCTATCAGACCTGTGATCGAATCGATTCTAATGTCATTAGAATCACGGATAATATCGACGAGATATTCTTCTACCTCAGCCCAAGTGCCCGAAGTACATGGATTAGTAGGCGGGAAAGTGGTGGGAGCACTCAAAATAACTCTCAGACCTGTAATACCAAGAGGATTCGCTAAAGGTATCTGAATTCCCTTTTGAACTGCACTTGGAATGGCGCCAAATATAAAACCTCCCGGCACTACTTCACCCGCGTCAAAAACACCATTTCTACTCAAGTCTATCCAGCAAGTAGCCGCAGCTGTAGTTGCATTTGGAGAACAATATTTATTTTTAACGCTTACATTGAGTCGCTCACCAGCTCTCACTTTAGGTATAGCTAATCCTCTATAGTCTGTGTATACCTCACACGTACCGCCTGTATTCGATGTGCTGGTCGTTAAAAAATCAACGGTTTCAATAGAACCCCAGTTAGGCAGATTAGTAGTAGGCGGAGCAACACAATAACAAAGATAAAAAGGATTTAAGGTGTCTGCGAAGATGGGGGTAGTATCCCGCAAAGCTCCACATGTAGCTATACAGCGCAAGTATTCACTCGTAGCCCCATGAGTTCTAGTTAGCAATGTGGTGTTAGTGCCAATATTGGTGTATGCACCTGTAGGGGTGGTCGTCGAAACCTGCCATTGATAGGTAATTCCGGTTCGTGCTTTATATCCATTCAAATAATAATATTTCACATCATTCGCACAAGCACCCTGAGTGCCAACAATAGAACCCACTTGAGGTTTCCCTGAACAGGTAAGGACAGAATCAAATTCGATGGAACCAACGAAGCCTGCTAAAGGGTTTAACATATTCATATTTCCCGTATTATTCAGAACTGAACCCCAGTAGCTTATACTGTCTCCAGTTTTTAAATTTACACCCCCTAGTGAAAAGGTATTAACGCCAGCAGCTGCAATGTGCAAACCCATCATATTTGAACTAAATGACACCCAAATTCTGTAAGTAGAGTTTGCAGGTATATCAATTGCCATATTAGAAACTACGGGAGTTATTGCATCAAACTTTTGATTATGAGTAAAAGAGCCTGCATTCGTCCAGCCATTAGCTGTAGTTATCGCTCCCGGAATAGCATTCGTAGCGCCTGCCTTGAACCATACATTATAAGTACCAGTAAAAGGTTTTACAGCAGCCTCATTTCGCATATTAATTCTAAATAGTCTAATAGGGAATGAATTGGTATTCTCCACCCAGAATTGAACTCCAATGTTATTGCCATTTGCATCATAAGGGTGCCCTGATACCAAAGTAGTCTGTGACAATAGATTAATGCTGGTTATTAAACCTAATATCAATAAGTAAATCTGTTTCATAAATAGATATTTTTTTCCATTGACAAAGATACAATTTATCTGCATTTTATGCTATTTTTTTTCGATTTTTTTATTTACAATTTGTGGAAAATCGGGAGTTCATTTCCTTTTCTTATTTTTCCTAATACAAAAATGGACTATTTTATTGAGAAAAAATAAAAGGAAAAATGGATTTT